>Ga0070749_10000163_pt1 | contig 40434 bp, 50 predicted proteins | sample VirMetDEL_Nov_18_FD_75180 | JGI IMG/M metagenome (GOLD analysis project Ga0070749, IMG submission 75180) | Aqueous microbial communities from the Delaware River and Bay under freshwater to marine salinity gradient to study organic matter... | ecosystem: Environmental > Aquatic > Marine >...
AAATGATTTCATACACAGCAACAAATAATAACATATACAACTCAATTGAATGGGTAACTGCTTCTGAAACAAATTGTGATTATTTTGAGGTAGAACAAAGTGCAGATGGAGAAACTTGGCAAAAAATTGGATTTATAGATGGATCAGGAACTACAAGTGATATGACAGAATATGAAGTTGTGCACAGAAACTTTGAGCCTGTAATAAATTATTACCGATTAACACAATATGATTACGATGGTAACTCCGAAATTTTTTCTGTATTATCTGTTAATAATATAAAAGATATAAAATATATTAAAACTTTAAATCAATTGGGACAAGAAATATCTGCAGATACTAAAGGATTGGTATTTGAGATATATGATGACGGAACTATTGTAAAAAAATATAAATAACCAAACTCGACCTGCCCATGGTTAGATGGGGGTTTCTTCGGATTCTTCAAGAGAGTTATAAAACGTAAAATTATGAAGAATCTATTACTTGCATTACTGTTAACTCCTTTTATTTCATGCACACAAACATTAAGTGTTGGAAACAATCAAACTCACACAACGTCTGGTGACGACAGCTATTCTAATATTTCTATAGGAAATAACGGATTATTACATGTTGTTAACACTGATTCAATTTATTCTGCAGGAGATATAAATTCCAGCAATGGTATAGGAATTACTGTTGATGCGGGGTCTATACTGCATGCAGATGGCGCATTAACAGGAAACAATTCCATACAATTAAATGTATCAGGAAAAATAACTTTAGGATCTGTTAACATAAACAATAACGGAACTCTAACTATACTAGGAACCGGAGAATTATTTATTTTAGGAGATTTAACTGCTGAAAATGGAACACATATTGATATTGATTTTGCAGGTACATTAGATGTAGGTGGAAATGTTGTAATTGATGAAGCAACCTCTACAGCAAATGTAAACGGAAACTTTGTTATCGGAGGAACTTATTCAGGTCCTGCATTTACAGGTGATGGAACAGTAACAGAAGGAGGTACAATAGTATATCCTGTAGAACTACCCGTAGATTTTTTAGGTATGGAGGTAGAATGTAGTAATGGAGGATACAATACGGTTACTTGGAAAACTGCATCCGAATCAAATTCTGATTATTTTGTTTTAGAAAGAAGCCGAGATGGTATTCATTGGACAGAAATAACAGAATTAAAAGCAGCAGGAACCTCAAACAAAGAAAATCATTACACGCACTATGATTTAGGAGCAGGTAGATACTTTGAAGGATACTATCAATTAACACAAGTTGATTATGATGGCAAATTTAAAATATATGATCCTGTCTCAGTACAATGCAATAAAGAAGCAGAATATCAAGTGGCAGTGTACCCTAATCCAGTTACAGATAAAATGTTAGTTACCGTGTATTCTTTAAAATCATCACACATAGAAATAGACTTAACTAATCTATCTGGTCAAATTTTAACACAACGAGCGTTTGAATTAGAAAAAGGTATGAATGTGTTTGAATTTGATTTAGCTTCATACAAAAAAGGACTTTATATAATATATGTAAAGGATGAAGAACATTTTCAAAGCCTATCGGTTAGTAAAAAATGATGTTATTGGATGAAGATGAAATATTAAAATTAATAAAGTCGCTACAAAAAGATTACAAGTTTATTTTAATTTTTATGATTTTTATAGAACTACAAATAGTTTGTTTGTCGGTGCTATATTTATTATAAAGTTATCATATGAAACAAGAGCTTCTGGTTCGTTTTGCCAATGAATCCTATCATTCAACCATTATTAACATAGACGTAGAAAAGTTAACAAATATCACGGTATTTCCTGATGAAGTGTTTGCAACCATAGACGGCGTTCGCATAGCAATACTGCGGGAAGAATATGAATCTGCCGTGCAAAAAAAATCTGCCGTAGATTTGGATGTTACTGAATAACTTATTATATTAATAATAAACAATGGCAACAAGAAAACTAGATAAATCAGATTTAGAACAACTCAAATCTTTGCAAGAATCATATCAACAAGTAACCGCTCAGATAGCCAGTTGCACTATAGATATTGAACTAATAGCAGAACAATTGCAAGAGCTAGAAACAGAGAAAAAGTTTCAGATGAAACAGTTCAAAGATCTTCGAGAAGAAGAATCAAAAATTATCAGCACACTCAAAGAAAAGTACGGAGACGGTGAAATAAATATCAACGAAGGCATATTTATATCTCAAGAATAACTGTCAGAGTCGTACATACTATATTTATATAATATATAATCAAAAAATTAAGGAAAGAAGTTAAATGGCAGAAAGAATAGTGACGCCTGGTGTCTATACGCGCGAAATAGACCAGTCGTTTTTACCAGCAGCAATTCAATCAATAGGTGCCGCAATCATCGGGTCTACAGTTAAAGGACCAGCTCTTATCCCAACCACAGTTTCTTCATACGCAGAATTTGAAAGAGTCTTTGGAGGATTTACTGATGAATCATATGTGCCTTTTGTAGTTCAAGATTATCTGCGAAATGCAGAAAACATCACAGTAACACGTTTATTATATGAAGATGGATATGATTTAGATCAAGGAGTTATAGCAGTTACTGCAACTTCTGCATCAACCACAATCGTTACTCATCTTTTGCATCCAACACAACCAGTTAATGTTGCTGCAGATTTATTAAAAGACTCTTCATTAGCTAATGACGAATCAGGTTCATTTGCAATATCAATAACAGGTTCATATTCAGACAATTTAAACACTGACGTACCCGGATTTAGTGGAGCATTCACATTATATCCTACAACAAATACTCCGGTATCTGCTTCAATTGTAGCAGCTGACAATGATTACATAAGCAAAGTTTTTGGAAAAACTCCTAAATCAAATGAATATCCAGTATATGTTCAATATGAAAACAACAATGCATCTGGAGTATTTGATAACTTAGGCGATGTAACGGTAGCAGCAGAAGTTTTAGCAGGATATGATTTTGCACAAGACTATCAAACCGCAGCAACGCCATGGATAACATCACAACGTATAGGAAGTGCAGTTCTTAATCTGTTTAAATTCCATACATTATCACACGGAACTGCAGTTAATTATGAAACTAAGGTTGCAATCCGTAATATTAGATTAGCTTCAGAAGTTTCAGATCCAAACGGATACGGAACATTCACCGTAGAAATCAGAAGAGTTAATACTACAAATATACCACCATTATACAAATCAGTATACAACAGCAACGACACGGATCTTCAACCAGAAGTAGTTGAAACATTCCAAAATGTGAATTTAGATCCAGATTCTCCTAGATATATTTCCAGAATAATAGGAGACCGTTATCAGACATTAGATGCAGACGGAAACATTGTATTAAATGGTGATTATGAAAACATATCAAAATACGTTCGTGTAGAAGTAACTGAAGCAGTGTCAAACAAAACTGCAGATGAAACATTGGTACCGTTTGGTTTCCGAGCATTAGTATCATCTATACCTAATACATCAGGAGGAGCTAATTTAGCAGCTGCAACGTTTAATACTTCACAAACTGTCGGAGGATCATTTAATTCAAACAACACTCATGGATTTAATTTTACATCTGCTCCGAATTTAGCGTATTTAGCACCTCTTCCGGTATCGGCTTCGACTACAGGTAGCAATACAGATTTCTACTTAGGAGATGTATCTCAAAGTGCCGATGCAGCATTTCCAAGCACTGCTAATGCTTATAGCGGATCATTGCAATCTGCATTAACTGGTGGAACCTTTTCTAGCAACGTAGCTACTGCAACACGTAACTTCATTATGCCAATGCAAGGCGGATTTGACGGAGCTCGTCCTAATTTACCTAAATTTGCAGGAGGTAATATTAAATCAGATAATACATTTGGATTTGATTGTTCGGGTACATCTACCACAGGAACATTGTCATATAAAAAAGCGTTTGCTTTACTTAGCAATACTGATTACTATGACATGAACATGTTGTTAACACCGGGTATTATTCACACTTTGCATAGCAATGTTAGCAACGCAGCTCGACAATTATCAGAAGACAGGCAAGATACTTTTTATATTTCAGATCTTGTTGCGTTAGAAGATAATATTGCAACCGCTATTAACACGGCAAACGGATTAGATTCTAGTTATACTGCAGCATATTATCCATGGGTGAAAATTTTAGATCCTAGAAATAATCGTCCAACATGGGTACCACCATCAGTAGTAATGCCAGGAGTTATTGCATTCAATGATTCAACAGCAGCTCCATGGTATGCGCCAGCTGGTTTAAACAGAGGTGGTTTAACCATAGCAACACAAACATATAAAAACTTGAGTCCTTCACAAAAAGGAGACCTGTATGAAGCACGTGTGAATCCAATTGCAAACTTCCCTAACCTAGGAATTGCAGTTTGGGGTCAAAAAACACTTCAGGCAAGACCAAGTGCATTGGATCGAGTAAATGTTAGACGATTGCTTATTGCAGTTAAGAAATTTATTGCATCTGCAACTCAATACTTGGTATTCGAACAAAATACAGATGCTACTCGTAAGCGTTTTGAAGGAATTGTCAATCCATATTTAGATGGAGTAAAAAGACAACAAGGTTTATATGCTTTCCGAGTTAAAATGGATGCTCAAAATAATACTCCGGATTTAATAGATCAAAATATTTTATACGGACAAATATTTTTACAACCAACTCGTACCGCAGAATTTATTATTCTTGATTTCAATATTCAACCAACAGGAGCTTCTTTCCCGGAATAGAATAATAAAATAAAGAATAAGGCAGAGTTCACGCTCTGCCTTTTTTACTGATCAATATATTTATATAAAAAAGAAAGAAGATTATGCCTTACGATCCCAATCAATCAAATCTAGCAAGTTTTGTTAATGGCGCGCCTACAAATGGTAATGGTGCCGGATCACCCGAAGGATTTCCATATGAGAGTCCTTTAACAGAAGCAGATGCAGCAGATTTTTATGATAATGCATTTACATGGGAACCTAAATATCAGAACAGATTTATTATGTCAGGAGCAGATGGTATTCCAGCATTTTTAATTAAAGCTTCTGCCAAACCTTCCATGACAAATGGTACAGTAACTCTAGATCATATCAATGTTCAGAGATATGTAAAAGGAAAAACTGTTTGGAATACAATTGATATAACTATATATGATGCAATAGTTCCTTCTGCAGCACAAGCATGCATCGAATGGGTTAGACAGCACCATGAATCAGCAACTGGTCGTGATGGATATGCTTCAATGTATAAAAGAGATATTACATTAGAGTCACTTTCGCCACTAGGAGAAGTTATCGAAGAATGGACTTTAAAAGGAACATATTTAGAGTCAGTTAACTTCGGAAGTTTAGACTGGGCACAGGAAGGAGCGGTTGAAATATCTGCAACACTTAAATATGATTATGCATTCTTGAATTTCTAATATTTTTCATATGGTTTGAATGGGAGTGTAATACTCCCATTTTTACTGTACATACATATTTATAATAAAGTTATAAAAGGAAATAAAATGAGTAACATGACAAATCGTTTATCAAATTCACAACTTGCTGATATTGCAAAACAAAAATATGAAACGGAACAAATAAATCGAGTTCCAGGAGTAGTAGTAGATTTACCGAGTCGAGGATTAGTATATCCAGAATCATCAGTTTTAAGAACAGGTACCGTAGAAATGCGATACATGACTGCATATGATGAAGACATACTAACAAATAAAAATTACATACAACGAGGTATTATTTTTGATAAACTGTTGCAATCAGTAATTACAACACCAGGATTCAATGTATCAGAACTAGTAGATGCAGATAAAACTTGGCTGATTGTGATGGTACGTATTACCTCATATGAATCCGAATATCCTGTAACCGTAACCGCTCCTAACAATCAAAATATATCAAGCACAGTCAATTTGTCAAAATTAAAATTTAAACCATTTCAATTGAAACCTGATGCTAATGGAGAATTTGAATATAAAACCTCTGCAGGAGATGTGTTAAAATTTAAATATTTAAGCAGTTATGAAATTAATAATCTTCCAGATGATCACGCAGTTTCATACATATTACATACATCTATTAAACAAGTCAATGACGTTAGAGATTCTAATACTATAGCAGATTGGGTACGTTATAACTTTTTGCGTAAAGATGCTGGTGAATTCAGAAAATACATGCAATCAAATGCTCCAGATGTTGATATGACATATGAATTCAAATATACTACAGAGGAAGGTAAACAGGAGACCTTCCAATCTCGATTTCCAATTGGATCAGACTTTTTTTGGTTATAATTCTAAAGACCGCGTAAAACTTCATGAACAACTGTTTGATATAGTATGGGCAGGCAACGGTAAATGGAGTTTTGATACTATATATCATATGCCACTTCCAATGAGAAGATTTTGGATACGAAAAGTCAATGATAAAATAACAACTGAAAACACATCACATACATCTCCGGCTAAATCTGCGCCGACTAAAATGCCAGTAACAAAACGATCCGCTTGATATTTATATTAAAATAAGCTGAATGAATCACACTGATCAAATAAAATTATTACAACATCTAAAAACATTGCCACGGCAAGGTCGAATCGATTTTAAGAAATTGCAGAAAGAAGCAGAAGCGGCTTATGACGCAGCTAAAAGTGAAGCCGAGGATGCTGCTAAAGATATAGATAAAATTTTTAATTCATTAGTAGATGGTGCAAAACAAAGAGGCGCATTTTTTAAACAAAATCTTGCTGCTACGTTTGGTAATGCTATTCTCGAAGTAACCAAACAATTCACTTTTCTTGAAGAACGAAATCGATCATTAAATGATTCATTGGGTATAACTAGTGGGTTATCTGCAGATCTGGGGGCAACGTTAGATACGTTTTCTGAAAAATTAAGTGTCGGCGGAGACACAGCAAGAAAATTAGCTATCAGTTTAAACAGTGTTGCAGAAGGTCTTATTACTGCAGAAACCATGCAAACCAATTTTGGAGAAGCCATGCTAGCCGGCCAAAGCTACATGAGAAATCAAATTAAAGTTTCTGAAAAAGCAGCACAAGGATATGAATTATATGCAGCTGGACTAGGCAGAAGCACTGCAGAACAATTACTAGCACAAGATGGACTAGCAAAAGGAATTGAAACAGCTACTGAGTTACAAGGCGTACAAAGAGATTTAACAGAAACTATAGGTAATCTAACCTCAGATCTACAAGTGCAATACAGTCGCATACCTGGATCATTAGAATTAGCTATTTTAAAATCCAGAGCATTAGGTATGTCAATGGCAGATCTAAACAAAACCGGACAAAATTTACTTAACATAGAATCCAGCATAGGACAAGAATTAGAATATCAACTTTTAACTGGTAACAGATTAGTTGATGAAGTGAGCGGCGACAGCTTAACTAATGCATATCGAGAAGCAACATTGCGAGGAGATGCAAACAAACAAGCGGAGGTAATGAATCGAATTCTAGAACAAGAAGGAGAAACATTGCAAAACAATTTGTTGGCTCGACAACAAATGGCTAAATTGTTAGGAACTGATGAAGCTACAATAGCTCGTAGTCTGCAGAAAAAGAAATTGCTCGCACAATTGGGAGCAGAAGAGATAATGGAGTTATCCGCGGATGATGCAAAACGAGAAATAGAAAAATTACGAGATAAATATAAAGACGATAAGACCAAACAAAAACAAATCGAAGACTTGCTAAAAGCATCAGACACACGTACTACTGCAGAAAGAACTGCAGATGCAGTAGAAAAAATGGCAACCGCAATGATTCCAAAGAATCAAGCTCAGATAATCAAAGATACCATAAATGAAATGGGCACCCCGGAGTTTACAAAAAATCTTACCGACGGGCTAACAAAACTTACTACTGAATTCCAATCCTTCATCGATATAGGATCATCGGTGTCGACACTGGTAACAACTACTTTGAGTGCGTATGGGGATTTTAAAACTTTAATTGAAAAAGGAAGTGTACAAATCAAGGACCTTGATTTAGGAGGAGTAGACGCAAAAGCTAATGATGCAATTATTCAGTTTAATCCACGCGATAAATTCATGAAAATTAATGATGGTGCGATGCTAGCTTCTACCGACGCCGGACAACTGAACAAAGCAGCACAAACACTTGTAGGTTCTTCCCAATCATCGATTAATCGCAGCGATATGCAAATGATGGCCTCCATGATTGCTGCAGCGGTAGCAAACACAAAACTGTCAGTAGAAATGCCATTAGGATCTGCATCAGAATTAAATAATGGGAGATTTTCATAATGTCAAAAACATATCCGTTTCCGTTTAGCACAGTTCGTAACAGCACAAACATAGAACTACAAGATTCATTACGACAACTCGGAGGATTAGCTTCATTATCGTTAGCTTCAAATTTAGGAATACCACAAGTATCTCAAATTGCCGGCAGTGCAATTTCAACAGGAGCCGGATCCGCTTATAATGCAGTGCCATTTACTAATTTAAAAAGAACGCCAGGAATACAATATCAGGATTTTCGTGCACGAAAAGGATGGAATGCAAATGATTTACTAGGAAAACGTTTGGATGGATTATCTGCATCAACTATCAATATACGAGATGGTTTTAATCCTAAAAAGCGTTGGATATCTGTTGCCTATGCAGCTGCATCTGCTACTCCAGCTGGAGCATACAGCGTGTTTAACAGAGACGGTAATAAATATTTTGGAGCTGGTTGGGGTGATCATGGAAACATATATGCATTACGTACTGATTTTACCGCACAGAGTCATGTAGCTACACGATGGGATAAGACAGATGGATGGAAAGCTGTAAATAATCCGTTATCAATAGCAACTCCATTTCGTGGCGACAGAGTACAAGTAATCGATTTTGGTCAGCGAACTATAAATGAAATATACAATTGGAAATCTACTGAAAAAATATTAGGAGCACAACTCCGAGCAGATTTAAATTTAACACAAGACTTTGTAAAATTTTTCTTAACAGGACCAAAATTATCTCCAGCTGATAACGGAAGCACTCTAGATCACGTAATAGTATTTAGAGCTGCAATAACATCATTAACTGATTCATTTTCGCCACAATGGAATGCTGTAACTCTTATAGGCCGTGCAGATCCAAATTATCAGTACAGTAGCTACAGCAGAACATTGCAATTATCATTTGATGTGTATGCTACCGATCGAGATGAAATGAAACCAATATGGAGAAAATTGAATGCATTAGCGGGTTATACGGCGCCGACATACAATCCGGATTCGATAGCTTTAGAAGGCCCGTGGATGCGAATAACTATAGGAGACCTATTCTATCAACAACCAGTTGTTATAAATTCATTAACATATACCTTGCAAGATGCAGAAACTACTTGGGAAATAAACATCGAACAAGATGAAACCATGATGCAAGTTCCAAAAAAAATATCAGTAACCATGGGACTAAACATAATAACAAATGAATTACCACAAAAAGGAGGCCGTTTCTATACATTGGCTAAACGTTTCCATAAAACAAATCAAACACTTCCTGGCAGTGATAACTGGTTGAGTGATATGCGTGTTAACGAGCAAACAATTCCTACAGTTACTCTAACCGAAGCAACATCAACTTTTCTAAAAGTTAAGTCTGGAGAAACCGTTTCCGCAGAAGAACTACAAAAAGCACAAACTAGAGAAACACTTTTACAATTAGGAAAATAACATGAGCAGATACAGAAATGCAGATCAGTTACGTGATGCTAACGGCAAACGTCGGATCGAAACATGGATAATTCAAACACCTCCTGCTAATAGTTCAGACTTGTACATACAAATAACTAGTCCGGATCGTTTAGACATACTTGCAGATAAATTATACGGTGATCAAAGTTTATGGTATGTTATAGCACAAGCTAACGGATTAGGCAAAGGCTCATATCGAGTTCTAGAAGGTACAGTTTTAAGAATACCAAATCAATCCGGATTACAACAATATATTAACATTGTAAATCAAACAAGATGAGTGAAATTTTTTATTCGCAAGTTGACGCCGGCTTACAAGCTGAATTAAATGCTCGGGGACGAGCTGGAAAAACAGCTCGCGGAAATAGTGCGTTAGATTTTATGATTGGCAAGATTGCTAACATAGAACTTATTGCATACGATCAAGCCAAAAAAGACAATAAAATTTTACATAGATTAGGAGGATCTACGGTAAGGCAAGGAGAGTATTTACCAACCGGAACAAGACAAAATCCGGGCTTTTTAGATGATCGTGTAACTGAAATTAAAAAAGCTGTATGGACTTCTACCAATGGAGAATTAGATACTACTACGCAAGAAAACACATATGTTAACACAACAAAACGAATTCCTCCATATGTTACTGCAGCAGATATTAATATCGGAGATCATTCAATGGGTTTACTGAACAAAGCTACAGTAAACATTAAAATTCCAAATCCTCAACAAGATTTTGATTTTTTCGAAACTATTTACTTAAGACCCGGCAGACCGATAGATATCATAATAGAACATCCGGAGTCTGCAGTAATTACTCAGGGACAATTAAGTGGATCGTTGCCATCTACCGAAAAAATTAAAAAATTAAAATCAGATGCTGATATTCAGAAAATACGACAAATGAATCGTTATGAATTTTCAGGATTGATTACTAATTTTACATTTTCATATGAACCAGATGCAAGTGTAACAGTTACTATAAATTTAACTGGTACTAGCAATGTGTATACCGATGTATCACTGTTAATGAACACTGATAAAAAAGATAGAAATCAGATAAATATTACAGTTGGAACAGAAGATCCTGAACAATCTGCCGCAGAAGAAGAAGCTGAAGAAGAAACTGAAAATCAAGCAGTACTCTCAATATATTCAGATCTGGAAACTGAAATAGAAAGTGTTATAAACAAACAAACTGATGCATATAAATTGAATCCATATACCGGAGAATATACCGAATCTATAGCTGGCTTGTTACAAACCAGTGGAGGAGACCAATGGTATACATATGGCAAACCTTATTCTACTGCAAAAAACAAAGATACCAGGTATATCACATTAGCATGGTTAATTGATTATCTTAATCGCGTAATCGTACGTAAACGAAAAGATGCGAATCCTGAATCTGCCGATTTAGAAAATTTAATTCTTTGCACCAAAGCAGAAGATTTATGCACAAGCAATTACTATGAACAAATCGTATCCGCTAATCCAGACGAGATTTTGTTAGTAAACTTTAACAACAAATTGTCTCGTACATACGGCGATACTGTGTATTATGAAAACGTTAATTTTGGAATTAACTTTCAAGAAAATAACATAGCATACCCATCATTAATAAAAATCAATCTGCGTGTAATAAAAAGTATTATTGATAAATATAAAAATGTTAAAACGCAGTTCAATGTTAATTCATTTTTAAAAGACATATCTGCTGTAATAAAAAGAAATACCGGCGGAGCTATTAACATGGCACTGATAACACACCCGGAAATTTCAGATACATTGTTATATTACGATTGCAATCGAGTACGATTTAATAAAAATATAATTCCATATTCTGTACCGATGTTTGCAAATGATCCGAATGGCAACGGAACAATAGTAAGAAATTTTCAGTTTAGTGCAAAAATTCCAGATTCAGTTAAAACACTTTCTTATGTTTTAAATCAAAATCCAGAAGAAATTTCAGAAGAAGATATTGCTCCATACATGAATTTCATGTATAATTCAGCAAATGTAACAAGGAAAAATAACGGCCAAAGAACTAGTGACGGTGTTTTGCAAGAATTCCAAAATTTTACTAATACCGGTGGAGAGTTAAAACCTACCACTGAAATTTTATTAGAAAAATTAAACAAAGAATGGAAAGAAAAACATGAAAAATATACAACGGAATTAGAACAAGCAAAAAAAGATTTCGGTAAAAATCCAGATAGCGATGAAAAACAATTGCAACTTCGACAAGCACTAGTTAAATACATACAATATCCAACACCCTCTGTAAAACAAACCAATCAGATAACCGCTCCGATGTATCCGTTTGATGCAGATTTAACAATCGATGGAATAAACGGATTTCGTTATGGAGATGTTTTAGAATTTCAATCATTGCCAGCAAGATTTCGTAATAATACGGTATTTAGTATAATTAATATTGCTCACACAATAAGCACGGCTGGTGAATGGACTACCAAATTAAAATGTATAATGAGACCAAAATTTGAATAATGGCACGAAAGAAACTTTTTTATACTAAAAATCAAATAACGGAAAATCTGTATACTGCAGGTTCAGAATATCAGCTGGCAGATGGAACTTTGTATGTAGGTTTATATCATGTTTATACTACAGGAGAAATATATACCGAAGCAAAATGGACACCCGGTAAATCAAAAAAATTAGAAGCATTCGTAGTTGTACCTGAACAAGCAAAAACATATCGAAAAAATAAACCAGATATAAAAACTAAATTTGAAACTCCAGAAAAACATTTTCCAGAAATAACTACACAAGATATTCAACAGAAATATATTAAACGATATTTTTTATATAAAATAAATGAACAGCAAGTTACAGAAATTAGTTTGAAACAATATAATAAATGGTATTCACAAGAACTAGATAACAATATATATGATACAATTGAGTTGATTTGGTATATTTCTGGCCCGGCATTCGACACAATAGACGGAAACGTAAAAAAAGTTGGAGTTATTAACAAAAATCAATCAGCTATTAATCGAACAAATCGTGAATATCCTGGATTCAATCAAACTGTTAACAATCCGTTAGAGTTATATGTAGATACCACTGTTATAGTTCCTCCTGACATCAACTAGGTTGGAATTCCGATACATTATCATTATTATATAAATGTATGATAATTGATAGTGTAGAAGAACTAGACTCGTTATTCGAGTACATGCAAAATCAGAAGTGCCTAGTTGTTCCAATTCTATCAGACGCAAATACACCGGCAGCACACAGCAAAATGGCCTGCATATACGTGTATACTGAAAATCACGTAGAAAGAATAGTTCCGTTCTATCATACTGAACAAATACGGGGCTTTGCAGAACATATACCTCGCTTTCTGCAATTAAATGAAATCTTTATCCATGACAAAAAGATCTGGATACAATTGGGCGGTAACAATCAGGTGTATGATGTCAAGACGATGTGGTGGCATACATATCATGAAGCATATGACGAAACACATTATTACACTACTGCTCACAATTATTATTGGCGCAGACACACCAATCTGCAACATGTTAACAGCATAATACCAATCATGCAGCACCTGGCCATGTGTCAGAAGATACGTCAGTATGCCTGGCCCATGATACAGAATGCCAAACTCTCTGAATCTTATTTAACATTCAATTCATTATATCCGAAAACATTTGCACAGATTGAATCCGCCGGGTTGCAAGTTAATCAGCAGTTTGCAGCTCAAAATCTGATACATGATGGCCGTGTTTATTCACAATACAATTATCATACATCCACAGGCCGACCATCCAATGCCAGAGGAGGATTCAATTTTGCTGCAATGAACAAAGAAGATGGCACCCGGTCTGCATTTTGCAGCAGATTTGAATCAGGTGCACTTGTGGAAATGGACTTTGACAGTTATCATGTCAGACTGATTGCTAAACTGATAGGATACGAACTTCCGTTAACATCGGTACATGATTATTTAGGACGGTTTTATTTTGATACTGCAGAATTATCGGCCGACCAAAGAGAGCAAAGCAAAAGCATAACATTCAGATTGTTGTATGGAGGTATCGATCGAGAATTTTTGAGCATACCGTTTTTTCGCAATGTTAACAATTTTGTGAATGACATATGGACTCAGTGGAAATCTAAAAAAAGAATACACACAGCAATAGATAAACGAGTAATATCACAAGAACAGTTTCCGGATATGAATCGTTTCAAACTGTTTAACTATTATTTACAATCATTAGAAACAGAATTTTCAGTTCGCAAACTAGCACAAATAACAGAATTACTGCAAGATTACACAACATGTTTAATACTGTATACTTATGACTCGGTGCTATTCGATGTGAATATGTCAGAAGCTAAACAAATAATACCAGCAATCAGAGACATTTTGCAACATGGTAAATTTCCGGTAAAATGTAAAGTTGGTGATATTTATAGTAAAATGACTGAATTCACGTTATGACAGTAAAATCAATATTAACAGAGTGGACGTATCGTCTACCAAAAGGATATCCCGTCGAAGTAAAAGATTATGATGTACTAAGAGAGATACTGGATGAAATGACAGATCTTCCAGTTTCAAAAAAAGAGAGCATAGTTCGTCAGGCACAAGGATTATCAGAAGCAGACGAAGAAACTACAGACAATGAGCAATCCGACACATTTTACACGTATGAACAGTTTGAAAGTATAATTGATAATAAATATAAATTCCAGGCACAAAAAATAGAAAATGTTCCAACGTTTTATCGAGCTATTTTAGATCTCTCACCTGATGAACAACGGCAAATTAAAAATTTACTAGAATCTGATCAACCAGCATTAGAATTAACTACTACTAAATATCAACTTTCTGGAATAATTTTGACATTGTTCAATTTAATAGCATCTACTATCAAGATTGATAACGGAAATTATTCAGAATTATGGTTTGCTATTGTGTTCAAAGGTAAAGTAGCTGGTGCAGTTGGAGGTGGTGAAGGAGGAGATATTGAAACGGATATTGTTATAACAAATAATAAAGATCGAGTATCTTTGAAAAATTATAAAGATACATCGTTTGATTTAGGAACATTGCCTCCGGAAGCCGGCAACTATTTAAAAAGATTTGAATCATTAGCTGCTGTTATAACAGAACGGCAACCAGACACGTCTAGTATGACTCGACCAGATATCAATAAAACATTAAAGTTATTGAATACCGAAAGCATACAATCAGATATAGATCAGTTTCTAAGATTGAATTCAGACGTGCCAATAATAATCAGACTTCAGCAACAACTTCGAGAAATTTTATACAGACAACTAGGAACTGAAGAAGCAGAAAATTTAGACAATATAACAAAACGTTTTTGTCTGCAAGTTGATGAATTTGTTAAACAGAAATTATCATTAGTAGATTGGTGGGGTTTCATAATAGATCGAAATATATTGTATTTACGAAGTAGTGAATCTATGATAGAAAGTAGCACTCATATTGAAGAAGACGGAGATTATTTATTAGGACCCGCAATCGCAAACTTTAAAGGAGGCAAGTTGTTTGTCAACGGAGGACAATTTGGAATATCAAAAACCTGGTCGGAAGGATAAACAGTGAAAACACAATTGCTTTGCACATTCGCACACAGATCAGACGTCAACATAATATCAGAATACATCAAATCAAACTTTGAGATACCAGAACGCCGCATATTCATATTTGAAAATGTCGAAGACGTCAACAAATTGTATTGCACATACAACATACAACCCAGCCGAATCCGTGCCATTAACACCATAAGTGTGCATCGCAAAAAAGAAACCAATACTCTGTATACGGTTAATGCACTCAACGAAATAATCTGCAGATTAAACAACGGAGTGTTAGACAAAACATATCAGTTGCAATGGGTGAATTACAGAAATTCCTTGCTATTAACAGACGATAAATCTGGATATCGATGCATCGAGTTAAACATGTATAAAAAAGTAACCTGGTAATAAATGATTATTTAAACCAACTATTTCTTGGAAGTAACATATTTATTATATATAATAGAAAAAAAATATGGAAACTCGTAAATACTTGTTCGAGACTAAATGGAAGCAGTTCTTAAAAGAGAACAAAGTCCTAGATTATGATATCATGATTAATTATGCAGAATATGACAGTAGCACTGGCAGTAGCACTTTAACTTTTAATAAACCAGTAATATTAACTCCTGACGAAGCTCAAGATATTATTACACAAATCAATGATGATATTGAAAGTAAAAACATAAGAGATGATGAAACAGGTGAATACCAGTATGATGTAACCAGATTAGACGGTAATATTAAATTTGATTGTTACATTGATGTCCCTAACCAACAAATTGATCTAACCGTAACATATAGTGGTACTGGAGATCTTGAAGATGTTGATATTCATGATCAAGCCATAGCAGACGAATACGGAATCACGGAGATGCATATAATTAACAAAATACAAAAAAATTAACAAATTATTTGGAATTAAAGAATTAATTATCAATTATATAATTAATAAGTAAACCTTAGTATTAACAATTAAAAATTTAACAAGTAAAATGAGTTTAAATTTGGACGCCATCAAGGCAAAGCTTAATCAGTTGAACAATACTGATAACAAGAAACAAAACCTGTGGAAACCCGAAGCAGGTAAAACCCGAGTTAGAATTGTGCCATACGTGCACCGCAAAGAAAATCCTTTCTTAGAATTGTATTTCCATTACGACATTGGCAAAAGATCCATGTTGTCTCCGGTATCATTCGGCAATGCAGATCCTATTGTAGAATTTGCAGACAAGTTGAAAAACACCGGTGACAAAGAAGATTGGTTGGCAGGACGTAAAATTGAACCTAAGATGCGTACTTATGTTCCAGTTATAGTTCGAGGAAAAGAATCCGAAGGTGTTAAGTTTTGGGGATTCGGTAAAATAATTTACACTGAATTGCTTTCAATTATTTCTGATCCAGATTATGGAGATATCACAGATTTAATGTCAGGACGTGATATTGATGTAGAATTCACTCCATCAGAAGGAGCTGGACAATATCCTAAGACAGCAATTCGTGTTAAGCCAAACACATCGGCAGCAACCGACGACAAAGAAATTGCTCAGAAAATTCTAGCACAACCAAAGATCACAGACATCTTTCCAGAGCCTACTTATGATGAATTAGAATCTGCTCTTAAAGAGTGGATGAATCCTGAAAATGCAGATGCAGACGTAGAAGAAACCGCAGATGCAGATGCAGATGAAGTTGAAACATCTTCTAACACTACAACCACAAAGAAAACGGATGTAGCAGATGCTTTCAATGATTTATTTAATAATTAATTGAAATCATAACATGGCAAAGAAAACTAAAACTAAAGATGAACTGACCGATGATCTCGCATTAACATTGGCAGACAGCATCAACAAACAGTTTAAAGGACAAAACTATAAGACTGCGTTCTTTTTAGCTGGCGATAATGATGCTCCAACCAATGTGCATGAATGGATCAGTTCCGGATGTTCCATGTTGGATTTGGCTATATCAAACAGACCCCGAGGAGGATTTCCAGTTGGTAGAATTACCGAAATAACTGGACTTGAAGCTTCTGGTAAATCTTTATTAGCAGCACACACATTAGCAGAAACACAGAAAAAAGGAGGACTAGCAGTTTATATAGACACTGAGTCTGCAACTAGTTCTGAGTTTTTAACGGCTATTGGTGTCGACATCAAAAAGATGCTTTATGTTCCATTAGAAACTATAGAAGAAATATTTGAAACAATAGAAACTATAGTTGAAAATGTTCGTAAATCAGACAAAGACAGATTGGTTACAATAGTAGTTGATTCAGTTATGGGTGCATCTACCAAAATAGAAATGTCGGCTGAATATGATAAAGATGGATACGCAACCAGCAAGTCAATCATTCTTTCAAAAGCTATGCGTAAAGTTACAAATTGGATAGCACGTGAAAGAATATGTTTGATATTCACAAATCAGCTCAGAACTAAACTGGGTGTATCATTTGGAGATCCATGGACTACATCGGGTGGTAAAGCTTTACCGTTTCATTCTTCGGTTAGATTGAGATTAAAATCAATCGGACAAATCAAAGTGAAAGATTCGGTAGTAGGAATCAAAACCCGGGTAACGGTAGTTAAAAACAGAATGGGACCGCCGCTTCGATCAATCGATTACGACATATATTTCGAATCAGGAATTGATAATTACGGAGGATGGTTGTCAATAATGAAAGATTACAAAATGGTTTCACAGGCCGGTGCATGGTACACATATGAAGATGTAGATCCGGCAACAGGCGAAGTGTTATCAGAAATAAAATTTCAATCAAAAGATTTTATCGAAAAGGTAATATCAGATCCTGAAAAAGAACAAAGGCTGTATGACCGAATTTGTGAATCATACATATTCAAATATCATGCCGGAGTCGATGGAGGAATTGATGATGTTGTCATAGACGATGAAATGGTTAATGAAGAAGGCTAATGCAGAATAAATTTCAGCGCCTATTTAATGAGTTACAAAAAGAAAAGCAGTTAGGTCCATCGAAAGTTAATGACAACATATTAATTTTCGATGGTCTTAACACTTTTATCAGAGCTTTCGGAGCTACACCTGCAACTAATGAAGACGGCGAACATATCGGAGGAATAACAGGATTTTTGTTTTCAGTAGGCAAAGTTGTTAGAGATCTAAAACCTAGCAGATGCATTATTGTGTTTGATGGCCGAGGAGGCTCTAAACGCAGAAAAAGCATATACAAAGATTACAAATCTAATCGAGCAAACAAAACCAAATTACGCAGACATGATCATCAACAGTTTGCTAGCATAGAAGACGAACAGGAAGCAATGCGATATCAGTTCAGTCGATTGGTTTCGTATTTGGATTGTTTGCCGGTTACATTCTTAGCAATCGATGGAATTGAAGCAGATGATACTATAACATATATTGCTGATTATTATAAGGATGTTGCTAAACGAATGACTATTGTTAGCACGGACAGAGATTTTTATCAGCTTGTATCCGAACAAACACAAGTTTGGAGTCCTATCAAAAAGCGCTTATACACCACTGAAACAGTTCTAGATGAATTTGGAGTACATCCTAATAATTATGTGCTATACAGATCGTTTACAGGCGATAAGAGCGATAATATTCCAGGTGTGTCGGGTATAGGTCCAAAGACAATTCAAAAACTGATACCAGAGTTAGCAGACGAATCGGAATTCACACTGCAGGATTTAGTAGATAAATCAAACATTCTACTAACAGAAAACAAGCAGTATCAAAAAATTCTGGATAATCAAGACATATTAGATAAAAATAACAGACTGATGAATCTCAAATTGTTAGACATATCTGCAACTCATGCATCTAACATCAGAAACATTGTGGATGCTCCAATATCTCTTCTAAACAAAACAGAATTTCGCAGATTGTTTATGGAAGATAAAATGTGGACTACCATGAAGAATCTTCCGGATTGGCTGAACAACACCTGGCTATCATTGTACGCATTCGCACAACAAACACACAAATAATGAAAATACTTATAGATCAAAAAGAAATAGAGCAACTGGTTGCAACTGTTGCTAAACGCATACAAACAGAATGGGATGAAACAACCGACAAAGTGTTTATCTGTTTGCTAAACGGAGGATACATGTTTTTTTCAGACCTAGTAAAATGCCTACCAGACAACATTGAATGCGATTTTATGCGTGTTAAATCATATCACAATAAAAAGCAAGGTGACATACAAATAACAAAAGACCTAGAAATACCTATCAAAGGCAAAGACGTGTACATAGTAGATGACATATATGATTCCGGAAATACCGTTGCAGCAGTTATCGATTATCTGAATGTTAAACATCCTAAGTCAATCAGCCTAGTAACTCTGGTTACCAGAGAATCATCGCCGATACCAACAGTTACCGCATATTTTGGAAAAACTATTGGAGAAGAATGGTTGGTTGGCTACGGAATGGATAATAGCAAAGGATACATGAGAAACAATGCAAATATTTATGCCATTTAATTTGGTTATAACCATAAATTTCAATATCATATTAATATGACCGATAAATTAAATGAATACGGAAAAACATTTCAAATAAAAGCAATAGCTGCAATGTTTGTGGATAGGTCATTTCTGCAACAAATTGCAGACATAGTTCGACCAGAATATTTTGAATCAGAATCGAACATATGGATATTAGAAATAATATTGAATCATTTTGCAGAATACAAAACTCCACCTACAAAAGACGTACTCAAAGTTAAGATAACTGATATAACAGACGACGTTTTAAAAACTGCTATATTAGAACAACTCAAAGATGTGTTTCAATACATGGAATCTTCGGATTTAGATTTCGTTAAAAATGAAATACTTAAATTCTGCAAGAATCAAGAAATTAAATATGCTATTCAAGAATCCGTTCAACTGTTACAAAACGGAAATTATGATGCTATAAAAGTTAAAATCGATTCGGCAATGAAAGCCGGAGCAGACACTGATATAGGACATGAATACAAAAAGTCAGTTGCAATGAGATATGAAGAAGCAGCCAGACACACTGTTACCACCGGATGGGACGTAATAGATGATTTAATGGATGGTGGCCTAGCTCCAGGAGAATTAGGAGTAGTAATGGCACCTGCAGGAATAGGTAAATCATGGCTACTTATTAATATTGGAGCTAACGCAGTACGACAAGGAAAAAACGTTATACATTATACATTAGAGTTAAATCAGGATTATGTCGGACAACGATATGATTCGGTTATAACAGGCATAGGTGCACAGAATTTGAAACACCATATTGAAGAAATAGAAAACAAAATGGAATCGTTACGAGGAGAATTGGTTATCAAATATTTTCCAACCAAGTCAACCGGAGTAATGGGATTGAAAGCACACATAGAAAAAAGCATTATGCTTGGAGCTAAGCCGGATCTAATTGTTGTGGATTATGCAGATCTTTTAAAAGTTAACAGCAAAAAAGACAAGCATGAAGCACTTGAAGATTTGTATGAAGAATTGCGTGGTATGGCAGGAGAATATGAAATACCAGTATGGACGGCATCTCAGGCAGGAAGGTCCGCACTAGAAGAAGATATTATAGAAGCCGACAAGATTGCATCTTCATACGGAAAAGTAATGGTTGCAGATTTCTTGATGTCGTTGTCCAGAAAAGTGGAAGACAAACTTTCTGGCACAGGTCGAGGACATGTTATTAAAAACAGATTCGGTCCTGATGGTGTCACACTGCCAAGTAAAATTAATACTAACAACGGTCAATTCCAGTTTTTTGAACCACAAACCACACAAGGCAAACAGACTACACAGCAAATGAAAACAGGAGAAACATTGGTGAAAAGAAATCTTGCACAAAAGTTCAAAGATCTTGGCGGATCCTTAGGGTAACTGTATATTTATAATAAATTAAAGGATCGGCGTTTACCGTTCCTTTTTTTATCTATAAACATTTTAAAATTAGTAAAGGAAAACATGGAAATTTCAAACAAAATTCTTTCGGACATTACAGTGTATATGAAATATGCAAAATATATGCCTGAACTAAATCGCAGAGAAACCTGGGAAGAGTTAGTAACTCGTAACAAAAACATGCACATCAAAAAATATCCAAAACTTAAGGATGAAATTGAAACAGCTTATAAGTTTGTGTATGATAAAAAGGTGTTACCTTCGATGCGAAGTTTACAGTTTGGAGGAAAGCCTATTGAAATTTCGCCTAATCGAATTTACAATTGTGCTTATCTTCCTATAGATGATTATCGTGCATTTGGAGAAACCATGTTTTTACTGTTAGGAGGAACTGGTGTTGGATATTCCGTTCAGAAACATCATGTAGACAAACTTCCGGAAATCAGAAAACCAAATGCAAAAAGAACCAGAAGATTTTTAATTGCAGATTCGATTGAAGGATGGGCAGACGCAGTTAAAGCACTTACAAAAAGTTATTTTACAGGAGGATCCAAACTAAAATTTGATTTTTCAGATATTCGTCCTAAAGGAGCAAGACTTATAACATCAGGTGGTAAAGCTCCAGGACCTCAACCACTTAAAGAATGTTTGATCAAAGTTCAAGGAATTTTAGATGCTAAAGAAGATGGCGATCGATTAGAGCCAATTGAAGTGCATGATATGGTTTGTCATATTGCAGATGCAGTTTTAGCCGGCGGTATTCGTCGAGCAGCACTAATCAGTTTGTTTTCGGCAGACGACGAAGAAATGATTGCATGCAAATCAGGAGCATGGTGGGAAACTAATCCACAAAGAGGCCGAGCAAATAATTCCGCAGCTTTAATGAGACACAAATTAACTAAAGATTTTTTCTTGGATTTGTGGAAACGAGTAGAATTATCAGGAGCAGGAGAACCAGGAATTTATCTGACTAATGACAAAGATTGGGGAACTAATCCTTGTTGCGAAATTGCACTACGACCATTCCAATTCTGCAACTTGTGCGAAGTTAATGCTTCGGATATTGAATCTCAAGAAGATTTTGAAGACAGAGTTCGAGCGGCGTCATTCATCGGAACACTTCAAGCAGGATACACTGAATTTCATTACTTGAGACCAATATGGCAGAGAACAACGGAAAAAGATGCGTTGATAGGCGTATCCATGACAGGTATAGGTTCCGGAACAGTGTTAGGATATGACATGAAAGCTGCAGCAAAAGTTGTAAAAGCTGAAAATGAAAGAGTAGCCGAAATACTAGGAATCAATCGTTCTGCCAGAACTACTACGGTTAAGCCTGCAGGCACAACTTCATTAGCATTAGGAACAAGTTCCGGAATACATGCATGGCACAATGATTATTACATCAGAAGAGTTCGTGTCGGAAAGAATGAAGCAATATACACATATTTGTCAATCAATCATCCAGAACTAGTAGAAGACGAATATTTCCGTCCACATGACACTGCAGTAATATCTATTCCACAAAAAGCACCAGAAGGAGCTATCATGAGAACAGAATCTCCTTTCCAATTGTTAGACCGAATCAAGAAAGTGCATTTGGAATGGGTAAAACCAGGACATCGCAGCGGCAACAACACACACAATGTATCTGCAACGGTTTCACTTAAAGAAGATGAATGGGATTTGGCAGGTGAGTGGATGTGGGAAAACAGAGAACATTATAACGGATTATCGGTGCTTCCTTATGATGGAGGAACATACACTCAAGCGCCATTCGAAGATTGCACAGAAGAAACATACAATGAAATGTTAAAATCACTGAGTGCAGTAGATTTAACAAAAGTAATAGAACTAGATGATAACACGGATCTATCCGGCGAATTAGCTTGTGCCGGCGGAGCGTGTGAAATTAAATAATAAATAATAAAGGTTAAATTATGAGTAAACAAGCGTTATTTGAATCAATGTCAGAGTTATGGAGCGAATTTGAAGCTCAACACAATGGCTCAACTAAAAAGTCACAACAACAAGCTCGTAAAGCTATTGGTGAACTAAAAAAGCTGGTTACAGATTATAGAAAAGCATCTGTAGAAGAAGGCAAGTAAATGATAAATTTAAGTACTGATTGGATTTATCAACAGTATGTGAAGGAGTTTGGAAACAAGCTCCTTCCTACTGATTTTTATTACGATGCATTAGGTCGCAGAGTAATGACTGAAACATATCACATACGCCGTGGTACATGTTGTGGTTCTGGATGCAAACATTGTCCGTATGAACCTGCACATAAAAAAGGCGTAAAAACTTTGAAATCAAAATAATTTATCTTATTATAAAGATATAAATAGAACAAGTTATATGACTACAAAAAAAAGTATTGAACTAGTTAAAGAAGGTTTTGCAAATGGCGTTGCTCCAGGTGTCCCATTAGATAGTGCAGCAAAAAATGTAATGATATCCGCAGCTGCAGAAGCTTATGGCAAGTTTCTAGATGCGTTAAAATGCGATTGGCGCAATGATCCTAATTCTAATGATACTCCGATGCGAGTAGCAAAGGCATATGTAAATGATTTATGGGCAGGTCGTTATAATGGCACACCTGACATAACTGCATTTCCTAGTGACGGATATGACGGTATGGTATTTGAAGGAGGTATTCCTTTAACATCCATGTGTTCACATCATCATCAAACTATTATGGGTAAAGTGCATGTTGCATATATTCCAGGCGAAGACAGCAAAGTTATCGGCTTAAGCAAATTGAACAGATTAGTAGAGCATTTTGCAAGAAGAGGCGCTATACAAGAACAATTGACAGTTGCTATTCATAACGCAATTGATACTATTATCAATGACAATAAAGGAGTAGCTGTGATGATTGAAGCAACTCATAACTGTGTGCAATGCAGAGGTGTTAAACACGGTGGTGCTTCTATGAAGACAAGCAAATTAACTGGTGCATTTAAAGAAGATGATGCTACCAGAGCAGAGTTTTATGAATTTGTAAAAGGTTATTAATGGAAAAATTTCAATCAACTAAAGTGTTTGATGGATTTAGTACAGTATTCCGTCAATGGCAAGCAGAAGGTACTCATTGCAAGTTTTTACACGGATATGCTATCGAATTTAGAGTAACATTTGAAGGCGAACTTGATCATAGAAATTGGGTTTGGGATTTCGGAGGAATGAAAAGAGCTAAAGCAAAGATTGATGGAATGTCTCCTAAGGAATGGATGGATTATATGTTTGATCACACAGTCGTATTGGCTAACGATGATCCAGAAAAGATATTCTTTGAAAACTTAGACACTAAAGGAGTTATACAATTACGATTAATGGATGGACCAGTAGGAGCTGAAAGATTTGCTGAATTTATATTTAAAAAGTTAAATGGATTTGTTCACGAAGAGACTCGAGGCAGAGTACGAGTAGTACGAGTAGAATTTTTTGAAACTAAGAAAAATAGTGCAATCTATGAATAATACAGAAACTTACATGTCACTTTACGAATATACAGGTCGAGCTGGTAATGCAGAAAATGGATTAGGACGACGAGTAAATCAACAAGCTCTTGATAAAAAAATTGATATCAAGTATAGAGATATACCAGTTCCTAGCCAAACAGATGCATTTAAGTCCGTCTGCACATATCCAGTATCTTTTTTAGATGATTACTTTGAGCAAAATCCAACGGACTTGCCAGACAATTCGGCATTCGTAAGAAGATCAGACCTCATAAAGGTTTTACAGCGAATTGATGAATTAGAATCCAATATAAACATTCTTACTAACTTAATAGACAAAATACAAAATGCTACCAATAAACATGACAGCGGCAATGACGACGATGAACTCCCCTTCTAAAATAAAGAAATTAGAAGATTACAATAAAACACTTCCTGTAGTAGAAGTATATCCTTGTGTGCAATCTGAAGGTAGCCGGCAAGGCAAACCTACTATTGCAATCAGAACTACCGGTTGCACCCACAGATGTTTCTTTGGTGAAGGAGGTTGGTGCGATTCATGGTATACATCTATACATCCAGAAAAAGGCACTTTCACTTTCAATGATATTATTCGAATGTATGATGATCATCCTTATATCAAAGAAATGATGCTAACTGGAGGATCTCCTACAATGCATGCATCTTTGGTTAATGAACTAGTTAATTTTGCATCAACACGAGGAATTGTGGTAACAATTGAAACTGAAGGCAGTCACTTTATTAAAACGGATTTGCCGATAGATTTAATTTCATTGTCTCCTAAGTTTTCAAATTCTGTACCAAAGTTAGGAATTAAAACACCTAGCGGTAAAGAGACAGATCAAAGAATGATCGATCAGCATAACAAGTTCAGATTGAATCACGAAGCAATCAAGCAGACACTTAAATATCATCATGATTATCATTATAAACCCGTATGGGATGGCACTGAATACAATCTAGAAGAAATAGAAGAATTCAGAGTGTTGCATAATATTCCAAAATCAAAAACTTGGATAATGCCCGCAGGAGATACCAGAGAAGAACTAATTAAAATGTATCCTAAAACTATAGAAATGTGCACTAAACATGGATATAATTTCACAGGAAGAGAACACATCATTGCATACAATACCGAGAGAGGAGTATAATTATATTTATATATGGAATACACGGTAACTACAACCTTCGGAGATATTAACATAAATTACATAATTACGCGATGAAAGAATTTTTATACTTTAGTGCTACATGGTGTGAGCCATGCAAACAATATACTTCTGTGCTACTAGAATGTGCATCAACAATTAAAATTACACATCGAGATGTAAATCAGTATCCAGAAGAAACTCAGAAATACGGAATAAAAAATGTACCTACCATGGTACTACTAGTTAACGGACAAGAAAAGACTCGATTCACCGGAGTTAAATCTGCCGCTGAATTGACAGCAATATACAACAAATATTAATATAAACTAAAAGGTTATGAATATGAAGCCATATGGAGATTTAGTTCTGCTTAAAGAACAAGAACAAGTTAAAAAATCAAGCACAATCATCATGTTACCAGGTGCAGATGGAGATTATGTTTATGCAGATGTAATCAAAGTAGGTCCTGGATTATACACTCATAACGGAGTGCAAATACCAATGACAGTGAAAGCTGGCGACACTGTAATGCTACACAAAAGCAATGCAGGAGATCAAAAGAAAGTAACAATAGACGAAGTTGAATATTTGCTAATCAGAGAATCAGAATTGCTAATGGTATCTGAACCTGCTTAATATGTGGGTAGAAGCATTAGGATGGATTAGCACTGTATTAGTGTTAATCGGATTCATATTCAATTCATGCAGACAGCTGATTCCTGCAATTGTGATATGGATTATCGGAGACATAGGTTGGATTACATATGATATTTTCATAAATAATTATAGCCATATGTTTCTTAGTTTTATAATTATAGCAATTAACATTTACGGAATATACAATGTATCAAAACATCGCATATCACAAAAAAACTAATACTATTCATCTGTGGGATGATGAAGCCGGATACAAGAAGATTAACTTCAAACCGTACGGCTATCTTCCAGACGCAAACGGACAGTATAAATCATTGGATGGCACTACACTTAAACGAATAAATTCAAACATCAGAAGCAGTCCAGAATCATATGAATCAGATTTAAATGAAGAAGTTCGCACACTGATTGATTTGTATTATGAATCTGATTTAGGTTCGACAGACCATCGTGAGTTATTTTTTGATATCGAAACGGCAAAAGATGAGAATGGTTATTCTACTCCAGACGATGTTCGCACCGAGATAAATGCAATTGCATATTACGACAAACACGGAAAAGATCGTCGTGTGTTGCTGTTAGACACTCACAAAGTTTTGCAAGATGATGTGTTTTATGCTGAAGGATACACCATAGAAGTGTTTGATACAGAACACAAACTGTTAACCAAATTTTTAAACATATGGCAACAGATTGCGCCTACCATAGTAACAGGATGGAACAGTGACGGATATGATATTCCATACCTTGTTAATCGTTGCAAGAAGATTCTAGGCAAACAATCAGTTGAAGCATTGTCTCCTGTCGGAATTGTTGAATGGAACAAAAACAGAGCACAATACAAAATATTCGGAGTATCAAGTTTAGATTATATTAAATTGTATAAAAACTTTACTTATACAGAACTACCCAATTACCGATTAGACACAGTTGCACTTACAGAGTTAGGGCGAGGCAAGGTTGAGTATGACGGAGATTTAGATGCATTGTTCCGGGAAGACATTCACAAGTTTGCTTGGTACAACATGACTGACGTTGATTTGGTTGCAGATTTAGATGAAAAGCTGCAGCTGTTAAATTTAGCACGAACCATATGTCATAAAGGACATGTTCCGTATGAAGATGTGTATTATGCATCTAAATACCTGGATGGTGCTGCAATAGTAGACCTGAAACGCAACGGATTTGTTGCACCTAACAAGCAATTCAGATTCATTGAAGAAGAAACTCAGGCAGATGCATTAGCAGGAGCTTATGTGATGCCACCGGTCCCTGGACTATACAAATGGATATATGACTTGGATCTAACTTCTCTGTATCCTAGTATCATCATGAGTTTGAACATATCTCCGGAAACTAAAGTAGGAGTAGTGCAGAATTGGAATGAAGAACAACTTTTAAGCAAAGATGCATTTGATGTTACGGTTAGTGATGGCAACACCTCAATACAAGTAAAAGATTTTAAACGTTGGTTGCAAGAAACAGAATCCACAGTAGCCAGCAACGGAGCTGTGTATTCCACCAAGAAAAAAGGGTTTCTGCCGGCCATACTAGAAAAATGGTTTGATGAACGTGTAGAGTTCAAGAACAAACGAGACGAATATGAAGTAGGGTCAGAACAATACAAATTTTATGATGCCATGCAGCTCACGCAGAAAGTGTTGCTCAATTCATTTTACGGAGTGTTAGGATTAAAAACATTTCGATTTCATGACCTAGACAATGCAGGTGCTATCACAGCAACTGGTCAGAGTGTAATTAAATTTTCTGCAAAATGCATAAATAGATACTATGAACGAGAAACTGGAAAAGATCATTTTATTAATTCTACAGGTAAACGAGCTGAATATGCTTTCTATACTGATACTGATTCAACATTTTGCTCATCGCTTCCTTTAATTGAAAAACGTTATCCGAATTTTGATGAAACTGATGAACAGTTCATGATAGAAAAGACCAATCTGATTGCATCTGAAATACAATCACACGTTAACGCAATGTATGATCAGTATGCCATAGTGTTTCATAATACCGCAACACATCGTTGGCAGATCAAGCAAGAATATGTTGCAAAGTCCGGCTTATGGATAGCCAAAAAGCGTTACGCACAATGGGTAATATTCAAAGAAGGAAAACCTACCGACAAAATGGATATAAAAGGACTAGATGTTGTTAGATCCAGTTTTCCTACGGATTTCAAAAAGATAATGACTGAAACACTCTGGCTGATACTCAAACAGTCCGACAAGCAAGAAACTTCGGATATGATACTGAAATTCAAAGACAACATACAGAATTCTGTGGTGTTGAATGTGATGAAAAACACCGGTGTCAAAGAAATAAGCAAATACACAAAAGCACGCAAGCCGTTTACTGGATATGTATCAGGTACACCAGCACATGTTAAGTCTGCAATCAATTTCAATGATTTGCTGCATAAATTCAAAATTCGCAACACTGCAGCAATAACAGACGGCGAAAAAGTGAAATGGGCATATCTGAAAACTAATCCGTTTGGATTTGACACTATAGCAGTGCGAGGATATGAAGATCCTGCAGAGATCATGCAGTTCTTGCAGACCTATATTGACCGAGATAAAATATTCGATAGAGAGCTACGAGGCAAGCTGGATGACTTCTATGCAGCCATGAATTGGGGTGTGCTTCCGCAGAACAACAACATGACCAAGTTTTTTTCATTTGGATGATATTTATATTAAAATAAATAAAAGTAAACATGAAAAAGAATATCCTATCAGAAAACATGCGCAGATTCGGTACCAAGAATCTGAATGAACAAGAATGGAAATCATCGATTAGACGTCAATTGGATGGACCTATAGATTATAAAACGATCGAAGATCTTAAAGATCCGCAATACATATATGATGTAATAAATGATTCTATAAACCATATTCCTTTTTGGGAATTAGATAATGAAGCCCCTGTTGAAGCAGCATTTATGGCAATAGAAAAAGGTGGGCCTGAACTTTATGCAGCAGTTAACAATATATATTTGAATTCAAAGAGGAAGAGTGTGACAGAAAACAGTATACTAGAGTGGATAAAATCTGAAATAGATATAACAAAAATTTATCATAAGAAATCTATTATGAGTATGGCAGCTGCTAACGGCTGGAAGTAATAATTAAAAAAAAAGAAATGATTAAAATAAAAAATATCCTATCAGAAAACATGCGCCGATTCGGCACCAAGAATCTGAATGAACAGGCTGATATACGCCAAGATAGTCTAATGAATACAGTAGCTAAAGATTTAGAGAACGGAACGATAAGTATACCTGGATTTATATGGGATAGCTATCTTTCCCCTACCAACAAACCAAAATTTGGGTTTAAGCTTAAAAGCAATCCCGAATCAAGATTTACAATGTACTTAATTTTTAAAATGACACCAGCTGGACAGAAACCATGGGTGGCTGAAATTAATAACGAACACAGCAAAGCAATAAACGGCACGTGGGAATATGATGCAAATTCAAAAACAATTAAGTTACTTGATCAAACCGGAGTAGACGTTACTAATACGCTGGAGAACAAATATTTAAAAAAATCTTAACGGTAACAAAAATGAAAACTAATAAATACTTATTCGAAACTAAATGGAAGCAGTTCCTAAATGAAGAAACTACGGTACCGAGTTCTATAACTAGTCTAGATGATATAAAAAATATTAAAATAGTTTGGACGGACTGTGGAGGCCTAGACAATGAATTATCCGCTTCAGATCGTGCCAAATTGCAATTGGTATCAGGAGATAATCCAATTACGGTTAAATTTGCCGCAGAACCAGAAGCAACCAGAGTTCCTACCGAAGCCGAAAAAGCCGGAGGAGAAACAGAAGATTTTAGCATACAGCGCTGCGTTATCGCAGAACCAAATGCTGTAGGTAAAAATTTAGAATTATCACCATATAAGGATATATATTATTTGTTTTATAACGGATAACAATAAAGGATAACAACATGAAACGAAACGTTTTATCAGAAAACATGCGCAGATTTGGAACCAAGAATCTGAATGAACAGGTATATAATCTTATGAATGACGTAGCTTCCGGTTTACAAAATGGATCGATAAAAATACCTGGGTTTAAATGGAGTGGCTTTCTTTTACCAACTGCGGATAATCCGGCAGAATATGGCTTTAAGCTTGAAAGCCTCCCTACACAGAGAGGTATTAAAATGGAATTACAGTTTAAAAGGTCACAAGGCGGACAGCAAGCTTGGATTACTAAAATGCAGAATAAATCGATTAGTGAATTGTCGGGCACGTGGGAATATGATGCAAATTCAAAAACAATTAAGTTACTTGATCAAACTGGAAAAGATGTTACTAATTCGTTCAAGAATGTTTTAGGTGACCCAATTTAATGTATAAAGCTTAAACATCAACTAAATCAATAAAGTGTTAGCAATCATGTTAGCACTTTTTTACTGTATGATTTGGTTATACCCATAATATTCATTATATTAAATAAAAAGTTATATGTACGGAAAACAGCAATGGCGCGGACGTGAAGTAGAAGGCCGATACGCAGATTTAATGACTCTGTTTGTCAGAGAATTAGGCAACGGCATTCAGGTAAAAGATCTGCAAGAATATCCACATTATTATTTTACTATAGAATACATGAAACGATGTTTTGAAAATACCGCAGAAGTAGAAGCTATAAGAAACATATTGGATTCTTCTAATTGTGCTGTAACAATTGAAGCCAATACAGACACCATACGTCGTATTCCTCCGGACCTAATAAACAGATGCCATATTATATATCGCATACAAGATGATGCACTACAAGTACTTAAAGACACCGATACACTTAGCATAGATGCTGGTTGGTACCGTGTTCATCAGATTACCAAGTGCAACATGATGGAAATCAATCCTAGTAACTATAAATTTGACGAAGAATTATGAAATACAGCGTAGTAGTAACATTTTCAATCGAAGGATTTCACAATTGGCCTGAAGCCAAGGATATCTTTCCAGAAGTAGCATTTTTATCAGACAGACATCGACACATGTTTGGTTTTCGATGTTATGCTAAAGTAACACATACAGACAGAGATGAAGAATTTATCTTGTTGAAACGACAAATACAAAAAGGACTGCGAATAGCATTTACTAGTTCCGAAACCAATGTATTAGAATTTGGCAGAATGAGCTGTGAAGCTATCGGAGAATGGTTATTAGATTCATTTCCTAGTTTGTATCGTGTAGAAGTTTGGGAAGATTGGGAGAACGGCGCAATCATTGAACGAGATTAGGTTGGATAAAGCATATTATTTTCTTACAATAAGTTATGACAAATAAAGACATTAGAACAGTATGGTATTTCGGTTTAGAGCCACTCAAAGCTCGATATACTTATCAGCTATCAAAAGAGTGGATGCCAGCAACATTTGCACCATATGAAAAAGCAGAAAAACTCAAGTTTATCGATGTTCCAGGAGAATTTGATCTTGATCAGCAGATTAAAGTAGGCGCGGTATTAGATGCAGTAGGTCGTGGCAAATTTGCCATGTCACAATGCAGCAACTTTCTGGATATGCTTAATTTGGATTTGGTTAAAGACGATGATGTTTTATTCCTGCAGGATTATTGGCATCCGGGTATCGAATCTATATTATATGCATTGGATCTATATGGTATACGTGTTAAGATATACGCAATGCTTCATGCACAAAGTGTAGACGAATATGACTTTACATGGCCGATGCGAAACTGGATGAGAGGATTTGAATTAGGACTAGACAAACGAATGACAGGAATATTCGTAGGATCTACCATTCACAGAGATCAACTCAGAGCAGCAGGATTTGAAGCTCCTATACATGTTGTTTCATTGCCGTTGCATAAACAATTAACAGAAGCTAAACTACCAGGATATCAGAAAAATGAATGGACTAAGAAACCGGTAGTGGTTTATTCAAGTCGATTAGACAAAGAAAAGAATCCATTCTTCATGATGCAGGTAGCCGAAGAATTTTTAAATCAAAATGAAAATTGGGAATGGCACGTTACCACATCAGGCAAATCATTCAAGTCAATGCTGCCAGGTGTAATAGAAGCAATGAATGAATTGGCAGACCGTCAGCCCAGATTCAAATTGTTAAGCAATCTCACAAAAGAGGAATATTATACAGAGCTAGCAGATGCAAAGATTCAGTTTAATAGTTCACTGCAAGATTATGTTTCGTGGACGGTGTTAGAATCAACTACATTTGGTTGTGATGTAATATTTCCAGATTTCAGATCATTTCCAGAGTTTGTGCCGGCAGATAAATTGTACAAACCATTTAATCTGCAATCTGCACTGTATGTTTTAAATCAGAACAGAACAAGTAATCGCACAGGAATATATTATAACTATCCGGATCTAGCAGACTTAGGTCGTAGAATGGAAGCATATATCATTGCAAATGATGTTACACAAGAAATCAATGTGTGGCATGAATCTGCATATTGTACACACTTATTAAACACACAAGGAATACATGAGTAAAGAGTTTTTATATATACCATCTCTATCGGCAGGTAGTATGGTATCTGCATTCAAAAAAGGTACTACGTTTGAAGATGGCACTACGATGCGATTTTTTGCTAAAGAATATCCTGCAGAATGGCGACATCCTTACTTTCTGGTAACTGCAGGACATCATTACAAGAAAATGGATTTCCGACAGCAGTTAGGATTAGATGACGGCACATTTGTATTCGGAGATTCAGGAGGATTCCAGATTGCAACCGGAGCACTTAAATGGGACGGTAATATCAGAGAAAAAATATTTCATTGGTTGGAAGCTAATTCAGACGTAGCAGCTAATCTGGATATACCACCGCGCGTTACATTTGAAAATCGTTTCAATGATTCAATGGATATTTCATTTGATAATTTTAAATGGTTCGAAAAGCATCAGTCAGGTAAAACTAAGTTTTTAAATGTAATACAAGGAACATTTAATGAAGAATATTCTACTTGGTATCACAAGTTCAAAGATTTTGATTTTAATGGTTGGTGTATAGGAGGTCCTAAGAAGCTGGTAGATTTCATGTATGTGATTGCACTAATGCTTCAAGAAAGAGAATTTGAAAAGAAGCATGTGCAGTATGTGCACTTGTTAGGCATAAGCAAAATATCAGATTTCTTCATACTAGGAACTATTCAGCATTTGCTAAACGAATTAACAGATGGTCGAGTTCAACTTATGTCTGACTCTTCATCTCCAGGACAATATCCGGTGTTTGGAACATATTTGCATTCTGGTAATTACAAAACACAAACATTCACTGAATTATATTTTCCAAAGAATGCAGAATATCGCAGAAAAACTCATATTAAACAAGGCAAAGAAGGCGCGGTTGAAATTGATAAAAGCAAACATGTTGCTTGTAGTATTGATTGTCCTGCTTGTCGAGATTTTACATATGAATACTTGGGAGGACAGACAGCAACCGGATTAGACAGATATTCACAAGAAGGTATGCCCAGAATGGTAGTTCACAATGTGCATTTGTATTGTGAAATGGTTAAAGACATAAACAAATTAACCGGTCATCATGTAGAGTTATTAGAAACAGTATTACCTAAAGATTTATATGATGTGATATTGTCACTTCATGAAATGTTTGCAGATCCAGCAGAAGCAATGAAAGTGTATTCAACATATAAAAAGACATATAAAAAGTTTGGTGGTGATAGCATATCAACTACCGATGTAAATAAATTCAACGAATTCTTTAAATTTTAAACAGGAATAACATGCAAAAAACAAATTTATTAAATTTTATTAGCAGATATCATTTAGGTGGTAATTGCGAAGCGGTAAAGTTAAACATGGACACAACAGGTGTTCATTGTGAATTAATCGACGAAGATCAAACAGTGGTTGGCAAAGTGAATTGGAAAACATCTCCATTTGCTAACGGCGAAATAGGAATCAATCACACAGGCGGATTAGTAAAAATGCTTTCGGCAGTAGGAGACAATATTGATATCAATGTGCACGATTCTCAAGGCAAGAATTATGCAATGGAGATCAAAGAAGGAACTACCAAATTAACATTCATGTTGGCAGACACATCTGTTATTCCTAATGTTCCTACTATCAATCAGGAACCACCGTATGAAGTAGCAATTGCAATAGACGCAGATTTTACCAATAAATTTATCAAAGCAAAGAATGCATTACCAGATTCTAAAAACTTTGCAGTACAGGTTAAGAATGGTGTTATCAAGTTTATTATTAATTACAGTACTATTAATTCAGACTATGTAACATTTGAAGTTGGCACCACAACAGAAGATTTAGATACAATTTGCTTTTCTGCCGACAAACTAAAAGAAGTTTTAACTGCAAACAAAGGTGCAACCGGTAAAATGCATGTATCATCACAAGGATTATCTCGCATTGAATTTACAGATGCAGATTTTGATTCAACTTATTGGTTAGTACAATTACAAAATTAATTATGCAAGTATTAGTTATAAATTCATCAACAAACGAATTGCCGGCATATGAAACCAGCAGAAGTGCAGGTTGTGACGTCAGAAGTGCAGAAGAATTAGATGTGGAAATAGCACCTGGCAGCAGAGCAATGATATCAACCGGGTTATTTGTATCAATACCCGCAGGATATGAAATACAAGTTAGACCCAGAAGCGGACTTGCTGCAAAATGGGGCATAACAGTGCTAAATAGTCCAGGAACTATAGATGCAGACTATCGAGGAGAAATACGAGTGATACTGATGAATCACGGCAAAGACATATTCACAGTGCGACCGGGTGATCGAATAGGACAACTGGTACTGAACAAAGTAGAACAAATTGAATGGAACGTGGTACCTGAGTTAGATATGACTGAAAGAGGTGCTGGAGGATTCGGATCAACAGGACAACAATGATAGACACAAAACAAGAACACGATTTATGGGTTGAAGCATTTCGACCTTCCACACTAGATGGTTACATAGGCAATGAACATGTAATAGACAAAGCAAAACTTTGGATTGAAAGCGGAGAATTGCCGCATTTGTTATTTTATGGGCCTGCAGGAACCGGTAAAACCACATTAGCAAAAATACTGGCAAATGCAGTAGACAGTCAAATCATGTATATTAATGCATCAGATGAAAATTCGGTAGACATTGTTCGAGACAAGATTAAAAGATTTGCTAGCAGTGTCGGATTTAATCGATGGAAAATTATTATACTAGATGAGTTTGATTACATGACTCCTAACGCAATGGCAACTCTGCGTAATTTAATGGAAACATACAGCAAATCTGCCAGATTCATATTGACTTGCAACTATATAGAAAAGATTATAGATCCAATACAGAGCAGATGTCAGGTATTTTCAATAACTCCGCCGAATAAAACGGATGTTGCTAAAAGATTGGTAACTGTGCTAGAACAAAAAGGTATTGAATATGATATAAAGGATGTAGCATCAATTATCAATGCATCATATCCAGATGTCAGAAGAGCAATCAATTCGGCACAAAGTCATGTAGTGAACGGCAAGTTGATTTTAGACAAAAGCAGCATCGTTCAGGCAAATTACATGACAGAAATACTAGAAATATTAAAAAATCTAACAGATAAAAAATCTGCATTCACAAAAATACGGCAGATTATTGCAGACAGCAAAGTAAAAGACTTTACAGCACTTTTCACTTTTTTATATGATAATTTAGATGAATTTGCTGTGGGACATATAGGTCCAGTTATATTGATTATTGCAGAATCACAACATACCGACGTATCTGTTGTAGACAAAGAAATAAATGCAATGTCAATGTTTGTTAAACTAATAAATGAATTATAATTATGGGAAAAGAAATCAAAATGAATATTACTCCGGATGATTTGCAAACAATCACCTGTCCGGAATGTCAAGGAATGTATTTTCGACAAGTATTAGTTATTAACAAGATATCCAAATTTATTACAGGAGATACCAAAGATCAACTGGCGCCAATTCCGTCATTCCGATGTGATGACTGCGGCCATGTTCCAGAAGAGTTTCGTCCGGTTAAACCAAAATCAAAATAATGGCAATATACAAAGATTCCGTAGCAATAGTATTCAAAACTAGCAACCGAAGCAATGCTCGAACTAAAATTAAAATATTACAGAATAAATCTGTCGACGAAGTAATCGGTAAAAAGAAAATAGCAGGTATTCCGGATAATGCAGTTATACTGGATATTGGATTTGGAGATTACGTAATAGAATCATACAAGAAAAAATACAAACTATAATGGCAGAAAAGAAACCAGCAACTATCTTTGATTTTGTAGATGGCGTTACACACAAAAAGAAAGAATGGAACAAATGGTCAGAATCTGATCAAAAGAAATTTTCTCCGTTCATTGTGAATCGTTGGTTGTCAATGCGTATGGAATTCACTGAAATAATCAACACATTGCAACGATATACCATAGGACAACTACGTCCTTCAGAAACATATCGACTATATCATGATTTTCTGCCAGCATCTAAAGGATTTGCCAAATATGTAAAAGGCAAAAAGGATGATAAATACACAAAAGAGCTAATAGCTCAGGTTGCAGAGCATTATCAGGTTTCTAAGGCAGAAGCAATAGAATATATCGATTTAATGGATTTACATAGCTGTGATTCATTGATATCAAAATACGGATATACTGAAAAAGAAAAGAAAGCAATATTGAAAGGTAAAAAATGAGTGTAAACACACAATCTCATTACAAAGGAAAAGATTCATTGTATAAATTTGCAGAAGATTGGCAGTTAAACAGTTATGAGTTTGATATAATTAAACGAATAGTTAGATGTCGCCACAAAGGATCATTTCAGCAAGACCTACAAAAGACCAAAGATTTAATTGATATTTATCTGGCAGAACATTTGGATTCTAACGGATAATTTATTATATTAAAATAAAATACTTATGGCAAATCATGTTTATACTATCATGTGTATTACGTCTACACCAGAAGTTCTAAAAGCATTCAAAGATAAAATTGTAACTGAACAAAAACAATCAGACAACACAGATAAAGATTCGGTTTTACCTAAATGGTATGACGAATGTTATAGATTAGCTGATAATTTATATAAATTAATATACGGCGAAGAATATCCAGAAGAACCAGACAGAGACTGGATGATAACTAATATTGGTGCAAAATGGTGTCATCTGCATGATTGGCAGTTTGAAGAAGATGAAATTATTCTTACATTTGAATCTGCGTGGGATACGCCAGAAGAATTATTTTATATGATTGCAGATTATTTTCAGGATAATTCAAAAGAATTTGAAATTGAATTAACAAGTGAAGACGAAGCTTTATTGCATATAGCAGGAGGATATGCCAATCAGTTTGGTAGTGATTTAATATGTGAATATGATGAAGACAAACTTCCAAAACGGCCGGTTTGTGAAAATTATGATGATGAAACCGAAGAATATTACGAACTAGAAGAACAATTTTTCTTGGATCTTGCCGATGCAAAACAAAATCTTGTTAATCTGTGTAAAGAAGATTTAATTGTAGTATAATGAAATCTGGATATTTAAACCCTATATACAAACTATCAACAATAGACCCGGAAACTGTACCTAGAAAGATTTCTTATTCACAATGGGCCATGTACGAACGTTGTCCCAAATCATACGAGTTATCATACATCAAAAAGTTAGCTCCATTTACATTTAGCATAGAAACTTGTTTTGGTACTGCCTTTCATGAGACATTGCAAGAGTATTTGACTACCATGTATACCAAATCAGTAAAAGCAGCAGACAACATGAATCTGCCAGAGCTTCTGCTGTCTAATATGCATAAAGAATACAAATCATGTTTAGAATCAAATGAAGGCGTACATTTTTCTACTCCTGCAGAATTAGCAGAATATCAGCAGGATGGTGCTGCAATATTAGATTGGTTCAAGAAGCGTCGAGGCCAATATTTTTCAAGTAAAGGCACTGAACTAATAGGAATAGAATTACAATTATGTACTCCTGCTTCTCCAGTTAACAAGTCAGTGTATTGGTACGGATTTGTAGATTTAGTTCTTCGAGATACCAAAGACAACACCATAAAAATTATTGATATCAAAACATCTCGTATGGGATGGAACAAATATCAGAAAGCAGATAAACTCAAAGCAGCACAATTGGTTGCATACAAGAATTATTATTCACAACAATATGGTGTTCCTAAAGACAACATAGAAGTAGAATTTTTTGTGGTTAAACGCAAAATGCAAGAAGATTCAATGTTTCCACAAAAGCGTATACAAGAAATAAAGCCAGCATCTGGATCGGTTACACAGAAAAAAATACAAACACAGATAGACAAGTTTATTAGCACTGTTTTTGATGCCGAAGGCAATCGTCGTGAAGATATTCCTTATATGGCAATTGCTGGCAAAGGTGCTAAACATTGCAAATGGTGTCCATTCAAAGAAGATTATGAAAATTGTCCAAAAGAGAACAGAATACGTGAATAAGTACAAACATAAACATTGTTACGTTTACACATTCTTGCAGAAACGAAAAGACAGTCCAATACACGAAATTACTACATATCATCTGTTAACAGATATAGATGGACCGCATCACAAAGAAAACAAAATGTGGTTGGAACAAGGATTACGCATGGCATACGGATATATGCCTAAATCAGTGAAATACAAACACGACAAGTATCAATGAAAGTAGCAATTATTGGAAATACAGGTTGGCAGAATAAAAGAAAGGTTCGAGACGTATTATATGAATTAAAACAACGTTTTGGACCTGATCTTACTGTATTAGGAGCAGGTGGCAATGAAGGAGCTAACTTTATGGTTAGAAAGTATGCACTTGAATATGAAATGCGGTATCAGGAATACAATCCTTCATTTTCCGGATACAATCTGTATTCAGCTCTTCCAGAATCTTATTATGGTAAAAAATATCATTTCAGTCAATTGCATCATCGTATGAAAATGCTTTCTCAGAATTGTGATTACCTGATGATACTAACAAATGAAGCAAAACTAGATCCTGTGCTTAAAACAGCTTATAACGCAGCAAATAAATCTGAAAAAAAGGTTGTTATTTTAGGATAATATATTTATAATAAAGTTATAAAGGAAAAAGAATGGAGTTACAAAAAACTACTAAGAAAAAGAAAATTTTATTACTATCCGATGATTTCAGATTGCCGTCTGGTATTGGAACTATCAGTCGAGAGATTATTCTAAACACACTGAAGCATTATGATTGGATTCAGCTAGGTGCAGCACTCGAACATCCGGAAAAAGGCAAAGGATTAGATTTATCCGCACAATTACAAAAAGAAACTGGTATTGCAGATGCAAGTGTAAAAATAGTTCCATGGTCAGGTTATGGCGATCGAAATGTGTTGATATCACTAATCAATGCAGAACGACCCGATGCTATCATGCACTTTACAGATCCTAGATATTGGGGTTGGTTGTATGCAATAGAGCATGAGATAAAATCAACATACAATATCCCTATCATATATTATTCCATATGGGATGATTTGCCTTATCCGATGTGGAACGCACCATTTTATGCAAGTTGCGATCTGATCATGGGTATCAGCAAACAATCAGACAATATTCATCGTGAAGTGCTTCGACAAAACGGATTTGAAGTGTTTGACGCAGATTCAGAACAGACAAGACCATTAGCTAACAATGAAATCATAACAGGATTTGTTCCACACGGATTGAATCACAATCATTACAAACCACTACCAAACACCGATGAATTGTACAAGAAAATGCAGCATGACATAAAAATCAAGAATGATGTAGATTTTGTAGTGATGTGGAACAA
>Ga0070749_10000167_pt1 | contig 39976 bp, 42 predicted proteins | sample VirMetDEL_Nov_18_FD_75180 | JGI IMG/M metagenome (GOLD analysis project Ga0070749, IMG submission 75180) | Aqueous microbial communities from the Delaware River and Bay under freshwater to marine salinity gradient to study organic matter... | ecosystem: Environmental > Aquatic > Marine >...
ATCATCATTGGAGGTCTCCACGTTTTCAAACCTCAACAGAACCTGCAAAACTTGTGGGTCAAAACTAGGTGTTGACTGTGGGGATGCTGAGCCAGACTACGATGATAATTATTGTAGTGTAGGTTGTTATGAATCAAAAGATTGTGATTATTAAACACTTTAAACAATGAGTGGAATCAAAAGAACATTAGATGAAACTTGGTATGAACAACAGGGAAGAATCGAACTTCATTGGATGGAACAAGAATATTTCAATTATATTGCAAGTCCAAAATCTGAAGAACATGAAACTAAACCTAGTAACAAAGAAGAAAGCGCATGTCTTGAAAGTGAAAAACAGAATAACCCAACTTCACATCAAGCTAACGAAGGAGGCAAGAGACATACACGAACTGGAGGGGAAGGAATTGAAAAAACAAGTCAAGAAACTTCAGAAGATTTCTAAAAGAATGCGAGAATATCAAAAATACTTAAACCTATTACTATTTTGAAACAAGAAGAAACAGATATACCAAAACTAGATCGTAGGTTTATTAATGCTCAAGGCAAGAGGATTTACGAACTAGAGCAAGAGGTATTAGACCTAAAGTACAAGGTTGACATGCTGAATATTCAGCAGAAACTATCCGATGAACTAATAAAAAGCTACCAGGAAATTGTAGATGATTACAAGAAAATGTTAAATATAGATGAAGGAGAATAGACAATATATGCTTTCAGTATTATGGAGGTCTCTTGACTCACAAGATAAAGTGATATTTCTCGATGGTAGCGAACATTATTTCATCCCAAGATTAAAGATGGAGAAAGTCGGAGACAATGAGTATGAACTTCTATACACCACTAGAGACGTTTACAGCCCTGTAGAGGACTTTTTAGTGGAGTATGCATACGATACATCATTGAGACAACTTTCAGACTCTCTATCGTACTCTAATGCCTTTGACAGGATGGAGGATATAGAGAATGATGGCAAGGAATTGTCTGATAGAGTCGTTGAAGCTTTAAAAGAAAAGCTCGATGGATTCAAAAACAAAAACGTAATACATTTAAATCAAATCAAACTAAATTATGGCAACGAACAGAGAGAAGATAGCGAAGCTATACAAGAAGTATGACCTCACTCCAGACGAGGTATTTAAGCACCAATTCTACACAATCATAACACGAACTGGTATTGATAAAATACAAGCAATAGAACAAATCAATATACATTACGATGTTGTTGAATGTAAGCCCGATTTTGCGGTTGTAAAAGCAAATGCAGAAAAAGATGGTGCTACTATGCAAACCTTTGGATCTGCATTAAAAGGAGATAGTAAAAACGGTAACTGCAACACATGGTATGTTATGGAGATGGCAGAGAAACGAGCAATGTCTCGTGCTGTACTAAAACTCACAGGGTTCTATGAGCTTGGTGTGTTTGGAGAAGACGAATCTGAGGACTTTAAAAGAAAATAGATATGTACGGATATTGTAAAAATTGTGGCTCACTAATTGAAACTTTAAATGAGGACCTTATTATTGGCTCTTCAGTTTGTGACTCCAGGTGTCATGTCGAATTTCTTCGCAGAAATTTTAACGAAAATGATTCTTTAAAGGATGAAATAAATGCTTCAAAAAGAGTATTTATGGATAACTTATATAGTTTATGTCATGCGTTTCTCAAGAATGGTAAAGACATTAATCTTCTAATTAGATCTTTAAGAGTTTGTGGTTTTATTACAAAGGAGGACTTTATGTCTCTGCTAGAAAATGAGTTTGGCATGAGTCAAGATAAAAAATGTACTGCATTTACAGAAGAACTTGATTTTCAGAAAGAAAATCCAAATGTAGGGATCCCCCAGGAACATATAATTCATTTAGATGCGGATGTTGAAAGCTTAGATGAAGTTTTGACAATTATATACGATTCTAACAAATCTTTTGCAGATTTACTCCCTGAAAATTCTTTCATTAAACAAAGTAGAGTGTTTCCAAAATTTTTAATATGATAAATTTTAATAATTACTTGTTTAGATGCTCGTCCATTGGTAAGTTGATGACGAATCCAAGAAACAAGAAGGACCTACTTGCAGTGGGCACGAGAACTTACTTGGGCGAGATATTTAAAGAGGAGCTATACGGAAAGTCTAGTACAATACAATCGAAGTACCTGGACAAAGGAATCATGGCTGAGGAGGAAGGTATCGAGATGTATGGTAAGCATATATCAAGAGATGTTGTAAAGAACACAAAGAGGTATAACAACGAGTACATAACTGGAGAGCCTGACCTATTTGCAGACACTTTGGTGGACATTAAATGCTCATGGAATCACAAAACATTTCCTTTGACTGACGAAGATGTTCCTGAGAAAGATTATTATTGGCAGCTTCAAGGGTATATGGCTTTGACAGATTTTGAAGAATCAAAGCTAGTTTATTGTCTTGTTGACACACCCGATGAACTAATCTTTGATGAGATGAAAAGGATTAGGTCTAAGCTTGGGATGATTGACTTACCAGAGGAACTCGAACAAGAGGTTTGGGACTCTCACAAGTTTAAAGATATAAACCCTAGACACAGGATTAAAGAATTTGTGGTTAAAAGAAACCAGAAAGACATAGATGCAATCTATAACCGAGTTGTTCTCTGTAGAGAATATCTCAATCAATTAAATCAATTACTAACTTAAATTTAAATTATGAGTAAACCAGTAAGAAAATGGCGTGCAGCCTTAAACATGGACGAGCAGAAGAATTTAGCAACTGCTAATCCAAAATCTATCAGCAAGTCTGATAAGTATGGAACATCACAGTGGGTTGATGTTGTTGAATGGGAGGATGGTAATATCAGTATTAGCGGATATGATCCAGAGTCCAAGACAAGCTTTAAGATTGGAGCAGGAAAACAACAGGACATGAACCAACAGGGAGGTCAAAGCCCTCAACAAGCTTCAGCAGTGGCTCAGTCTACTGTTGATGATGGATTGCCATTTTAATTTTTTCATCGAAATTGATATTTGTTTTTAGTTAAGTAGCTTGTATAATAGGGGGGACTATTGGCAATCCTGTCCCCCTACAAGCTTAATCAAAACCCATAATTTATGAAATTACAAAGATTTAGAAAAGACACAGAACACTTTAACAGAAAAGAAACTATAATAGAAATATGTAAAAAACACTTCTACCCTGACGATATCTTTGAAAACATGCATAGAAGAAAAAGAGAGCTTGTTTTTAGGCGATTTGTAACCATGTATTTACTTAGGCAGTTTACGAAATTAAGTTTCGCTGAAATAGGTTTTATTTTTGGAAAGGATCATGCCACAGCTCTTCATGGATACAGAACTATTTCTGATTATATGGATATTGATCCTGAAACACAAAGTATAGTTGTTCCTATTAGAAATGAAATAATAAAAGTACTAGATGTTATAGATGAAACAGAGGCTAGTATACACGAGCAACTGATATACTATAAAGAGATGAATAAAAAACTTATTGATAGAGATTTATATAGAAAACAACAGTTGATTCTAGCTAGAAAAGAACTACGCCTTGTTCCAGATAAGTACATCGATAAAATCAAAAAATCTATAGAAACATGCATGAGTCCTTTATAACATTAAGTAGAAAGATATTGTCTTGGGAGTGGTACACAGATTCAAACACAATGAGACTGTTCATTCACTGCCTTATAAAAGCAAATTGGAAAGATAAAGATTGGAGGGGTATTGTTATAAAAAGAGGATCCTTTGTAACCTCACAAGAAGGTATCTCAAATGAACTAGACTTGTCCAGGAAGCAAATCATTACTTCTCTAAAAAAATTAAAAAAAACTGGAGAAATTGTCACAAAAGGGTACAACAAATTTACTCTCGTAACCATTGTAAAATATGATGATTACCAAAAAATGATTAAGCAAGAGGGACAACAAAGGGACAACAAAGGCACAACAAATGGACAACAAAGGGACACAACTAACAATAATAACAATAATAACAATGAAACAAATAATAATTTAATCTATAGAGGCGTTGCCGAAAATTTAGAAGAGGTTATGAAGAACAGGCAGTATGTTGAATTTGTAACCAAGAAGTTTAACATGTCTGAGCAAAAGTTAATGGAGTACTATTTACAGTTCAATGAGCATTTAGAAAATACTCTTGACACAGTTAAGAACATGAAAGACTATGTATCACACTTTTTAAACTGGTACTGCCATAAGTATAAAATAGATAAATCAACAGGAAGACCCAAACTAAGAAGAAAGAACTCTTTATGAAAACAATAGAATGGAATCAGATTGACCTCAAGGGTAAGACTTCTGGGCAAATAAAAACAATATGTCCAGCATGCTCTCCTGAGAGAAGAAACAAAACAGACAGATGCCTTAGTGTAAACATTGCTAAGGGAGTGGCTAAGTGTCATCACTGCGATGCTATATCGATTAAAGAAACAAAGCCTTTAGTACAAGACAAAGTTTTTAATCTTCCAGAGCAGACTTGGTCAAATTACACACAGCTATCAGATAACATGGTTAAGTTCTGTGAGGCTAGGGGAATATATCAGTCAACACTGAAGGAATTAAAAATAACTGAAGAAGAATACTTTCAGCCACAGGCACATAAGAAAATGAACAACATTGTGTTCAATTACTTTGAAGGAGACACATTAGTCAACAAGAAGTTTAGATCAGCAGGAAAGCACTTCACACAAATAGCTCAAGCAAAACCAATCTTTTACAACATAAATGCTGCGATTGGTCAAGAGGAAGTTTTTATTGTAGAAGGAGAGTTTGATGTACTTGCTATGCACCAGTGTGGATATAAGAATACAATCAGCATTCCAAATGGTGCTAACGACAACGATGACTTTTGGATTAACTGTGAGAAGTATCTACAGGACATCAATAAGTTTTTTATTGCTACGGATAATGATGAGAAGGGAGAGGTTGTAGCAGATAAGATTGCTCAAAGGCTAGGTAGGTACAGATGTGTTCGTGTGTTGTTTAAGAATAAAGATGCAAATGGAGACCTACTAAATGGTGGTGCTGATTTAGTTAGAGAATCAATTATGGATGGCAAAAGATATCCTGCATCTGGAACATACACAGTTGATGATCTTGCAGGAGGAATCTATGACCTCTACGAGAATGGTCTACCAGAGACACTATACCCAAAGCATAAGTGTTTCGGAAATTTGAAAGATATATTTTCTGTGATGAGAGGACATCTTGTTGTTTCAACAGGTATACCATCACATGGTAAATCAAACTTTACTGAATGGTATGTGATGAATCTAATGAGGGACTACAACCTTAAGGCTTCATTCTTTTCTCCTGAGCACAGCCCAATGGCTTTACATCAAACTCAGTTTATGGAGAAGTTTTACGGAAAGAACTTCTTTAACGAGAACTTTGACAGAAAGAGAATCACAAAAGAAGAGATAAAAAGATACATTGATTGGGCAAATGAAAGGCTATACATAACCGCTCCTGATAACGGAGAGTTTCCAACATGGAGCTGGCTACTTGAAAAGTTCAAAGAGCAAATGTTTATCTATGGGGTGGATATATTTGTTATCGATGCTTTCAATAAGCTTGAGTATGATAAGTCAAATGACTCAGAGTTGAGTAAAATTAAAAGCGTATTGACTAAGCTGACAATGTTTGCTCAAATGAACAACGTAATTATATTCCTTGTGGTTCATCCAAGAAAGATGATTAAGAAAGATAATGGAGACTACGAACTACCAACCCTTTATGACTGTTCAGGTTCAGCTGATTTTAGAAACCAAACCCACGATGGTTTTTCTATATACAGGCATTTTAATTATGATGATAATGAAGGGGTTGATAAGAATGACGTAGACTTTGTTGTTCAAAAAATCAAGATGAAGTTTCAGGGAGAGATGAATGGAACTGAGAGGTTTAGATTTGATCCTGCCTCTGGAAGGTACTACAGTAAAAATCAAAGTCCACCAACATTTGTGTTTGATAGAGATGAATCAGATGGGTTACCAGAGATGTCAATCAGTAAGGCTTTTGATGTAGAAAATAATGAACTACCATTCTGATGGGAAGACCAAAGAAACAACCAACATCTAACTTCATAGCGAAGTACATTCACCAGAACGCAATGGCGTTTTGTATAGAGAATGGCGTTAAAGTATATCCTGTTTTGCTTAAGAATAAAGAATATAAGTTAAACATAGAAATTAATCAAAACGGTTTAATAAAAAACATAGAATCTCCTGTCCAGTACAGTAAACACGAGCTAACAGAGAAGATTTATGAGATTTATTTGTACTACTTTAAGAAAATGGCAGATGAGGATATCGTAAGAAAATCAAGAAAAAAGTATATAAGTTTCAATAATAATTAATAATTTTGTGTAAATGAGAACTTTAAGTTTGTATAATAGAGAATATAATAAAATTAAACAAGACAGATTCAACATCCATAACTTAGATGTGAATGCGTTCTGTGAAAGAGTAACAGGGTTCAAGACTAAAAGTGATAAAGAGAAGATGGATGCCCTGTTAGAATTAGACACTATGCTTTACACTCAGCTTGGAAAAGATTCTAGTTCCAAAGACAAACGAGAAACAAAGAAAAAGTCCAGAATAATTTATAGGGCTATAAAAACCTTTAACAAAGAGATTGGAGACCAACTTCTCCAGCATATGGATCCAGATGTATGACGCATAGAGTTCGGTTCATAGAGAGGCTTAGAGACAATCTACATACTTCAGTAGACAGAATCATCGACTCCCTATACAAACCGAATTTCGATAAAACAAAGACTTTTATAGCAGAGACGAGGGTAGATCTGGAAAAACTTCAAAACCAAATTAAAGAAGATGACTGATCAAAACGAAAAAATAAAATCCCTAGCAGAAAAGTATTTTAAAGATGGACACAGAAGTCCAACTGAAATAGCAAGGTACATACATGAAGATTTAGAAATAAGTCCAGAAGAGAGAACAATAGAGTCTACCAGGAGGTATGTATCTCATCAAATACAGAGAATCACAAGGTCTCAAGAACAACCAGCTCTTGCTAGTGCTTGTGAGGAAAGAGGTATTGACATTAGCAGTGTAGGTATAGCGTGGTCAAAGGACAAGAAGTGGTCAATACAGTTTAAACCAAACAAAGACAGCGGTCCTACTTTTGAACAAATGCTCGAAGACCACATAGATGCTGTTAAAAATCACACGTTTAGCTATGAAGAGATTAAGCGAACAAACCATCCTGATGGCTGTTTACTTGTTATTGATCCTGCTGATGTGCATATTGGGAAGTTAGCCTCTTCGTTTGAGACAGGGGAAGAATACAATTCACAGATAGCTGTTAAGAGAGTCAAAGAAGGGGTTGAAGGAATATTGCAAAAAGCATCAGGATTTAATATAGACAAAATTGTTTTCGTTGCAGGAAATGACATACTGCATATCGACACTCCGAAGAGAACTACTACTAGTGGAACTCCACAGGATACAGACGGTATGTGGTATGACAATTTCCTGATTGCAAAGAGATTATATGTTGATGTGTTAGATACACTGATTAAGGTTGCTGATGTACACTTCATGTTTAACCCATCAAACCACGACTACCAGAGTGGCTTCTTTTTAGCCGATTCTATTAGTTCTTGGTATAAAGACTGTAAAAATATTACCTTTGACACGTCAATCGCCCACAGGAAGTACTACAGATACTATGAGAATCTAATAGGAACTACACATGGAGATGGTGCAAAAATGCAAGACCTTCCTTTACTAATGGCACAAGAGGCTGGGGATGATTGGTCTGCTTCAAAGAACAAATATGTATACATACATCACATCCATCACAAAATGTCTAAAGACTTTATTGGAGTTACTGTGGAAGCTCTTAGATCTCCTTCTGGAACTGACTCCTGGCACCACAGAAAAGGTTATCAGCATGCGCCTAAAGCCGTTGAAGGATTTATTCATTCTAAAAATCATGGACAAATGGCGAGACTAACACACCTGTTTTAATATGATGAGCTTTATAAATTTTTTGATTTGGATTAGCGGATTCGTGTGCATAGTTTATATTGTTCGCATCCTTTTTTTTGACAACAAAAACCTTTTTTAATCATGCTAAAATTTTTAGTTTCAATATTAGTTACAGCAACAGTTTATAATGCAGTTCCTGGACAGACAGATGATACACCTCTTATAACGGCATCAGGAGCTCGTATAAGCGAGAAAAACGCAATAAACCATTGTTGGGTAGCCGTGTCAAGAGATCTTGAAGCAGAGGGCTTTAAAATGGGTTCTAAGATACTTGTTGAAGGAGCTGGTTCATACGATGGGGTTTGGACGATACAAGACCGAATGAACCGAAGATGGAAAAGAAAGATAGATTTTCTGGTCAACGAGGATGTTAAATTAGGTAAATGGGAAAACTTAAAAATAACATTAGTTGAGTAAGCTCATCCATAATAAAGTATGCAACAAGTGTGGCAAAAAGAAACAATCTAAAAGCTTTAGGAAAGATAAGTTAACATGTAAGCGTTGCGAATACAGGTGGTATCAAAGGGTTCTTAGGTCTCTAGTTAAACAACGCAAATTAAGCCCTTTAGAGAGACTTTCTAATAGGCTCGGGTACATGGGTACATCCTTTATAGTGATAAGCCCTCATATCCTCTCCTATGACCTCCTAGGGGCATATACATATGTTATTGGTGGGTTACTGTCAATGCCTCAAGTTTTTGTAGCAAAACAATGGAACCTGGTTTTAGTTAACCTAAATGTTACCATAGGTTACCTTTTATATATAGCTAATGCAAACTAGAATATGTGACTGCTGGCTTGATGTAGGTCAGTGTGAATGTGAAATTATAAATACGACAAATGAAAGAAAGCAGATTAATCCAAATGGAGAATCAAATCAAGAACATCATGGGGATGCAAAACGCAATCCTGAGTCAACTTCAAAACCTGAAAGACCTATCGATTGGGACGCTAGAGACTTTGAAACGAATGGATGGTTACGAGCAGGCAGTAGAGAGTCTCAAGAAGGAGATAGCTACAAATTCTGGGAATGAAGAAGAAAAACTCGTTAAAGAATAAGATATGCAAGATCCAATAGTATCTATGGTTATTGCTCAGTTCAGGAGTAGAAGTAAACGAGGAATTGAAAAGTATAAGACTACATTAGCTGAAAATGACTTATCTTTGGTCGAGTGGCTTGAGCACGCAAAAGAAGAAGCGATGGATCAAGTTCTGTACTTAGAAAGAGCCATTAATGAAATTAGATCCAAAGAAAGTAGTATTTAATAGGAAGCTAACTCTAACAGAGGCTGTAAAGGCATACACTATCTTAAATGAAACTTTGATTCTTGATAATCAAGAAGACTATTATTATTACGTTATCATACGAGATGAGTTTGATATTTTTATTGAAACACTACAAAATGTAGAGGTCTATTGGCTTGCCAACAAGCTTGAGATTACCGATAGACAAGCGGTTATGTGTCTTTGTGAGTATCCTACATATTGGGAGGACTTGAAGGATCATCTTTATAATTGCGGAATAAATGATTATAAAAGATATAGTGTATTCACCAAAGGAGATTTAATGGGAACTGATGATAGGCAATGGGAGGAGTATGTTGGTGAAGACGAAGAAGATGCTCGTGAGTTCTTCACAGAGATACTTCTGATACAGGATATAATATCTATAATAGAATCAGAGGATGAAATATAAAAGAAGAAAGGGCGGAAAGAAGATAACTAGATCTACAAAGGTCAAAGAAGATGGGATAGAGTTTGCTTCTAAGCTTGAGCTATACATGTACAGAGCTCTGAAGAAGGCTAAGATAAAGAATAAGTACGAAGGTAAGACGTTCACTATCATCAACAGTTGTGACTTTCCTATGCCATCATACGAGAAGACTAAGTCCAAGAAAATACTACATGATAGGGGTAACAAAAAGCTATTAGGAATAAAGTATACTCCAGACTTCATAGACGTACAAGATCCTCCACGATTCATAATAGAGACTAAGGGTAACCCAAACGAGAGCTTCCCTATACGCTGGAAGCTGTTTAAGATGCATTTAGTGAGGGAAGGGATACAAACAAACTTGTTTATGCCACGAAATCAGAAAGATTGTGACGAAACTATTGCAATTCTAAAAAATATATTGTAGGTTTGTATTATCATAAAAATTAAGATTTAAATTGAACATGAAAAGAGGGGGCAAAATAGCTAATTGTCTCCTCTTTTTTTTTGTTATATAAAAAACTTTTTATACTTTAGCTGAATCGAACATGATGGTATTCTTAAGACCATTTAAATTACTTAAGAAATAGGCGGTTTCTACAAAACAGTCCGCCTTATTGGAGAATGACCCAGTGAAGATAGTAGCTGGGTCTTTTTTTTATTTTAAACTGTATATTTGACCTGTAATTAAAGATAATCTATCTTTTTTACTAAACCTCTTGAAGCCCTTTACATATTGAGGAGATCCTCCAAGTCTTTGAAATGAATTTATAATTCTAATGTTTTCTCTCATCTTTTCTTGATATAGATCATTGTATCTTTTATACAAATCCTTATAATCACTTCTCCTTTTTTCTATATCTGAATCAGATCTTTCTAAGGCTCTTTATTCTGAAGCAAAATCTCTTTTTAATGTTGAAAGATCATTAGCCATCCTGTAGGCTTTGTAACCAAAAGATTCATTTAGATTTATTGTTACTGGTCTAAATCCTGTTATTCCAATTAATTCATCGATAGTAGACCTATCTTGATCAATTATTCTATCGAGAGTCAAAACTGTTCCTGGAGCCGTTGCTTTAAATATGTGCTGAAGCGATTTTGAAACCTGAGTATACCAAACATCGTTTTCTTTATATACAGGAGCTCCAGATGATTTTTTATTTTCATTAATCTCAACTACAGCTTTTAATAAAATTTCTGGTTCAATAAAAGACCCAATAGATTCATCTATAAGTTGTGGTATTTTTTGTTTCCAGTTGTCTTCAGAAATACCAGCTTGTAGCATTTTTGCAAATAGCCCATGAGCGTCATTAGAAGACAAATCTATGTAAGTAATCTTTCCATTTCCTTTTTCTGTGATAAATAATCTTGAGTTTTTAGACCAATCAGCAACTATATTTCTTAAGTCTTTTGCATCTTGAAGTTCGTCATCATCGTCTCCAAACGCTAATTGTTTTAATGAGCCGTAAAGAGTTGTGTATGCTGTTGCTTTTAATAAACCATAAATAATAGCAGTTTGTTTCTTTTTCTTTCCAAGTTTTCGCAGCTCCTTATTGTCAGATTTAGATAGCTCATCTGCTTTTGTGAAGGTATTCCATGAAGTTCTAAACATTTCTGATGTAAAAGATACAAACGAACCAGTCAATGGAGTCCTACCTATGGCTTTTATTCCAATCGGAACTCTATTATAAGTAGGATAAACATCTCTTATGTACTCAGCAACTTCGTTTTCTATTTCATTCAATTGTTCTTGACTTATGTTTTCTTCTGTCAGACCAAGAGCTTTCATTCTTTGTCTTTTCTCTACTTCAAAAGCAGTTATCTTAAATATATCATCACCAGCTTGATAGCTTGACTCAAGAAGCTCTTTTCCTTTACCAAATGCTTTCCCAGCTTTTTTCGCAGCTCCAGTTAGCTTTTCAGATTTAGATGAATTTTCCTGGAACCTATTATTTACTGATTCATAAAATCCTTTTTCACTAAACAAACTTTCTGCTGAAGAAATGTAATCACCGAACCTAACGCTTTGACCTATCAGACCAAGCTTAAGATATTTTTCTCTCTTTTTTATGTATTCGGATTTTGGAATTTTACCAGATCTTAAAACTTCATTCCAATAAACCTCTTTTGTATTTCTCCATAAGTCACTCAAATTCATGTGACCGTTGTAAAACATAATGGATATATTAGATATATAGTTTCTTGGGTGAGATGCAATACTGTATACTGTTTTACCTCCTTTAACAAAAGAATTAAGTTTAAGTAAAGCAGACATAAATTTATTTGTAGACTTTGATGACGGACTAATTATATCCGCTATCTCTTGAGTTGTGTACAATCCAGCTAATGGGCTAAATCTCTGACTATTATCTCCAGCTATTTTTACATTATGTGTTTTTGGTCTGTTTACGTCTTGTTCTGTAAAAAGATAAACTCCAAGTCCGTCTTTCTTGATAGACTCTTGAAATCTAACTCGCTCTATTAAGGAAGCCATTTTCACGACTGTATTTCTGAATCTTGCTTCTGGCTCTGTTATTTCCCCATAAAACTCTCTTAGCTCTTCAGGCACATTCTTGAGTTTTTTGAGAATAGATTTGTTTATTCCTTTACTTTCTGAGACTACATTATTAAATCCAACATCTTCAGACAGATAAACATCTACTTCTCTCGATGTTACTATTTCCTCAGCTTGAGTATAAGGAATATTACTTGTTTCAGACAACTTAAAAGCTGCTTCTGATAGCGTTTCACCGCTATTTAATACCCACTCAGTAGCATTGTCTGACATGTATCTTTTGAAATTATCTACTGCATTCTGTGTTGGGGTATAATTCTTATCTTCAAAAAGTCTGTAAGATCTGTTTAGATAATATCCAATGTTGTTTTTAACTTTTTGTCTTTGAGCTTTTGTCATGTTCCCTCCAACCACAGTAAGAATTTCTTCTGACATTGCGTTTATATAATTACGCATTTCTTTTGCAATATCTATAACAGCTATGTAGTTATTTTCTTTTGCATCTGCAAGCTCTTGCTCAGTTATACCTGCACCAGATAGTATAGCTTCTGCTAAATTTTTAGCTTTTTCAACATGTGCTATATTTTCTATAGACTTTAGTGCCGCATCGTATTTTTTTGATATTGTTTCAATCTTATACCCTATCTCTCTTAGATTATTAGAAAATCTTTCTTGTATCGCTCTAAAGGCTTTTGTTCTACCCCCTAGAACTGTAAATTTAGTTTTTAAAAATTTCTTTACAGAATCTAATGTTGTTGTAAAAATGTTTTTCTTACTGTCTTTTTGATAAAGCTCATTCGACTCTTTTTCAATAGATTGTTGTTCTTGCTCAGTCTCCTTGTTTCTTTTATAGAAAGCATCTTCAGTCGCTTCTTGCTCTTTTACTCTCTCAGCTCTTTCTTGAGTTACCTCGGACGGTTCTGGAGTTGGTTTTATCTTTGAAGGATCTTGTTTAGCAATAGCATCTATCTGTGCGTCTGTTCCATCAAACCCAGTAATCTCTATAAATCTATTTCTAAGCTCAGTTACAATATCAGCCTCTTTAGGGGTAGAGTTAGACTTATACTTAGGGTCCATCATAATATCAAAAAGCTCAGCTGGAGTTACCTCTCTACCTGCTTCTTCAGAAACCTGCATAGCTATCACATCTAAAGGCATGGCTGTTTTGCCCTTTTTCTTGTTAGTGTAAGCTCTTATTAATTTTAGATCATCTGTGCTTCCATAATAATCTTTCAAAGACTCTTTGCTAACTATATACTTACCTAAAAAAGCATCTATTACTGGATCAAGAATACCTCCTTCTTCTTTCTTTCTTTTGTATTCTTGAGCTATTTCTTGAGCATTTTCACTTTCATTTGCAATGAACTGCGATGGATCTCCAACATCCTGACCTTCTGGAACCCCATCAAAAGCTGATTTGCCTGTAGTATAATCTCTTTGAGCTATCAGTTCATTTTGAGCTTTCCTTGCAGTCTCTTTAGTTCTTTTCTTTCCAGTCTTTAGATCAACAGCTTCTTGAAATTTACCAGACTCATCTAATGTAACTTGTGTTTGATTTGAAGTTTGATAAGTTAATTTTGACTCTAACTCAGGTTTAACTAATTCTGTTTCTACAGTTTCTTCTGCTACAACTTCTGAACCTTCTTTCGGTCTTGATAATTCTTTTATCTTTTGGTCAATCTCCTTTATTTTTTCTTTTGCGCTAACTGTTTTTTTACCTTCAAGCTGTTTTCTTTCATACTCAAGATCTACTACTTGCTTCCTATTTTGCTCTGGAACATCTGGAGATATTTCTTCAGATATTTTTTGTTTATCTACCTTTTCTTTGTATTCTTTATGTAATGGATTGTCTTTAGGAACATTAACATCCATATCCTTTAAATCCTCAGCAGGAGTATTTTTTATAACATTCTCCGCATCCTTATTATTTACATTTTCTCCATTTATCTTTACAGGAGAAATTTTTTGTTCTGCCAATATTCCTGGAACACCAACTATACCACCGACACTTTCTAAAATAATTTCAGTTGGATCTATTTCCTGATCTGCCGCAATTTGAGCACCTAATTCACCAAAACCACCTGCAGCTACTTCAGTTACAGCAGTTAATTTAGGTGGTAAAGCCTTCCCAAATCCTGCAAAAATAGACTCAACAACGCCTATAGTGTTTCCTCTTTTAGCAGCTCTAACTTTAATTCTATCTAAAGCTTCTTCGTTCTCCATTAATTCATAAACATTCTCTGGAGTGAATGGTTTTCCTTTGAGCTCTTCTTTCATAAACTCAATGACACTTAATGAATTATCTAATAGAAAATTAGTTCCAAATCTAAATCCAACTCCAGCTCCACCAATTGCTCCTGGTATAGCGCCAACTCCTCCAGCTGCCGAACCTAATGCTGCTCCAGTAGCAGCCCCAGCCCCTATTGCTTTTAGCATTTCTGTTGGATTTGCAAGCATTGCTGGTCCCATCGCAATCATAGAAGTTAAAACAACTTCTGGAGCTACTTGTGGGTTTTTACCTAAAGCAAACAAGGTTGCAGCTGTTTTGCCGTATTCTTTATCATAAGATTCAATATCCTTTTGAAATTGAATCATATTTTTTGACGGTCCTACTTCTTCTAATCTTTTAGATGCATCAACAAGTTTTTTCGCATCTTCTTTAGTTAATTTTTTACCGCTATAAAGAGTTGCATTTACCTCTTGAGGCGTGAATCCTTCAGCAATACCTTTCTCTACTGAATTTATAATATCTATTTCGTTTAGACCTACAAGTTTTGCTGCTTGTCCAAATGGAGATAATGAAAATAGAAAATCTGAAACTGGTTGTAAATAATCTTTAATCTCAAAGGAATCTTTATCTTCTTGAGATATATCCGAAGAATCCTCTTTTGGTTTTGAAACCATAAGTTCCTGATCCAAAGTAGAATCTTCTTTTTTTTTTGCATCTTGAATACCTATATCTGATAAAAATTTACCATCATCTGGCATGTCGTAATGCTGTGACATGCTTTGTTTGAATTTTAAAGCAGACTCTTTATTTTGCATATCTTGCTTGAACTGATCAAATGCTGGTAATTCGTAGTATTTTGATCCGCTTTCGTATAGCTTTTTAAGTACTTCTTCGTTCATTTAATATGCTTTTGGCTTTTCTTTAGGCTGCTCTCCTGGCTTTGGAATAGGATCGCTAATAACTCCTAAGTCTGAATCTATTATGCTTAAAAAATAATTTTTTTGCGGTCTATTGGTAAGTCTTACTCTTCTTGTCTGAGGAGTTTCTATAAATTCTCCAGTTGGCTTATCGTCAATAGGACTTAGAATAGGTGTTTTTTCAACATATGATATAGTAACCATATAATCTCCATTCCCATTTCTATGAAGCTGCTTCACTTGACCAGTTTCAATAGCATCTGCAGATATGTTTCCTATTAAACCTATTTCTTGTATTGGAATATTTTTTACTTGAATATCTTTGGTGACAGTAAACTCTTCTACATCACCAGATAATCCTATGCCTTCAGCTTGTGCATTTTCCTTAGTGTAATAAGAATAATTGTATCCCTTTTTAGCTCTCTGATCATTAGACATTTTCTTTTGTCTCAAATAAGAGTCTTGCAATGCTATGTCAAGCTTTGTTTTTTCTACTTCATCGAGAGATTGTTTCTGTTGCAATAAAGCTAATGTTTTCTCTTTTTGATCGTCTATAATCTGATTCTCGATTTCAGAACGATTTAATATTTTAAGCCTGTCTGTGTTATCCCTATCAACACTATACCCATTTTGTCTTGCGTAACTTACTATCTGTCTATCAGATAATGTGCTCACGCTTTCAGATATAAGATTAGACGTTCCCTCCTTCAAAGAACCATCTTTATTTAAGTGCGTATTTAATATAGCCTCTGTACCAATAAATTTGCTTAACTCGCCTTGTATTCCAAGTATTTGCTTAGGTATACCAAATGTGTCGTATTTAGCGTCAACTTGAAGCATAGAAGCTGCTTTATCCCAGAGAAAACCTCTCGGCTCAAGCTCACCCTTCTCATTTCTTGTAGCTGAAATATTACCAAGCCTGTTGTCTTTTGTTAGATATGGCTTTGCATCTTCAAACAAAGCTTGAAGCTCTTCCATAGTATCTTGAGAGGAAGGATCAATATTGTCCCCCATAGCTCTATAATCATCAACAAACTTTTGAATCATCCCAATATTATTTGTGAATTGTTGAGCCTGACCTTTTAATTTTGTCATTTCTCTTCTATACTGAACTTTATCTATTGTCCCAGAATTGAATTGATCATTAAGATCTTGTGATCTTGCAGATATCATTTCAGCAGCACCATCCATATAAATGTCTGCGTTTTCTAAACCACTTTTGTCAAATGAAGGGTAAACTATATCTCCAAAATCTTCATTGAGCTTCAATTGAAAAGCTTCGTTTTCTTTTCTTTCCTTTTCAGCTCTGTCAAATTTTTCTCTCTCTACCTGAGCAATACCAAGAGCTAAACCTCCAAAATCAACTGGCTTTACATCTCTATTGGCATATTGTAGTCCTTCGTAGTATGCTGCTTTACTAGCCATATTTTAATTGGTAAAGGTTATTCCTTGTGTATTGTATTGGTCTAAATAAACTGGAGCGACACTGCCAGTTAAACCACTTGTTCTTGGATACATTTTTTGATTAAAATTAGGAGCTGTCATTTCTGTTCCTTGAAATATTTTACCTAAATCTTGAACTCCAGAAGGGGTCTCCATAAATCTAGTTGGTTGTGAAGATATTAAATCTTGTGTTGCTTTTCCTCCTGTAGCCAAATCAACCACTTGAGATCCTGAGCCAACGGCATTAGCTGCTTTTCCAATTCCATTCCCTGTTAACGACTGAATCTGATATGCCGCTAATCCTGTTGAAGCAAGCCCTCCTAAGCCAGCTTGAGCCATTCTAGACCCCTGTGCCATTTCCGATCCAAGACCAGCAATCTGAGCGGATTCTCTTTGTTCTTGCATAGCACGAATACGAGCCTCATCTTGAGCTGCCATCTGATCAATACCCACCTGTTGTCTATCTAAATCAGCAGATATTTGTTGTTGCAATCTTTGTTGTTGCATTTCTTGCTGACCAAGTCCACCTACAACTCCACGAACACCTCCAGAGCGAAGTGCATCTACAGATGTAGCAAACCTTCTCTGAGCCTCTTGAGTCTGTAATTCAGCGCCTAAAGTAGATACCCTGAGTCCTTCTGTTATGTTTTTAAGTTCTTGTCTTTGAAAGTTTTCAAGGGCTCTTTTTGCTTTTACTCTTCTAGTTTCCCCAGAAATAACTTGAGCTAAAGATCCAGCTGCTGAAAGACCTAAACCTATTGCGGTTAGTAATGCCATATTATATCTTATTTAATGCAAATATACGAATATTAAGAGAAGCTTTTGCTTACTTCACTGTTGACAGCATAAAGCTCTACAGGGCTCGTGCTACCACTTACAAGTCTTACACTTGCATAGTATCCTTTTAGTCCATACGACTCTGCTATTGGGCTTTTTGCCGCAAATATAAAGTCATTTACACTAGGCACTATCGCTGCAGTTCCTACTGTAATAACCGATCCATCGTTATTTGTTATTGCTCCTATTCTGTTATATGCCCCTCCAACTGCTTGATAAAGCACATCTCCTATTGAAATTGAACTAGGTACTCCCGTGTTAAAAGTATAGCTTGTTCCAGAAACCAAATCAAGATTTCCTATCCCTTGTACAGACAACAGTTCAGTGTTAACCTCATCAGAGGTGTTTCTTCTGATATGCGTAGAGTATACACCCTCATTGTATGCATTTGGTACATTAGTAGAGTCAGCTGTGTTAAACTCTGTCTTTACAAAAGAAGACTTATCTATATGCCCTTGGTCTAAATCGGTGACAATAGTTACATCCCAGTTAGGGTTATTACCCTCAATCTCTATTGTTTTGAATATCTTAACCTCTGAAGGAGCTGCGTTTGATGATATTTCTACCTCACTATTGTATGCAGTTCCGTAATAAGTGTTACGATTACCAGTAGTTTTGTTGTGTTGATACAACTGTCCGTTCTTAAAAGTAAAGAAATCGTTATTAAGCGCTGTCATGTATTCAGGAATGTAGGAGTGGAATGATGTCCATCCTTTTACCTTTTCATCAAATGTTAGTGTATATTCTGCCATATCTTATTGTATACATTCTATTTCAAATTGAACCCAACTAGATCCACTAGATAGTGGCTTGTAAATTTCTATGGTTATAAACTCTTCAAAAGTAGTCTTAGTTAAAGTAAATTCAGTTTTAAAGGGTCCGTCAAAAGGATTTGTGGTTCCTGCAGGCAATCTTTGAGGCACTGCTCTTTTGCTTCCATTAGCGTATTCAATAGCGTCTATTACTGACATCCCATTGTCTGTCAATGCTTGTAACATTTTCCTTTCAAAACTACCCATGTAACTATCAATTACAATCGATTTGTCGAGAAGCAAAGTTGATCCTTCGTAAACTTTATAATAATGTGACCCTACGCCTGCATCGTATGAAATAAACTTAAAGTCTCCTGTCTTGGTTCCAACTTTTAGTTTGACCGTTTCAGGATACCATGAAACACCATCTGGCTTAGTTAAGAACACTGGATCATTACAAAAAGCAGTTTGTACACTAACTATATTTGTCTCTGTCAAGCTATCTGGTGATATAGTTGTGGTTGTTGTAGTTGTACTTGTCGTTGTTGTTGAAGTTGTTGGAGAGACTGTAGCTGCACTACCTGTAGTTCCGTAATCCTTACCTATCGTATCAACATTAAATGAAGACCCAACATTACCTGAGCTACTAGCTGATAGTGTTGGTGCTGAAACTGCAGCTACTGATGTTTGCTCTCTTGGCTCTAGTGTAACTTCTTGATTAATTAAATTACAATCCCTGTATTCAAAGGTAGCTATGTAATCACTATCATTAGTTAAAACATGTTGGTCGCAAATTCTTTCCTGTATTGTAGCTACCTCAACTTCTTGAGTTGGACTTCCTGCTGCAACAATGTCTACGTTTGTGACAGATCCAGTAACAACAGGAGTGTCTTGAGATGTAACCTCTGTAGTTTCTCTTGGACTTAATAATATCTCATCTGTGACCCCAAGATATGGTCTATACTCTACAGTTGTTGCGTTATAGTAGTCGTTATTGGTTATGGTGTATGTATCAGCTTGAGGAGTTACTGAGCCCTCATTTGTAATAGTGGGAGTTTGATCTCCAGATATAATAGTTGGCTGTACATCAGATGTTATCTTAACAATATTTCCTTTTGGTATTTCTACCTCTTGAGTTGTTGAGCTACCTGGCTGTTGTATGGTAAATACAGTGCTTTCTGTTGCTGAAGATGTGTCTATGGTATAGTCTGTGCTTACCACTGGGGCTTTTGTTGTTGTTGTTGTTGTTGCTTCAAATACACTTCCTACAGGCTGAACCACAATAGAATCCCCTGAACTTTTAACAGGTTTAGTTTTAGAGATAACTGTAGCGCATGGAACTTGAGTGTTGACAACAGTAAGTTCAGAACCTTGATGTGAAAAAGATTCAGCGCACACGGTTATTTGATCTCCAAAAGGAACACTTCCAGAAACATTAGATCCACCACACTTAGCATAGGTGTAACTATCATCCCCTAATGGATCACCGTCATTTGTTATTGTAAATTCAAAACACTGATTTGATGTTGGATTTACAAAAACCTCTTGTGTTTGTCCATATTCGTCCGTGTATTGAACCGTTGAAGACTCAGTTGCTCCAACTGATTTTGGAGCTGATATATTAAACTCTTGAGCTAGGTTTGGCGTAGGCGTTACAGCTATCGTTGTTGTGGTTGTTGTGGTTGTAGTTCCCCTAACAATTACATTACCTTCTACAATGGCATCGCATCCAACAGGACACTCTTCTTTAGATAAAACATCGGGTATATATCCAGCTGTATTTACCTCGTTATCTTTAACCTCATCAGTTGGTCTTCCGTTAATGTATTTGCGAAGTTTTGTAACTTTCTTCAGCCCTGATTTTGCCATGTAAAGGTTTTATGCAAAGATACTAAATATATAATCTTGTTTAATTTATTCAAATTTTGCAGACGCACACACGGTGCAAATACTTTCATAAGACTCTTTTACTTTCTGCACATGCTCTTCTTTACCCCAAAAGTCTCGTAATCGTTGTTTTGATAAATCTCCAACCACTACTTCCATATCATAGTCATTACAACATAAAAAAGCTTGTCCTAAAGAATTTATATGTATCCATCCAATTGGTCTTCCTCCTACTTCAATACCATTACCACAACCCACAACCTTGGCATTTGTATTGTTGTTTTTTAAGTGTGCGTGGATTGCTTTTTTATTGTCTATGATACCATCCATAAGTCCTGCTCTATCTATGAGATGTGGCATCCCGTATATGTTTTTTATTTTCGGGAACATCTGTTTTGCAATCACAACCTCTCTAGCATTCTCTCCAGTGTTTGTATCCATGTCTATGTCTTTTGGAAACTTATCACCAGTTTCTATCCATCCTCCCTTGCCAAACAATGAACTTTCATTTATTCCATTCATACCAATACTGAACACTCCATTTTCAACCCAATGAGGTAGCTCAGACACAAAGTAGTTTATGTTTCTAATAAGATTAGGATACATTCCAACTTTCATGCCTGCTCTTTTTGCCCAAAGCTCATCATTACTAAGTGCTGGGATATTCAAATTAACCCCGTTTATTACGTCTTGATACTCTTTAATTAATCTTGTTTTATTAGGAGTAAGGGTTGTGCCATTTGAAAGTATCATAGTCATTAATCTATACTCTCTAAGTATTTTGAAAAAGTCCTCTAGATATGGGTATATTAATGTTTCATTGTAATGAGATGTATAAAATCCTCCAAAGTTTTTTGAAACCAACCCATCATCTCTTTCTCGCTCCTCTATGATATTCTCTATAATCCTCCTCATTAAGGATACAGGCATAGGTTTTTTAGCGTGCTTTGGATTACCTTTAACGGACACAGGGCAAAACCAGCAAGCTGCATTGCAGTGACCATTTGGATCTAATTGCATTTGAGATATCTTGTGATTATCGAATGCTTGTCTTATAATCGTTTCTATATTCATTGTGTCAAAGCGCTTTTGATAACATTATAATACTTGTATGAACAAGTGTTCTTATTTAAATCTAAATTTAAATCAGGTAAAGTATCGATATAATCACCTTTAAAGAATAAGTCTTTTCTGTCTTCAGTAACTCCTGCATTGTGATATATAGAACTCTTATGCCACTCTATCTGGTCATTTACAGACCATGAAAAATTCATTTCATCAACAACTTGTGTTTCTTTACTTCTCTTCCATAAATTCCATAAAACTGCCCACATATCAGCGCACCATATTTGTAGCTCATGATAGCTTGGATCTTCTTTTTTCTTTTCTTCGTTCAGTGTAGTAAGGTCTTTATACAGTCTAGTAGAATCATTTTCTACATCGTACCAAAAGTACTTATCTATACCCTTTAAAAGGTACTGAGCTCCACCAGAGTTATTTTCGTTATTCTTAACCACCTCTTCGTCTATCCCCACGACCTCTAGCATGCGTTTTAAGACATCTTCTCCCTTTGAGTGGATATATTTGTACCCTATGTAAGAGATCGTGTCTGAGAGGTAAGATATATCGTTTTCTAAAAGATGATCTATATTAAGTGGTTTTGTAAACACAATATCAGAGTCATGGTAGAATATGGTCTCGTCTTTTAAGTACGGAAATGCAGTAAAGTGTTTCTTAAGAATGTGAGGTCTTATTGATGAAATGTAAAATTTGTCATGTCTTGTATCTTCATAAAACGAAAACACAACCCCTGTATACTTACGCATTAATGAGTCAAAGTATGGGTCTATTTCACCATGTATCGCACAAACTATATGTACATCTTCCAAATTAACACCTACAGTTCTGAAGCTGTATAGCATTGTGTCTATCTGCCACCCATAGTATTGAGTGGCAGGTTGAGCGCATATATATTTCATTTAATTTCATTTTAATTAATTCTTTAACAATTCGCACAGTTTGTTGTGAATTGAGTACCATCCCAGAATCTATACTCTTGAGTTCCAAATGCTGTAGTATAATATCCACTAGAAGCAAGAGTTGTACAACTACTATCTGTATATAGCAAGGTTGCAGTACAGAAGTTGCTAAAGTTTCCATAATATACACTCTGACTTCCTTCACATGTTGTTAGAGGACTCCATAACAATTGCATAGCGTAACAATTACTTGGTGCAGCAGTTGTTGTAGTTGTCGTACTTGTTGTCGTTGTAGTGGTTGTGGTTGTGGTTGTTGTAGTTGTTGTAGTTGTAGGACCTACGCAACCAGTAACAGTAATATAGAAATCCTCAGCCTCAGTACAACAATTTCCTCCAGCAGTATTATTAGCAAAGACTCTCACATGAGCAGTGCCACAAGTATCTGTATTATTTGTAGTCCAAGTTAATGTGCTACCGCTTAAACTAACAGTAACTAAGTTTGGATCCCATGTGTAAACTGAAGATGGAGATATATTTGTTCCAGTGATTGATATCGTTCCAGTAGTGCCTCCAACAGCAGCAGAGAAATCAGATATTGAATTTATATCTCCAGCACAATCAGTACATGGAGCGGCTGTCGTTGTAGTAGTGGTGCCTGGAGCGGCTGTAGTTGTAGTTGTAGTAGGCACCGTCCAAACAATGTCATGCGTGTCAGATCCAGTATCGCCAATATCGTCTGTTACCGTAACCGTATAAGTTACTGTTTGAGCTGTTGCAGAAGTAACAGTTATGCTTTGTGTTGTTTCCCCTGTAGACCATAAATAAGTCATAGGGAATCCCTCAGGATCATTAGCGTTTGCTGTAAGAGTTACGTTTGCATTTGTCAATGAAGACGTAGCTCCAGTGATAGTAACTGTAGGAGGTTGATTTGCCGCCCTAATAGATAGATTTAAAACAGTTCTACAAGGATCATCGCCTTGGCAAACATAGTCTTCTTGCTGGTCATCATCAATAAAACTGTACCCAGACATAAAAATAGACTTATCTACTGTGCCCACAAGATTACTTGAGCTTATGGAGTCTCTATAGATTGATACTTTATTTATATCTAATCCTACTTCTGTTCCTTGTATCGTTAAACTTCTATTTGGCATAATTAGTCTTTTATATTAAGGGCATCCTGTTCCGATTGGTCCAGAAAGATTAGTTACAACAGTTCCTGGCAGAGTAGTTGAGGTGCCATCGTATGTATAATTATAAATGCCATCCGTATATCTTCCATTAAGTGTAGGTTCGCTTGCAAATGTTTGGAAAACTAATAAACCTCCACCTCCACATCTTTCGAACCTGTAATAAGTTGCAGGAGCCTGCGTTGTTGTCGTAGTAGTAGTAGTAGTACTCGTAGTACTAGTCGTACTGGTTGTACTTGTAGTACTAGTCGTGCTAGTCGTGCTTGTGGTAGTTGTAGTGCTTGTTGTTGCTGGTGTTAAATATATTTTAGCTTTTAAATCACATGACGCTTCGCCACAAATAAATGCATCCTCTCTCCATTCAACCACAGGGTCTTTTATAGACACTATATATTGACCATTAAAAGGATCATAACCCCCTATAATTACATTGTCATTCTTAGCATTTACATTGTCTCTAAACCAATCACGCATTCCGTACTGAGAAACTTCAGTTAATCCATCTTGAGATAGCCTCATTATAGCACCTCTACGTTCATCAGCAAAATACATCCTACTACCCCAACTCGAAAACGAATGAGGTGAGTTAGATATTCCGTACTCTCCATTGTAAGGTAACTGCTGACCAAATACGTTTAAGTTTTGGGACACATTTCCAGTCCCATCTGCATTAAATATAACAGATTTGTTATATAGTAACTGACTAACTTTGTTTTCTTGGAACACCACAAGATTAGTGTCTCTTGAGTGTATTCTCTGTATGTCTCCATACTCGTCATCAAGGTCTACATAGTTTACTTTTGCCAAGTTAAACTCATTAAGTCCATTGTAGTTTGTAGACTGCTCGTATACATCAGAATAAGTTACAGATGCATTTCTTTTGTTTTCTCTGTAATTTTCTATAAACGTTAAAGGTCTATTTTTTATGGAATAAATAGGTGCAACAAAAGCATCTCTTATTTTATAAGATTCAAATCCATTGCCAAAAGACCATGCATTACTAAAATTTAAAGAAATAACAGCGTTAGACGAAAAGGTTTGGCTGATATCACTATTTTTTAATCCAAGGTGAAAACCACAATCATTTATAGGATAAGTTCCTGGAACTTCATAAAAAACATCACTAACCTCTTTTGTTGGTTGTGTTTCTAATATCAAAAACACATCTGTATCTTTAAGTAAAATGTTCCAGCTTACATTTACATGAACATTTCTTCCAACATCAGAACTACCAAAAATAGTCTTTACGTTTGCTTGGGAATCATCAGACTTAATAATCATACATAGGGGATCGGAAGAAGACCCAGTTACTGTAAATGTATTGTTACCTTTTGTTATGTCGGTATATTGACCTCTTCTAAAAAAAACCCTACCTCTATAGTTTAAGCCATTTTCATCCATAACTGGAGCTATTTCGCTCCAAAACATTTCTTCTATGTTGTCGTAACTAGATGAAGCGATAAACGATTCGTCAAACTCAAAAGATCCTCCGCCAGCATTACTACCTTTCTTTTCTTTATAGAATATATTTACTCTACTACCAGCACTAATAGCTTCGTCTGTAACAGCTATACCATTATAAACACCATATGCATGAAGAGGATCATCATACCCTTGGGGTTGCATACTTGCTTTTGAATTAAATGTCCAAGTATCTCCAACATTATGCCCTGTTATAGACGTAAAATTTATTGAGAGCCCATCTGATAGGGAGACATTTGACGTAGAGCAATTGATGTCAGATGAAAAAGACCCAGGAGATGTGGATATGTCATAAGCCCTCCAAGCAAACGTATCTGTTCCTCCAACTGATGTTATTCTAACTTCGTATCTTTTATCAACACTTCCATTAAATGTTCCAGATAAATTTAAATCATCTTGAGATCCCTCTGGGCTGATAAAGTGAGGTCCCTCTGTATAAGATATCGTGCCTCCGCTAAAATTGTTTTCCCAATTAGTTTTTGTGTTATCATAGTCTATGGCTTTATGACTTAGGAAGTTTATGTCGTTTATAAATAAACCATACTGTTTTACTTTAATGTAATATCCACTTTCTTGTGCCGTTGCTCCTGAATAATTAGAAGCCTCTAAGAAGTTTTTATCTTTTAATCCTGCCTCTAGAACTTTAACGTATTGAGAGTTTTTCTTAACTCCAAGAACATCTGATTTTACTATAACCTGCTCTCCTTCTTTTATTTTGTTTTTATCATCTCCCTCAAGTCTTATCCAATAATAGTCGTTATCTGAATAAAATACTAAAGGACATATGGTGTCGTAATCAGACTCATGAGATTGCTTTACATAAAATCTATAGTATTTTGCCCAATGAGGAGCCACATTACTAATATTAGCTTTTAATGTGTTTGACTTAGTAGAATCTTCTGTATTTATATGTACAGAATTATTTTCTGAAGTAAGAACAGTTGTGCTTCTTCCATACTTATCTAAGTAAGTTATTCCTATCTCATAGTCTCTTGAGCTTCTTGCGGTACTTTTTACTGCACCTGATTCAAATGAAACAGGAGACTTATCATAAGATGCGACTAAATTTACTTGAACATCTTCACCGTCAGAGTCTTTTAAATCATATCCCTCAGAATAGTTACCATACACTAGTCTATTACTTATTATGTCTTGACAACTAGCTTTTGTTGGTACATTGTCATAGAGTCTAAGTATCTCATCCTCAGGCAACACAGTATATACAGAGTTGTTGTCAAACTCAAATTTATATTTCGTATTATCTAAATATTTTTTGTTTTTTTTGTCTATTGTGTTGGCTAAATAGATGTTATTATTTCCCGTTTCCTTAAAAACTATATCTATTTTTTTAACCAAATTACTACCACTATCGAACTCTACATTGATTCGATTAAAGTAGTTTTCCATAGACTTGTTTAACGCTCCTTCAAAATCCATATTGAAGGTCTTTGGCTTAAAGCAAACTTCTGAAAACTGAGACAAAGAACTTCTCTCTCCATCTGCATATATATATCTATAAGCAAATTGAATAAACTTATCTTTTATAGTATTGTCTTGTTGATTCAAATCGTTAGACAAAAATATCTTGGGAGGAGAAAGTGGTGGTTTTACTATTACATTGATATCTTCTTCGGTAAACCCATTTACTTCATATCCTTTTGCTGTAGCTACATTTATTCTTCTTGGAGGGTTTAGTCCGTCCGTAAAGTATATAAACTTCTTTAGGTTGTCAGAATCAGTTAAAATATTTGCCTGTATAAGGTGCGACTCACTAAAGTTTAACACACTCTTCTCTGGATTCTGATTAGTCAAAAGCCTAGTGTCAGACATTACAAATCCAGTAGACTCATCTTTTTGATCGTAATAGCATATATAACATCCAGTGTCTGATTTTACAAACCAATAGATCACTCTGTCCTCATCGTCAGATAAAGCCCCTAAGCATATAGCATTTGAACCTAACTCAAGACTGCTTTTAGCTTCATTAGACAAAGCATTTTCTATAGCCCCTACATCGGACCCATTTGAATTAGCAACCTTAATATTAAGAGCGTCTCTATACTCTCCTTGTGGAAGAAGCCTCTCATCGAGGTCTTTGTTCATCTTCCCAGATGTAAACAGGTTTTGTATTTTCATTATTTAATCCACTTGTTACGTCCTTTCATGGCATGAACTAAGTCAAATGGATGTATATCCATCATTCTAATCTTCATGTTCTTCATTGCTGCGAATGCTTCATTTTTCATTCTTCTAACAATATACTCTTGAACGCCAAATTTATATTGAATTATTTGATGTGCAATATACTTATACAGGAAATCTTCAGCAAGCTTATTGACTTTGAGCTCGTCTTCTGTAAGGTACTCTAAACCATCTGTGATGTACTCTATCACTACAGCTTTCCCTTTAACTTCAGAGCTAAATCTAATGTATCCTAGATTCTTGTCTATGTTATACTTTCCATTGACATTTGTTTTCTCTGTAGCCATTCCAAAACGACCACCAAAAAACTCATAGTCTAGGTTTGTAAACTGATCATTGTCAACAGTTGACACTTGAGAAAGTTTTGTATCAATAACTGAAGTACCCTCTGTAGCGGCACCGTTATTGTCAAATATAATATTATAGTCGTCATCTTGCAAATATGCCTTTGCAATAGTGGTTTCTGTATCCATCATCATTGGATGAAGTCTACCTCTATCATCCACCCAAGACAGTCTTACAAGCCTTACAAAGTCTTTTGGAAGCTCCAACTGTAAATCATCAGGAAGTTCTAATTCAAGCGCTCTAACGTCTTTTAAAGCATCGTAATGAAGCTCCTGGAGCCCTCTCTTTGCATGAAAAACAACATCGTACCTCTGAACATCATTTATTACTTTATCGTCCCCTACATAGAATGCTATAAAGTTATTGATGATATCTTTTAATAATACAAACTGGTTCTCTCCCCAATTTGAACTGTCATTATAATATTGTTGATCTGTTAGTGCCATCTATTATACATTTTCTTTTTGTGTTTCGACAGCATCTATTTGAGCTGCTGCTTGAGCCACCTCTGCCTCTCTGATTGTTACACCAGCAAGTTTTAATATCTCAATAACTAGACTAGTCTGATCATCTGCTCCAAGCTCAAAGTCTTGAAAGTCTAATGCCGATGGATTGTATACTGGGTTTTCCCCAACAATAACATAAGTCCACTTTGGGTCTGCTATATTTCTTATGTAATTAACCTTTACATCTCCAGTAAGGGTGTTTGGCTTTACATACCAATAATCGTTTTCATCACAGTATCCTGGATATAGTACTGATGGACCTGCTATATTAGAAGACTCTAGGTATGTTTCTTTATACTTAGGCACATACTCCATTAGCTTGCCATCATATACCAAAGATATTGGCGTATATAGGTCTGCTGGCTTAGTTATATATGTAGAAGTAATGGTCTGTGTAGCTGTCTTCATAAACTTATCGATATTAGCTCTTAATATAGATAGTTTATCCCCTTGATCTCTAGACAGTCTTCTCGAGTTCTTTAATGTAGATAACCTAGAGTATTCAGAGAAGTATTGATCAAATATAAGCTGTTGAGCATACTTTGCATACTCATTAAACTGAGACACCGTTAGCGTCCCTCTATTCTCTTTATTTAGCACACTTAATACAGTGCTTCTAACGTGATCTATCATTAGCAATTCTTTCCACAAAAATACAAAAAAAAGAGGAGCCACTTTCGTAACTCCCCTCGGTGGTAGTGTTGGGTGGAAACACTACAGTTTATTAGTTATGCCCTGTAGGACATCAAGACCATCGTCTGTTTTAAAGTATGCAGCTAGTGCTGAGTATACATTCTCCCCATAGGGTACAGTTACAATTTTGTCTTTTGCCTTGTTGTTCCAGCAGACAGTTCTGTTGTCGTCTTTGATAAAGATAACTCCCATTTCTACTGCACGAACTGCAAGGTTTCTAAGTTTGATATTCTCATCTTGCGCTAAATCCATCACCTCTGCAGGATTCTTTCTAGCATATACAAGCATATCACGTCTTAATTCTTTAGATGTCATTTCTGATATAGAACCGTCTAGTGCCACACGAGCAATAGCTTCTAAGTCTTCAATGTCCATTTCACGAACAAGGTTTTGTGCATCAAGCTTTTCTTCTTCAGAGGCAATCTCTGCTTCAGCAAGCTTATTAGGATCAAACTCTTCATACTCCTTGTTTAAATCAGGGTGATACAAAGAAAGAAACTGTTGTAACAACACTTGTTCTTTTGGAACTACAAGCTTACCATCCTTAAAGATGATTGCTGGTAATGTAACATCTCCGTACTGCTCATCCTCAAACACAGAAGTTTGATTAGACGCAAATCTTAGAGATCTTGTCATTGTTCCGTCAAAATATTGTAGTGGTTTATTTAAGTGGTGTCTAGAACGTAGAATAAAGTTAACTGGTGTTCTATTACCTTTGAGGATATATACTCTATCCTTTACTTCCCATTGTGGCTGGGTAGCCGTTTTACTTTTAGCCATTTTATTAAAATTAAATTAGATTAAAAAAAAGGGGGACAGGAATCCCATCCCCCTGATTAATATTACTTCATCAAGATAAAGTTGTTTGCTCCGTGAACACAAAGCGCTCTTTCACTCAAGAAGTGTACTTCCATAGCGTCTAAGTCGCTAGTCATTCCAGCATTACCAGCAGAACCAGTAATCCAAGACTTATACTTGCGATCTTCAGCTTCTGACTTTCTGTACTTCACATGTAAGAAAGGACGTACAGCGTTTTTACCTAAAACTTGGTCGTAGATAGTAGTTGTACCTGCAGGCACTAACACACCGTCTACAGCAGAAGTTAAGGCTCCAGTTGTAGCGTCATTTAAGTATTTCCAGTCAGTTTTGTAGAAATCATATCCTAAGTTGAATCCTTTGAATCCAAGGCTGATTGCCATTTCTTCATCGTTGTCGAATAAACCGTAAGAGCTTGTAGAAGCACCGCTGTTGTTTTGATCAGCTAATACTTTGTCAATCTCGAAAGATTTAGTTCTGTTAACGAAAAGAACATTCTCTTGGATCGCTCCTTCTTTGTCAAGAACTTTGATAAGCTCTTCTAAGTCAGTGCGAGCAGCAATTGAACCAGTAGCAATGTTTCCTCTGTTTTCGATTTCGTAGAATAAACCTTTTGTTCCTTTGTATCCAGCAGACTCAGCGCCAGATCCAGAAGCAGCAGGCTCTCCTTCGATAAGAGATAATTCCATGTAATCTTCGAAACGTAGACGAGTTTCATGCTCTGATTTTAAGTACCATAAGTATCCAGTAGCACCGTTCTCAGTAGTCACCTCGATCCATCCAATCTGCGCCATATCAGAACCATTGACTTCATACTTGTCTTTGATGATGATAGGAGTAGTAGTTTGGATGTCTTTAGGAGCTTCTAAAGAACCACTCATTCCGTTTGTTCCTTTCTTAAATTCAGAACCGAAAGCAAATACGCTAAGTCCAGTTGTTCCTATAGATGCATTTAAAGCAGCTCCTGAGTAAGAAGCAACATCAAATGTGTTAGTAGTTACAGCTGTTACGATAGCTTTGTCTTGATCAGTTCCGTCAGAAATGATTACTGTTTGGTTTAAGCGGAAAGGGTGTCCATTTGACGTGATAACGTCTCCAGAACGAGTTGCTCCAGAAACAGCCAAGTGAAGTCTTCCTTGCTCAGACCATTGAATTACATCAGATTGGAAGGGCATCTCAGCTCCTACCATTCTTAAAAAAGCAGATACAGAACGGTTTCCGTATTTTTCAAATTCTGCTTCGTATACATCAGGTAAGTATTGAGAAGTAAACTCAATAGCAGAACCTAAATAGTTAGTCGATAAAGTCGACTTTGATGGAGCTGGTGTTAACGCACCTTGTACTCCAGAAATAGTTACACTCATTTTAAAAGTTTTTTAGTGATTAATTATCGTTTTCTAATTTTAAACGAAAAATTATCTCCTGAGTCTACTGCTCTAAACTTTGTGCCTCCAGTGTCGGTTGGTGCGTTTGACCTGACGGTCATGTCTATATTTTTAGTCTCTTTCACCAATCCGTCTGTTGCGTCTGCTTTACCCTGCTCATAAGCGAACTGAAATAAAGCATCAGCATTAGTGGCTGCAAACAAAGCCTTGTGGTAAGATGCCGCATCCTTCACGATCCCCTTCTCATCTAAGTGTTGGCTAAAAAAGTTATTTATGTCTAACTGATTTTCTTTAACCTTGCTTACATCATTAGGTTTAAAAACTTGCTTTTTATCTCCGACTTTAAATTCAAAACCTTTGAACTCATCATTGAATAGGGCATTTGTTTTTTCTTGGAAGATGCGAGATCTATCCCTCTGCATTGCAGACTCTTGATCTAATTCTTCTTGATATTTATTATAAAAGTTAAAAGCTTCTCTGTAGTTTTCAGGAATCTCAGCTTCTCTTGACTCAAGGGGAGCTTTGTATTTTTCCTTCATACCTTCAAAGTAGTTTCTAGCTTTGTATAATTCTTCTTTGTACGCAATCTTTTTCTTCTTGATATCTTTTTCGTCATCAAGTTCTGAATCAAAACTGAACTCCTCATTAATAAGGTAGTCAATCTCTTCAGCATCAAGGTGTGGCTTTTCTTGCTTGTAATACTCACGCAATACGTTAGTATCATCCATAGCATTCCAATCTTGCTGAAGCCTAGCATAATCCTCAAAGGATCTACCAGTCTCCTGCTTGTACTTCATGAATTGAGCCACATCCTCTGGTAAAGGTTGCGTTTCTTCTTTGTCATTATTTAAAAGAACGTCTAAAGACTCCACTTCTACGTTTCGTCTTTCTTTTAAGTAGTTTAAAATACTTTGGTCATCAAGCTCAATTGGCTTGGTTACTTCTTCTTTTTCTTGTACTGTGTCTTCGGCTTGCTCTTGTACTTGCTCTTCGACACTTTCTTCTTGTTGTACATTTTCTACTGTTTCTTTTACTACTTCTTCTTGTACAGTCTCTTGCACTTGCTCTTGTACAGGTTCTTGTATAGGTTCTTGTGCCTCTTCTTGTACACTCTCTTGTTTTGGCTCTATAGGATTACCTTCGGCATCCAAAGCTCTTAGTTTCCATTCCATTTTAATTAAATTAAATTATTGCAAAATTATTAAATTAATCAATGTCCACGATTCCCTCCATACCAGAGCCTAACGTGTCTTGACCATCAAAGTCGATAGGATCTAAGTCTTGTTGTCTTTGCTGTATCAACTTAGACTGTTGAGATGCCTGCTTGGCTGTTCTCTTATCCTTCCTATCCTCTTTGTATTTTTCTTTTTCTTGTTGCATTTGTAGCTCAGAAGATTTTATTTGACTTTCAATGCCTTTCTGTATTTTAATAAGTTCTGCTTTAAGCATAAACTCTTGTTGCATTTTTTGCATTTCTAGTTCAGCCTCTAACTGCTTTATCTTAGCTTCTGCCTCCATCTTAGCTAATGCTGTTTGCTGTTTAGCCTGTTCAGCTGTCATAGCCGCTTGCTGATTAGCTTCTGCTTGAAGAGCAATGTTTTCTTGCTGTCTCTTGTTATCGAGCTTCTCTTTACGTCTTTTTCTAACTTTAAGAAGTTGTGATGCAATCTTTACATTCTTAATGTTTCTAATATCAATAGCATCATCAATATCAATCTTACCAGCAGAAAGTGAAGTCTGAATGTTTTGCTCAAGCATCTGCTTCTCTTCTTCATCTGGATGCATCTCAATGAATATTCCAAAGTCATGTAAATGAAGCTCCTTGATTTCTTCTAGTATGTCAACACTATACTTACCTATATTCTTAATGAAATCTTCTTTCATATCAGAATACTCAAGAACATCAGATAGTCTATAGGCTATACACTCTGCAAGTCTTTCTGTTATAAATAATCCTGACTTGAGAATATGTCTTGTTGCAGTATTTGAGTTTAGTGCAGCTAATTTCTGAACACCAACTAAAGCATTAGAATCTGGCATAGAGCCATCTCTAGCTTCATTTAAGCCTGTCACGCCTCTCAACATATTGAGATTGTAGTTGTACATATTAATAAGAGAGGATATCTTAGAGTTTGCTCCAGATGAGGTTAGCTCCTGTACTGGAATCTTACCGCTATTAAACTCTCCCTCTTCAGTAAAGCTTCTACCTAATACAGAACCTGTTTGGAAGTACATATTTAAAGCCTCCTGTGGAGAGTATGTATTTCCGTTCCCTAGGTTTATTGCTGACAGTCCGTCTAAATCAATAAAGACTCCGTCTGGAATCATCTTGGCAGCAACCTGCTGAAGTTTAAGGTGTAAAAGTTGTATCTGATCCGCAAATGGAATCATTCTCTTTACAAGGGAATCAATCTGACCTCTGTACATTTTTGGCGCAGACACAACGTAGGGAGCATACACTCTCTCCATTGAGCTTTTTGGACGCACCATATTTTTCATCAGTTCCCATTTGAGAATTTTGTTTGTTCCTAACACAAGAACACCTTCGTACCATACATCAATTCTTTTAGATAATTTTTCAAAACGTGCTTGTTCTGTTTTTGGTGGATTGAATTGATCGTCTTTTTTTAGCACTTTTTCTCCGCCTTGTGCTGTTTTCTTTTTCTTATATACGATATTCTTGTCAGTCTTGTAACAGAAATACAATAATGTTGCAGTATTCTTATCAAATGAATCAGTTTTATAACCACCTCTCATTCCTTGATATGAATCAAACTTAGATGCCGACTTGGCAATTTCTTCAACTTCTTCTTGTGTTATTGATGGATCAATCTTTTTGATCTCTGTAATGTTGACATTCTTAACCTCTCCAAAGTAATAGCAATCCTGGAAATGTGGATCTTCTGTTGGGCTGAACACTAAGTCAGCTGGGTCTACATAGTCAACTTTAATTCCATCATGAACATTGAAAGTATGCTTTGCAGCAGATACTCCAATAACCGTAGAGTCTTCATCAAGTCTTTTCTTGATGTGTTCGTAGTTGTTATGTTTTAAAACAGACGTAATGGCTTTTTCTTCAGCAATCTCAATATCATCTTTATAATCGATTTGCATATGTATATCTAGCTCATCATCTGTTTCAGGAAGTGCATCTGGTTGTACGCTAAACATATTCTTGCCTAGCATAGCTCCTATTTCTTCAAAGTCTTCTTTATTACGCATCTCTGTCTGGATGCGGTTTTTGTACATGGCTTTTTTATTTGAAGATACTGGATCAATTGCCTCAGCCTTTACATCAAATAATCTGTTTGATATACCATTGACTACAATATCTACAAACTTTGGTATAATAGGCACTGGAGTCCAATCTAAGTTTAAATATGATATGTCTCCATTAATAGCAAGCTCGTCTTTGTACTTTCGCACAGACTGCTCACCCATTGCATATGTTCTTAGTTTATGATAGGTGTCACGGTTGTTATAAAACCTTGATTGACCACCCTCTTTTCTAAACCACTCAGACTCTATAGCATGCCCTACCATAAGCCCATATTCTTTCGATGCCTTCTCAGCATCTGAAGCTAATTGATTTGGAAATCCAATAACGTACTTCCCAGAAGTTCCTCGCATATTTTTACTTTATAATAGAGCTAACTGTGCCTGTATTATTATACCTTGCAAAGTTAACATTTATTTCTGTATCTTTTCTTTGAGCCTTAATGACGTATTTCTGGTTTGCCATGATAGCAAGACCTGAACTAACTGTTGCATCAAACTTGGTTCTATTACCAATATCATAGTTAGCCCAATCCAATAATGTCCTGTTAAAGTACATTTTACCAGTACCCTCGTCACTAAATCCTACATTGTTTTCTATATAACTTTCTATTGCCTCAGCATGAATAGATATAACTGCTGGAGATGAAGGTATGCCTCCAAGCTCTCTTTCGGCTTTAGATAAATCGTTTTTGTGTTTATCTGGTCTATTTATGCTCCATTTTCTATATCCTCTGTTTTTAAGATGATATAAAAGTCTAGGCTTGTTATTCTCAGCTAATACAGGCATACCATAAAATACCATAGCCATAAGAACGTCTTCATAGAACAACTCTGCTGTTTGTGGTCTATAGATGTATTCTAAAAAGAACATATTACTTGGACCATCTAAATTCATTCTTGTAAAGCCATGAAGAGCACCATTAGACCCACCTCCACCTACAGTTCCTGATATATCATAAGAGTCACAACCAAAAGCACCTATATGCTCGTTACCAGGATACTTAAATCCATTCCTATTTATAACTCTGTTTCTGAGCTCTAAAGGAGGTATCCAGCTCACATAAAACCTTCCATGTTTTTCTGGTGTCCATATAACCTCTGTATCTTTAACTCCATTCTTCCAGGAGAACCCTCCCCTTTGTACAACACGTTGCCTTTCAAGATTATCATTAAAGTCTATTTGCTCGTAAATTCTAGTTAGACTAAACAAGCTATTTTTTGCTTCATCTCTAAAAGCATGCCCTTCTGTTCTGGGGAACTGTCTATAGAACTCATTAAGTGCGTCAGAATCGTTTCTAAGGCTCTCTACTTCATTTTCCCAGTAGTCTAATACCCCTCCATCTATTACATCCCCATAGTGGTCTAAAACGGCTTTATTTGGCTTTCTGAATACTGGTTGTCCATATTGATCTATAAACCCCTCAAAGTTCCATTCCATAGGGATAAATAGAGAGTACATTCCACTCTTAGTCTGACCATTTGCGTTTCTTTCTGTTACGTCAGAGTCTCTGTAAAGTTTCTTAAAGTTACCTCCTCCTTTGTCTTGAGAGTTTGAGGTAGAACCCATTAGGCACTTGCCTATGATCCTTCTACCTAGTCTAAGTGTAGTTTTAGTGACACGCCAGTTGTTGAGGATATTATCTGGACGTTCCCACTTTCCAGATTCATCGTGGACGAGTAATCGTAGCTTTTCACCATCGTAGGAGTTATCTCCAGTGTTTTTCCAGTCAATGGTTGTGTCGAGTCCTGCAAGGTCATCATCATTCTCTGTGTCTGCAATAGACCTTCTTGTGAGCTTTGATGCTGGGACTCTGTACGCAAGCTCTGTCTTCGGTCTATCCATCCCATCTTGAATAGGTTTGAAGAAGAAGGGATAGTTTGTTGAGATCGGTACGACTTTGTCTGTGAACATTTTTTTTGCATCTGCACCACTCTTAGATAGAATACCAAACCTAGCATCGGAGGTGACTGTAGCTTGGTTGACTGTTTCTGCTGATGACATAAAGCTGAATCCTGAACGTCTGTTCTTGAGATAGCACATACCATAACATCTGTCATCTGCTTTACAGGCTTCCCAGAAGATAAAAAAGATTCTGTTTGATTCTCTGTATTCTGGATGCCCAACATCGATCTTTGTCCATTGGAGGTACATGTAGTGAGACCCAGTAATATAAGTAGGAAGACCATTATTTTTAAACCAAAAACCACTCTCTCTTCTATCAAACTCAGCCTCAATGTAGTCGACCCATGACTCTTTGAATGAACTCGGGTACTCATTCCACTGGAAAATGGTCTTGATTTTTGATAGTTCTTTTGGATACTCAAATGGCTCCCAATACTGCTCCGATTGTTTCTCACTTCTACCGTGCGTTTCTTTCGGCTGCAAAGGTAATGCAATTTTTAGGTTTTGTATTTCAACAACCTCACCTATCTGACCAGATTTTGATATAACAACTACATCATATTCACTGTTGTATCCATAATCCCAAGCTTTCTTTTTGTTTAGTTTATCTCTAGTCTTATCATCGATATGAGAGATAACCTTACACAGCTCAAGACTTTCGTCCTCTGGACTCTGCGAAGCTTTGGAATCCTGTATCTTTTCCTTTGCCGTCTTTAGTCTTATCTTCGCCATTTAGTTTATCTCTTTCGTTCTCTATCCTTTGCAGAATAGCAAATGCATCCTCTATAGCTAACCTTTTAGTTGCTGCAGCGTTTTTTAATCTATCAGCAGCAAGATCATCGTCTTTATGCCCTGTAATAATCTTTTCTTCGGCAACCTTTATAAGCTCATCAACTGCTTTTTCTGCAGCCTCTATAACTCTTAAAATAGTTTCTTTAGTATCACTCATCAGTGTATGTATAAGTGAAACAATAATTTTCCCACGTTGATGTGGTAACCCAATACTCTTCCATTTAATTAAATTTAATACAAATATCATTATGCCTCATTCTATAGAATTTTTGGTCATCTATTGTAAACTCATATTCTGAGTTTTTAGTAAACCCTACTTTTTCTCCTTCTTCAAAGATACTGCTATGCTTTACAATTCCCACATGCTCTTCTTCTTTTTTGTCCGATCTATAAATCTCGTTATCTTGATTATAATCGACAGGAGAAATGAAGCAATAATCTTTTGTAGTTTTCCACCCCTTGTCATCTTTGTACATATATATTCTTTGAGGGTTGACTAAGTATTCGCCATCTCTAAAGAACTCGTTACTTTTTCTTTTTTTGCCTTTAGCATCTAAATATGTTCTAAACACATTGTGATGAACAACTACTAGGCTACCAACTGGTATCTCTCCACCCTTCGGCACCGCACACACAACTCCCAGCCTGTTCACATAACTGGCATCCTCTATCGATGTGTTTATCGTGAACTCTTGGTTTGCTATTGTCTTTGTGTTGTTGTATTCCTTTCCGAGTGGTTTTACCAGATAATCCCATCTTGGTGTCATATTAAATTTATATTGTATTCTACTACTATTGGAATGTCTTTAAACTCTTTCCATTTTACAGATTCTTCGTTTTTCTTGACCCAAACACTGAATCCTTCTTGCTCTTGAGCTATATCGCTTATTGTGTATGATCCCCCTAGAACCTCTTGATTAACTATATAGTGCATGGCATTCTTGTAGTCTGCTCCAACTGAAATCTTTCTAATATAATTCATTACATTTTATTTTCATCACTAAAGTTAGTGATTTTAACTATTTTACCCATATCATAGTGTATGGTTTGTTCTACAAAACCATCTGGTTTATAGACCACAAACATACCGTTATTAATAAGTTTATCCCCTACAGCGATAACATACCCTTCAACCACAGGCTTCCCGTTAGAGTAAAGAACCATTTTAAGCTCTTTGGTTGGGGACTTAATTATATGCTGTTCATTTTCTTGAGAAAACCCAACTTGAAAAGTTAATAATGCAAATATGCTTAGCATGTATATCTTCAATTGTTCCATATTAAAAACTACTCATTTGCCAAATCTGATATTTGACTTGCTTGTAGGGCGTCGTCAAAAACTTTTACATGGTCTATAAGTCCATAATACTGCCAATATTGGGTTCCTGCATATACAGGACCTGAACCTACAATAAAACCTTCATCTTGATAACCCCCATAACCTGTATCATCTTGTGTAACAGAAGCTAAACTTCCATTTACATATAAATCAAAATCGGTGTTTCCAGTTCCAGTTTGAACGACTGCAATATGATACCAAGTACCTGTGGAAAATGTTGCAGTTGTAGTCTTGCGATACACAATTCCATTGCCAATAACCATACTCTGTCCATTTACCCATTTTGTAGCTTGTATTCTAATTGTACCACCAATATTCTGACAAACTACAGATATTTTATTTTGTAATATAGCAATCTTTCCGTAAGTATCAGTAGGTTGTGTAAAATAAGCAAATAATGAAAAACTTTTATTTTGTTCTAAAGTTAATCCAAAATGATTTAAATAACCAGAAGAGGCTTTTTCACCAAGTGCATTGATATTTAAAGAATAATTTCCTACCGCTTTAAATGAACTTGGATAACTAACACTCCCATAAGCCGTCAAATTATAATTATTGTTAGTGTCATTTACGTTATTTTCCATTTCGTAAATAGCAATAGGAGTTAATACTGCTGCTCCAGCACCCTTAAAAAGTTTTTTTCCTAATGCCATTTAGTCAAGGTTTGGTAATTCGTACTGGGCTACATTTGCTTTAGTTGTTAAGGCGTTTATCTCGGCTTCTTTTACCCCACAATCGCTTCTTAATGATGTTCTGGTATCTAATATATCTTGAGGCGCAGAAGTACCCTCTTGCGCTCTTATAATGTACCAATCAGTTTCTGAAAGTTTTCTATTGTATAAACTTTTTAGGTTTTCTATTTTAGAGGCTTTCATTTCAGCTAAAGTTTGGCTAAATGTTTTATCAATTACAGGGTAAGTAAAAACGCTATTGTCAGCATCCCATTCTAAATCGCCTAAATATTGTGTAGCGGAATTATACTCTGGAGTAACTACGTTGTAAAAGCCATACTCTTGTAGTTCAGTTTCAGAAAGGTGATTAAACCCACCCATAACATTACCCCAGCTATTAGGTACTTTCGTAAATCTTTTTATTGCGCCATCTATTTGTATTGCTTTCATATTAGGATGCTATTTGTGAGATTTGATACCAAGCTGCGCTGGTAGATATAAACTTAAATTCTATAAGGTTTTTTGTTGCCGAAGTGTCATCGTAATCACCAGAAATCTTATTGAAAGTTCCAGCAGAACCATTGATATTTTGTAAAGTCAATGTATAAGAGCCACCCCCTCCTGTTACTTCTAAAGTAACTACATCGCCAATCTTTACGTTTGTGAAGTCAATAGTTGCAGAATGCCCAGCAGTCCAAGTGAAAATATCTGCGCTTGATGAATCAATAGTTATAGATGCTCCAGAAGTCACAGCACTTGCAGCCGTGTATCTATCCTCTAAAACATCGTGTGTTACTTTAGTTAATGCCATTTATTTATTTTTTACAAAGTTACTAATTTCCAATTTTGTGTTTCTTCATCCCACTCGTATGTTTCACCATCTGTTGGGTACTCAACTGGTGCTTCCCATAAACAGCTATTTTCATTTAAAACCCAGCTATCAAATGGTTTTGGAGGGATAAAAGCATCACGAAATTCATCCTATGGATATCCTACCCCTGCATAGTTTTTTCTAAAATGAGTACCACCATTTGTGTGTACTCCACCTCTTGTGTTATAAGAGGTACGTTTAC
>Ga0070749_10000169_pt1 | contig 39724 bp, 61 predicted proteins | sample VirMetDEL_Nov_18_FD_75180 | JGI IMG/M metagenome (GOLD analysis project Ga0070749, IMG submission 75180) | Aqueous microbial communities from the Delaware River and Bay under freshwater to marine salinity gradient to study organic matter... | ecosystem: Environmental > Aquatic > Marine >...
CTTATTAGATTCATTTTCTTTTAATCCATTTATATAATCATCAAATTGTGCTTTTGCTCTACCATATGCCATTCTTTCCTCTGATTGGGGAGGAGAGTTTTCTTTTATAGCATCTCTTTTTAAAGAAACGTCTTTTGCCAAACTAGATATTTGTCCAGCCTCTTCCATTGTTACAGTTACGCCCAACTTATGAGAAGCAATGTCGGCTAAGAAAGCATCTTGTGTTTCTGGATTTAAAACTTTATCCATTTTATTAATACGAGAAATAATATCTCGACGTGCTTGTGGTTTTAAATCAGCAACAGACTTAGCCCAATTTAATATTCCTTGTTGTTGATTTTTTAGAAGTAATTTTGACTCGAATAAAGTATTAACTTTTTCAGCGTTCAAATCTCCAAGAAAAGAAGAAAAATAACTTCTTCTTTCTTCAGTTGTCATATCCGCTAACTTTTCTGGGTTTAAGTCGCCTGTTTTAATTCGATTTAAAAATTCGTTTACTAGATTTTTATTTAGACAAAACATTAGCACTCCAATGATTTAACAAAACTAGACCAATCTTCTTTTTTTGGTCTGGCTTGTTTTATATGATCTTTTATTTCTTTAACTATTTGAATTTTTTGAGATTCTATTTTTTTACCAATTTTTTTAGACCTAACTTCTTGGATTGATTTAATTGCCCCAACTGGACTATCAGGATTTCTTTCTCCCAAAGTTCTAATTCTTTGCCCCATTGTTGTCGCTTCGGTTGATAATCTTGAAGCTGTTGCTAAATCACGCAAAGTATTTACATCTCCTTCTTTTATAGCTTTATTTTCAACTGCAACAAACAAACTTTCTGGGATAACTCCTTTTGGGGCTTGTTCTTCACCCATTGCAATTTTCTTAGCTAACTCGTAATCTTTATTTATTAAATCAGATGCTTTTTGAGCCTGATCTTTCATATTAACGGTTTGATATTCAGGCAAATCACCAAATCCTTGAATTAATTTTTGCTCAATGGCTTTTTCTTGTACTCCAAGTGCTAATCCTCTAGTCTTTATCTTTGCCGTTTCTTCAACTGGCTTAATTTCTTGCAATAGTATTCCAAAATCTTGCTTGCTTGTTTCCCATTCTGGCTTAGTAACTAAATCAACAACCTTTTCCATAGGGATTTGAATAGGGGTATTACTGTTAACTGACGCATCAATATGATCTTGTTTGATTCCCAATGTTTCTGTAACAATAGGATTATCTTTTATTATAGCCACTTGTTCGGGTGGAATCTCAACAGATTTTGGAGCGTTAATATCTTCCATTCGTTTGTTAATAAAATCTTTTGCAAAAGTCATTTTACCGATTGCCACACCCGAGACAACCAAATCCAATCCCTCTGCCAAATCTTTAATTAATAATGGAGTATTTGGTTTATTTTCGTCAATCCATCTACGAGCATTAAAAAAATGGTCTTTAATAGAAAAAGCTGTTAATGCCTTAACTGTTTCAAGAGGGGCTGATATTGCCCCTGACCCAACGGCTAATTGCATAGGAGCTTCTAATTGACGCATCACGCCTTGATTAATAATATCTTGCTCTCTATTATTAACCATCGCAGCAAATTGTTCTTTTGTTGCTTTTGGGTTCTTATTTAAAAATTCTTTCTCCGCTAACTTAGTGTCATATTGTTCTAAAATAGAAGTTCCAAATATAGAACGCAAAAAACCAGAAATCGAAGGAGTTGATTTAACTGGTGTTGGATTAACTTCTTGCATTGAGTTAATATCAAATTTAGTCGTTGATATCTTATCTTGTGGAGCTTCTACAGCTGTAGATATATCAAATGTCATTATTTAATTTCCTCAATGCTACCGTTTGGATAAACTTTTGCTTTATTTCCGTTTTTATCAACCATAATTTTTCCTTCTTTTGGAAAAGTTGATACCTCGGGCTTTAATTGCAAAATTTGTTCATTAATAACATCTGTTTTTATAGTATTTGGATCGCTTCCAGCAATTGACCTATCAAAAAACTTATTTAACATTGAATAAACAACTGTTGGTGGAATACCTGCGTTATCTTTGGAAAAAGACTTTATTCCATTTATAGCTGATTCCATTGATGATTGATTCTCGCTTTTTGTATAAACTCCCTTTGATTGTCTTTCAAAAGTTTCTTTTGCATTTTGGATAAAATAACGATATTGGTTTGCTCCAATTTTACCACTTCCATAAGCCTCAGCAGCATCTTTTAAAATTTTGTCTACCTGTGGTTTACTTCCATGACTATCTTCTAAAAGTCTTAAAAAATATTCTGGTTGACCTAAAGAAGTTGACTCGGGAATATCATATTTCTTGTTAATCGCTAAAGAATCAAATATAGCAGCTGTTTCAGAGTCAATCATACCCTTTTGTTGCATATCTCTAACCATAACAGGACTTAATGTTCCGTCGTGCAATGCCTGAGATAAATCAACTGTGCTTTGTGTTTGAACTTGTTTTAATTGCCAATCTTTAAACTCTTTATCTCTTTTTTCAACTTGTTTAGCTTGTTGAATTAATTTTCCTTTTACTGACGGTTCCAAAGAATTATCACTTTGTAAAATATTTATTCCTTGTTGAGGATTTGTATAAATTAAATTCTCATAAGCCTTTTTTGTTGAATCGCTAAGATACTTCTGTGCTTCTTGTGGAGTTATTACACCCGATTTTAACTGAGCATTGATTAATTCTCCAATTTGTGCTTGATATTGCATACCTTCTGCTGGTGTAACTGCTGATAATTTTTTTGATTGTAAAATATCTAAATTAGTACCTAGTTGAACTTTATTATATTCAATTTGTTTTTTTCCAGCATCGTGCTTAATTTTTAAAGCTGTTAATTGATTACTGTGGTCAATCTCTGCGCCCAATCTATAAGAAACTTGTTGATTACTTATTCCCTTTAAACTATTCTTCTTTGCATCTTCTAATTCTTTGACATACTTACCAGCATTATTAAAATCAGGATCACTAAAAGCTCTGTTCTGAATATCTAATGCCGCTGTTTCGTATTTAGCTTTTGCATCAGTTACTTGCATAACATCATTAGCATCAGACCACTTCTGAGCAATATCAGCCATTGTTCCAATAATCTTTTGTTGATTAGAAAAATTCTGATCAACTTCATTTCTGAAAGGAGCTGATTGAGTTGATGTAATATTTCTTTGTGCGTTATACGTTGGTAAAGTTGGCACGTCAATCTCCTATTTTAAGGGGGCAGCTTTAATCAATCCTTGTTGTCTATAAAAATTATATGTTGAATCAAATGTTGTATCTTTAATCGTTCCCACTGATGTAAATGTGTTTTTATTTCCAAAACCCTTATACATTGCATAATTAGAAGCACCAGATAAAATTGTAGAAAAAGCATTAGTATATCCAGTTGCAACTGCTGTTGATCCTTCTCGACGAACTGCCGAAGCTTTATTTAAAGCTAAATTCTTCTCCTGTTGGTAATTAAACTGACCGATTGCTTGATCAATTCCAATTTGAGTTTGAGCGTTAAGCATAACTGCCATAGCACTTCCACCTAACCCAATTCCAGAAGCACCAATCGCTGCAACAGATTTAGCTAGTGTATGTCCTTTAACTCTATTATACTGTCCATATTCAATTTCAGATTGAGCCTGAATTGTATTGGCTTGATTCTCATAAATAGTCGCATTATAATTAGCTTCTGCCTTTTTAGCATATCCCTGGCTAATCTGAGAGATTGCTTGCACCGCACTCATTGCTAACATTACTCCACCAAAACTCATTATGCACCTCTTTTAAGTTTTTTATTTTTATGGTATCTAAATAATTGTGATTTATTAACACAAGTTCTACATTGTCTTTTACCTTGTGACATTTTCAGATTATTCCCACTTAACAAATGACCCCTTATACAATGTGTTTTTCTTGCATTTATTGAAGGGGCTGCGTCGCTTCTTCTTACGTTCTCTACGCCAGTAACCGCTTCCAGATGTTCTGGGTTTATACAAATTTTATTTTTGCACAAATGATCTATTGTTAGCCCTTCTGGTATCTTAGATTTGAATAACTCATAAGATACTCTATGAGCATAATTACCTTGTATTCTTGAATAACCCTTTACATTAACAGAATGTGGGTAATTCCAACAACCATTGTCATCAACCTTTATTCTTTCTGTAATATACTTTTTTTTATCTCTAATAATTTGGTTCTTTCTTGCAACACCAAAGCGTTTTATTATTATTGATATAGGAGAAGTAGAAACACCCAATTCTTTAGCTATTTCTCTATATGTTTTCTTTTCTTCAAGATACATATTCCTAACATCTTCAACATTTATTATTATTCTTTTCATATATTATCAATGTACCATCAGTCGTCACTTGTGTCAAGGGTAGTGACAATTGACAATAATTCTATTGGTAAAGGATCGGAATTTTCGATATAAACTTGCGCTCCGTATTCGTAATCTCCATTAAAAGATAAGTTTGGAATCGTGCCTGTGTATAAATCTTCTGGTTCTCCCATTAACGTACTTGCACTTCTAAACTGTACTCGATCTAAATTATCAGCGTCTTTTCCGTAGTAAAATCCTGTATGAGAGTTATTAACTTTAAACGCTACTTTATTAATCCTTTGAATCTTCCCTTGCGATGTCCCTCTTTGACTTCCAGCTTCTTGAGGTAATGTCTTAATAGTTTGAGTATAAGGCAATCCAGCGGTTACAACAAAATAGTCATATTCTAAACTGATTGTTCCATTAGAAACCGTCTTGTTTGGTTTGTCTGTTCCACCATCAGCCAGAACAACAACTTCTTTTGTTTCTAAATGGTCAAGTCCTGATATTGAGGAAACTGATAATCCCCAATCACCCCCAATGTAAGATGTGGCATCGAAATTATATTTAACTTCTCCAACAACTACCGTAGAAGATGTAAAGGCTGTGATTTTTAGTTCTCCAACCGTTACTCCGTCATCATCAATTGCTCTGATTCTTTGTCCAATATCACTTGACGCAAACCAAGCCGCAGACGAGGTGACAACAACGGTAGTTCCTGCTGTTGCGGATAAACTAATTGATGTTGCCGTTGAAGCGGCTGTTTGATCATAAGCACTATAAGTTAACCCTGAATGAACATAAAAACATTGGTCTTTTCTATCGGGGACGATTTGACTCTTGAATCTTTCGATATATCGTCTTTCAGAAGTACCTGAGTTAATCGTTCTTTTAGTAACAACCCAAACTTCATCATTAGGCTCAGTTGCTGACGGAATCGTTGCAATTGATTCGTAATTCCCATCTGTTGTCTGTCTTGACCAACCTGTTAATTCTTGATCGACTTCTCTTGTCATTGTAGAAATCGTTCCTTGTGAAGTAACACACCAAAGAATCGTGTCGGGGTTTTGTTGATAAGCCATATCAATAAACCCGTCCCCTGCGATATGAGGTGATAGAATCGTCCGGTCAGATGACTTATAAGAGTTTAATGTATCAAAATTAAAATAAAGCTCTCTTAGTTTTCTAGCAAAGCGTTGGATATAGTAAAGGAAATTTCCAATCTTTTTAGGGACAACCGCCTCTGATCCCCAACTTGTGTCTTTGGTTACATTACAATTCGCCGGAGTTAAAGGCGAACCATCTCCTGATTTAACTGAAAATTCTCCACCGTAAGTACCGGCGATTAAGTCAAGACCAGGGGCAAGCCACTTAATATCATTAGATTCGTTAGATGCAAGTTGAATATCGATTGCATCATCATCTTCTCCACCGTCTAAAGCAAAGTTTTCAAATTGGAAGGATTTACTCATCCATACGTTTTGAGGTTGATAAGTTGTTCGAGCAAATACAAGTCTTTGTTGATGAAAGGTTACCCGGGCAGGCCAACCAAGAACATCTGACCAAGAACCTTGCGCCCATTGAGTTGTTGCTGAGGCTGTGGACAAAGTCTTCATAACTGTGGCTGTAGCTGTTGAAGGATTAGTTATTGCAGTGATCTTAACATACCCTTGTTCAGCTAAACCAGTTGTTGAATTAGTAACTGTCGATCCAATTTTCCAATATGTGTTTAAATGTCCTAAAGTACTACCAGAAGCAGTAAATATGTTTGAACTAGCAGATAGGGTTACACTACCAACAGTTGCACTTGCTGTGATTGTCGCACTCGTTAAGAGAAGAACTGTTGACCCAGATAATATCGCATTATCTGAGAAGAACGGCCCACCAATAAAAGGCAAGTCAGTCAACGTCCAATTATTAGCTGCAATTCTAGTTAATTTTCTAGGAACATGATTTTCATGAGCAAGATAAATAACGTCATTTATCTGAGCATATTGAATATCAAATATCTCTGTTGCTGTATAATCATGTGTTAATTCATAAACTGCCATGTTTCTCTCCTAAGTTGTTACTACTGCGCCATCTGTATAAAATCTAAAATAACTTTCCCCTGCCTCGATGATATAAGAGTCGTCTCTATTAAAAACAAAGGGTATTAATCGTGCTCTCCCGTAAACTCTTTCTGCAATGCCTTCACTCGAACTTGTGTCGCTGTATTCAGTGTCTGGTACTGTAAAATTAGAAGTCCAACGTACTACATTTGACCATCTTACCTCGTCAAGCCATCCATCAAACTCATCAGCTTCTGTATCATTGTTACCTTCACCTATTTGAAACAAAGAATTTAAAGAACCAGGAGATACATTCAAACCTATTTCTCCAGTTACATCAAGAACACCATCTCGATATAAATTTATAGTAGAAGATGATTTTATATATGCAATATGATACCATTGGTTTAAATTTAAATTAATATTAGAAGAAGTAAATGTATAGCTAGTACCAGCAGCCGAAGCAGTTCTCCATTCAAAACGATGTTCTGTTGCAGATAGCTTTTGATAATAAAAATAACTTACATCATTTAATACTCCACTTGATACACTTCCTTTTTGTCTAAAGATATAAAAAATACTATTACTACCATTGCCTGTTGGGAAAGAATTGAATCTAATCCTAAAGTCAAATGTAAAAGAGCCTGCATAGGTTAAATCATAAATATTAGAATTACTTGGAGTAATTTGTAGATAGTTAGCACTCTTAACACTTGCTGACGGAGTAAATCTAGCTGATTGGTCGAAAACTGCTTGCCCTGTATCAATCGCCACAAGCCCAAGAACTGATGCGGTATTGTTTCCCGTACTATCTACTGTAAATCCCGGGGTTGTATCAAAATGCAACAAAAGGATTGTATTGTCATCCAATCCACCAGCTACCGTGTCATACTTCGCATCATTTATAAATTCCGAACCAGGGGTACTAATTACCGAACCATAAGGGCTGACAATCATATTCTCAACAATAGAACAAGCGTTGTCGTACTGAGCAATGTCTGATCGTCCGTATAGTGAAGGTGCGAACTCTCCACCTGCAAATGATGTTTTTATTGTGTCTAGCTTCATGTTGTAACTACTGCTCCGTCGGTATAGAATCTGAAATAATTATATCCAGCTTCAATTATGTATGAATCATCTTTTGAAAAAACGAAAGGCATTAATCTCGCAAGGCCTGTTGACCCACCAGTTTTACACGCATTAATAAACTCTGTACCCGGCGTGCTTATCGCAGACCCATATGGACGGATAAGAAAATTCTCAAGCGTTTCACATGCATTTTCATATTGTGCGATATCAGTCCGTCCAAATAAGCGAGGTGAGAATTCTCCACCAACAAAACTTGTTTTTATTGTATCAAGCTTCATTTTTTAATTACTCTATTTTTTTTCCAATATGCTTCAACTTTTAAATTAGCACATCCAAAGCCAATTAAATCTTGCTTAGGAACATCATCATTGTAAACATTAACTTGTTTTTCAATATTATCAATCTTAGTTGAACTACTGGGAGATATAAATTTCTGATATACCCCCCAAATAGTTAGTCCAATTATGCTATAAATAGCAAAATGGATGAATCTTTGACTAAGAAAACGGATTATTATTCCAATCACTTCTTAATTCTCCAATTAAGCTTTGAACCAGACAATGAGAAATACAAAACAGATAACAATCCTCCAACAACAATTCCAAAATAAAAATTTAAATCAAAAATTAAACTCATTTATTCCTCCTAGTTTATTCCTCGTTTAAGTAATCCCTTAATTTCTTTTAAGTCATCACCAACAGAAATATAATATACCTCTAATTTTGATACCCTAGACTCCAAAGATTCCGCCTTGCTTCTCCCATCTGAAGCAACACTCCAAGCAGCATTTACAAATAAACCAAGTAAAATAGCTATTACACTAGAATAAACTGCTAAAATTAATTTTGTTCCCACATCATTCCTTCTTTCTTCTGCCGTTGGTGTCATCCCCAAGATGTCCTTTCTATTGCCCCATTCCCATTAACATTCTACTTGAATTTGTTGCTGTTGAATCTACTGAATATGCGCTTGTCGGAGGAGTAAAATTTGTTGTCCAACGTGCAATTCCTTTAGAAATTCTAAATTCATCTATCCATCCATTTATCCCTTGTGGCCCTGTTTGAGAACCTATAGCTATTCCTGTAGCAAAATTAGTAATTGCTTCACTATTAGTTATATCTGTTCCTAATTGTGTCCCATCTACAAATATTCTAAATGTATTACCACCACTTCTTACATAGGCAATGTGATACCATGTGTTTGTTGATGGACTCCACGATCTTGTATCAAATATCTTATCCACTCCACCCACAGTTTCAAATCCACCCAATGCCCCAGCAGATTGATATTTAAAAATAAAATAATTATTCCCATCTACTTTCTGAGAATAGAATGTAATATCTGATGCAACACTATTAAATCTAACCCAAAAATCTATAGTAAAATCTAAAACATCAAAAAACCAGTCATTACTATCTGGAAAAGTTAAATAATCAGAATCTCCATCTCCTAATAAAGAAGCTCCACCAAAAACACTTTGTGCAGTATCAACCTGAACTGTTCCAAACGTAGTAGCTGTCCCTTGCGAAGCAAGTGAACTATCTGTAAATGTTGTAGAACCGTCTGCACCATCCATGTGTAACAACAATTTTGTATAAGAATCGTTCCCGGCCATTAAATAGATTCCTTAATAATTGGGTCAACTGAAACAACCCCAGCAGTTAGAACGTCAGCTGATATTGTTTTAACGATCAAATCAGCTTTAACTTCTGTTCCATCTTCTTTTCTTTGTATTGTAATAGTTGGATCCTTAAAATTAATAAATTTATAATTTACACATGGTTTAGGTGGGTTTTCATCATGAAAACACTCATGATATCGACAAATTGTTTGCGTTGGTATTGGTGAAAAATCTAAATTTAATGCCTTTGTTTTTATGCCTTCAATAATATTTACAAATGAAATAAGTTCATCTTCTGTACTAAAAGCCATTTCCATCTCAACTCGCCATACCGACATATTAAGCCTCCATGAAATAACTAACTGACCAATGAACGGCGTTAGCAGATGATAAATTTAAATTTAAAATAGAAGCTGTTGGAGTTGCAAATAAATAAGCTGGTGGAGTTACAGCTAGGTTTGCACCAGAAGCTCCTCCTGCCGGAGTAATCATAGCAACATTCCAAAGACTTGCCCCACCTATCCCAGCTTGAAATTGTGCTAATTGTTGTGTCGATGATGTTGTTGATAATGAAAATGCATAAACTTTAATTTTAGTTGAAGCTGCTGAAATAACAATTGTTCCATTTGTTGCAGCTAATGTACCACTTGAAGAAAGAAAAGAACGTCCAAAATCAATTGGAATAATCCCTGTAGTTGTCCCTGTTATTGTTACAGTATTAATAACTGAAGTAGATCCAGTAATTGTAACTGTATTTAAAATAGTTGTGTTTGCTGTAACAGAAACTGCCCCAGATGAATTTATAGTCATCTTATTAGTACTATCAAGAGTTCCATCCATTACTTTTATAAACTGAACCTTACAACTTCCCAGAGTACCATCCGTTACTTCGTCTGCTGCTACTGTCGCCCCTGTTCCGGGTGTTATTACAACATTATCTGCCATTTCTATCTCCTTATAATGATTCTAATTTTATCCTCAAATCATACTGCATTGTTGTTACTCCAGAGTTAATATAACCAAAAGAATATTGAATATTTGTTGATGCTTTACAATCTATAATAAAAGGCATCCCCCATAAACAACCAGTAGAAGCTGTTGCGTTTACGTTATTAAACGTTACAGAAGTTCCAACAGAGTTTGTTGCAGGACAAGTTACTGACCTAACAATTGAATCTGACCCTGTATATGTAAGAGTTAATGTTCCATTTGTAGAAGCTGTAGTTGCCGCCCTAGTTTTTGTTGAGTTCCAAGAAATTCTATATTGACCAGCACCAGAAGCAGGAACAGCATATAATGTTGTTGTTGCTATAGTTGCAGATTGTGCTGTTAAATCTACAGTAGCTACAATAGATGGAAGTCCATTTGAAACTGTTGCAATATTATTATATGTTGTTGTTTTCCCCGTTTGGACAATTGTTGGCAATGTTACTGTACCGGAGAAAGTTGGACTTGCATCAAAAACAAACTTTCCTGTTCCCGTCGCTCCTGTTGAAGTAACACCTTCAACTGTAACATGGCCAGTAACAGATAAAGTGCTCCCAAGCGTTGTAGCTCCAGTTACGTTAAATGTTGAAGAAATAATACCTGCTCCTGTAACATCTAAAGCTGAAGCTGGAGCTGAGTCTGCTCCAATTTTTACATTTCCATTAAATCTGTTGTGAGGAGTTGACCCAACTTGTCTAATGCCAATTGAATTTGCAACCGTCATAGACTGTAAATGTATTTGTTCAGGAGGATTTGTAAATACCCAACCCGTTCCACCTATTCCACCAGATGTAGTCCATCCACTAATATCTAATCCATAAGCATTTGTAAATGTACCTGTTCTATTTAATGATGTTGAATTTAAACAATCAACATAAATAACACGACCATTTGTTACCGTTGCGGCTGTAGATCCAGCAGATAAACCTAATGTAAAATTAGCTCCTTCAAAATTTGTTACAACTCTAGAGCTAACAACATTAGAAGATAAATTAGCACTTCCAATAACTCCACGAATTGTTGTAGTTGCAACTGTTGTTGATGAATTATCAAAAGCCTGAAAATTTGCACCCTCTAATAATGTTGGGACAGAACCACTCCCAGTGCTTAAAGCTGCTGTATTTAAAGCCTGTAAATAAATACCTCTAATTGTGTCAATTGAACTTGTATCAGTCGCGCTTCTATGAACTAAATACCTAGATCCTTGAAGAGTACTAGCTTTATTTGCTGCACCAGTTGAGGTAATTCCAACAACATCAAGAACGTTAATTGATGTAGTTGAATCTGTCGTTGGGTTTATTGTTAAAGTATTACTATTTAAAAATATACTTCCTGCTGTTTCTGTCCTTGTTGCAGATAAAACTAATGGATGTGAAGGAGTAGAATCAGCACCCATCTGTACATATCCTTGAAATCTATTATGAGTCGATGTTCCTGTTTGTCTAAATCCAATATTGTTTCCTGTCGGTGCAGAACTTCCAACAACATAGAATCCATTATAATCTGATACTGTTCCTGTGAAAGTTGGTTGCAAAATCATACCATTATATGTTCCACACACAGAACCAGCTGCTACAACAAAATCAGAAGTAACCGAATTAAATGTTGTTACAGTTCCTCCAGTTATAGTATTTCCCCTAGTCCTTACAGCCGTCATTACAGACACAGTTCCACCACTTCCAGTCATTCTCGGATCACATCCAATAGCCCATAAGTTTGTCCATGTTCTAGGGCCAGAAGCAAGATTTACTTGTGGTTGAAAATTAGCTCCTTGTAAAATACAAGAATCAGAGCCAGCAGAACCTACGTTGCTTGTAAATGTTGGAGCAAATTGTAACCCTTGTTTTGGAGCAAGTCCCCAAGATTGAGCAACATCATAAGTAAAAACAGGAAGTATTGAAATTAAATTAACCGCTGGAGAGGCAACATCAATTCCGGTTATTGTTGGAGATGATTGTATTGCAATAAATGAAGCAGTTGAAGCGCTAGGCCAAGTATAACTTGTATTCATTACATTAATCATATCCAAATTCATTCTTGCTGTTCTAGGATATGTATTGCTATTAGCTTGTAACGTCAAAGTATCGGCAGTTGTTGATCCACCAATAATAGTAGTTCCACCAGTATTTCCTTGTATTGTACTAACACTTGGATTGTAAAGTGATATTTTTGTACCAGAATCTGCTTTAAAATGTTTTGAATATAAAGGCACTAACTTAACTCCGTTATTCTGACATTACCATTAGTTGCATCCCAAATACCCTCTAAAACACCAGTATAAATAGGCATTGGTAATTCGTAATAATCATTTGGTCTTAATAATACTGTAAAGCTACTTGTTGATGCAGTTGTTCCATATTTTAAATAAAGACTTGCGGTTGAATCATTAAAGAAAAAAGCACCTTTTCTTCCTGCTGTAGATGCTAATAATTGCGTTGATGCTGTTGAAGCTGCAACATTTGTTAAAGTAGCAGTTGATACTCTTTCAAAAATTCCTGTTGTTGTCCCAGTAATTGAAGATACTCCAACAAGAGTTGTATTCCCAGTAATCGCCACTGTATTAATAACACTTGTACTTCCGGTTATTGATGATGTTCCAACCAACGTAGTTGATCCTGTTATACTAACGACATTAATTACCGAAGTATTACCAGAAACAACTAAATATCCAGACAATGGAGGTTGTATTGGAACTGGATTAGAAGTTGAAGCAACAGATCCTCCGACAAATATATTTGAAGATACTGTATTAATAACAGAGGTAGACCCAGTAATACTAGAAACTCCTACAAGTGTAGTATTTCCTGTAATTGTTACCGTTCCAGAAAAAGTAACATCATTATTTGAACCTAAATTAACCAAAATACCATCAGCAATTGTCCCCTGAATTGGTTGTAATGTATTGGCTGAAACTTCCATCATAGCAACTGTACCAACAATAGTTGCGTCTGTATCTCCCTCAGTATATTGAGTTCCGCCACCAAAAGAAGCTATTTGATCTCCATTAGAATCAACAATAGCAACTGCCAATGGATTATAATTTGTTAAATTTAAAACATCCGCAATATCGACACCATCAGTTAAGATAACAGAACTTCCTCCACCAATCATTGTTACTGAGCCAGTAATAGTAACAGTATTTAATATACTTGTATTACCAGTTATAGAAACTGTATTTATTACAGAAGTGTTCCCAGTTATTGCAGATACACCTACTAAAGTAGTATTCCCTGTAACTAAAACAGTATTAACAACAGAAGTTGACCCCGTTATTAATGTTGATGTGCTTCCTGTTACAGCGACAACATTGATTACTGTTCCAGATGTATCGCTTCTTCCATATAATGAATTATTTTTTACTGGCATATTTTCCTAAGCATAAGTAAGTGATAATAATAATCCCATTGGAGAACCAGCTATTGTTCCGCCTGTCCAAGATGTAACAAATGAATTATTTATATAAAGCGAGACAGTATTAATACCATCATATATAAAATAAGTGTTAGAACTAAAATATACAGGATTTGAAATTGATGATGTGGATACATAATCTAATGTTCCCGTAAATGGATTAAACTTAGTTGTCATTAAACCCTACTTATCGAAGCTACATCTGTTCCACTATAAGTTAAAACCAATGTTGCAACTAATGTTCCACTTGAACCGCCAGTCCTATATTCTATTGTAGTTGGTTGACTAGCTGGAGATAAAGAAATATAATCATAATTCTTAGGAACAAGTCCACTTGCAACTAATAAATTACCGTCAGAACTAACAATTAATGGATAAGCAATCTCTGAATCAGCATTTTGTTTTGCATGCAATACCGTTGGATGAGCATCACTTGCTCCAAAAACTTTTTTAGTCGTCATGAATTAGGTTGCCAATCTTGATATTTAGCTAATTCCCAAGCATCATCTTTTAATGTTTGCTGTATCCCACTTTGGGAATTAGAAGAAATTGCTTTTGGTAAAGAAACTTTTTCATAAACTTCTCGATAACGCTCAGCTAATGTTTGTGAGTTAACAATTCTATAAGCTACTTCACAACATAATTTATCAATAAAAGCATCAACAAAAAATGATGGATATTTATTTGGATCATCTAAATAATAAACATATCGAATGCCTAAATCGCTTGAGTCAGAAATAATATAATCTCCTTCTTCACGCCAAGCAGCGTCTTTAGGAGACACATCAAAAATCTTTATAATATCAGTTGGTTTAATATAAACAATTCCTTCTCCTATATCATACCAGTCAAGATCGTCGGCGCTTACAGACAATAAAGATCGTCTCGTTGCAAAATTCCACTTACATTCAGAAAGAATTGACCTCAATACCCCTTCATAAACCTTTTTACAAATTCTTGCATTATTAGAATCGTCATCAATACTTGTAATTGTATTTGCACCTACAAGGATTAGAGATTTATTTAATATATCTGTCTTTGAAAGCATATTATCCTTTAAGAAAGGGGAGAGAAATTAATCCCTCCCCTATCATTTGTTAGGTATACTTAACAATCGTTGTAATCGTTCCACCAGTAATTGATGGATTTGCTCCTGTAAAGTGCAAGAAAATAGTATGAGTTGCGCTTGTAACTTCAACTCCAATACCAGATCGTGCCTTTAGAGCAATGTTATCAAAAGTTACCGTTCCTAATGTCGTAGCTCCTAAGAATTGAGTAGCATTAGTCGTTGCTGTTGCACCATAACGCGCACCGATTGAAACAGCGTTTGTTGATGTTGCTGAGATTTGAGAAGCTGAAAGCCCCCAAACCGTAATATCAACAACTTTTTTACCTGCTGGAACTTTTGCAATATCAACTACAGTACCAACACCGATCGTTGCGGAAGATGAGAAAGTATAAGTATCAATCCAAACTTTTTCAACTGACTTGATAAAACCATCTGGAATGATATTGTCTCCTGTACCACCCGCATCATACTTCGTAACATTAGCTGCTTTTGCCATTGTAAATCTCCTTTTCGCCTATAGCGTATTCGTTAACCTTCATTTAAGATGACAACTCGATCTTCTTCCAATCGAACTGCACCGATATTTAATTCATAATATAATTGCCAGCTATAGCTTAAATCAGCTCGTTCATCAGTACGAACTAGAGGAGCAGAAGCCATACCTAAACAAATACCATTTTTCTGATAAGCAACACCAATTAACGTTGATGCAGATACAGCGGCTAATTGAGTTGACATAATCCAATTAAAGCCCATCCAAGTATTAATCTCACCACGAACAAGAGCTTTAACAGAATTAAAGTCACTTGATGTAGCGGCAGTCGTATTAAGTAAGTTATCCAAAGCTGCTGGAGTGATTACAAAATAACGATCTTCCATTTCAACATCTTGAGCATCAAATTGTGCTTTTACAGCAACAATACGAGCCAAAGTCATTGAAGCAGCGGTTGCAAGAATGATATTTCCGTTTGTGATTGATGTCGTTCCAGTTTCACCAGAAGCAGCCGTACCTAATGCAGCTCGGATGATTACGTTATCAATCTGACGACCTAATGATTGTGCAGCAGCGATTGTATAAGCACTGCGAGGATCAGAGATTGTTTTTAATTCATCTCCACGATCTAACATACGGTTGTCATGATAATCAACCATTACGCCCATACGACGTGCAAGGTTAGGATCATTATTAGGTGTTTGAGTATTTCTGCTTCCTTTTACTTCCATTGACCAAGTATCAATTTGATCTTGGAAGAAAGTTTTTCCTCGGACGTTTGGTCTCATATAGACCGTATTCACAAGCTTAGAATATTTTTGCTGTGCTAACTGCATAATATTCTGTCCGTACGCTTGTGCGTAAACTACGTTTTGCGTATCTGCCATTTTAGTAAATCCCCTATGTTGATAAGTTTGTCCTAATTAACCTATGCGCGAGTTGTTGCTTATCCTTTCGGGGCGACTCTTTGCATCTTTACTACCACAGGGCATTTCAGCTTATCTGCCTATCACAAACTATAAACCTAAGAGGGCTTTCGCTTATCCCCTAGACTTATTTATTACAGCCCATAAGCTATTTACTCGATCAACTGCAGCCTGATGCTGGGCTTCTGAATATTTTCCCTTAGTGTTCATATAAGGGCCTTCTAAATCTCTTGTCATTGTATCAATTTCATTTTGCGCTTCTTCTGGTGCTAAACTAAACTTCTTCATTTGAAACTCACCAACTTTATGTTCAGCAAATTGTTCACCAATCTTAGCCAAAAACTTAATCCCATTTGGATGTTGACTAAGAGTTGAAGTAATATAATCATTCATTTCTTGACTATCAGAAAATTTATTAATGACTGTTTGACCCAACTCAACGTTAACATTATATGCTTCGCCCCATTCACTTTTAAGACGAGCAACTGTTTCGCCCATTGACTTTTCATGATCAGCCATTGCTTTTTGATAAGTTTCTGCATTAATTTCATTATATATTTTCCAAAGACCTTGAGTTTGCGATGGTGTTAACTTATGAGCATGAGCAACTTCAGCGAACTTATTCTTATCAATCGTTATACCTTTCATTGACTCTGGAAGTTGAGCATCAGCTAATTTATATCCTTCAGCTTTATCTGGTATTCCCATCGCCTTACTAAATCTGTTCCATCCTTCAACGTCATTAGCGTCTTTTGGGATGGGGACTTTCTCATGTCCTAAGAGTTTTTCTAAATTAGCATGACTCTCTAAAGCCTTATTTAATCCTTCAGGAGTATCTTCAAACTTATTGAGTAAAGGACTGTTTCTTAAATCTGTACTTAAATTATTTTTCCAACTATTACTTGAAACATTTACTGTCTGTGCGCTAGACGAACTATTCGATGATTCCATTACTGGTGCTGTTCCTACAGGTGATTCTTGGGTGCTGGAGTTATCCACTACTGGGGCTTCAACATTTTCCATTATTTGTTGCCTTTCTTTTTTTTATGCTCTGGCAAATCTTTAATTTTTTGATTTGGATATTCTTTTCGCCAACGCTCAGCAATATCTTTGTGAGTTGCATATAAATATTTCATCTGTGCTTTACTTTTAAATGGCATAATTATTCCTTAGCATTTTTTACCGCCTTTTTTACCTTTCTTTTTCAATTTATCCTCCTTCCGATTTTTTAGCTAATTCAACTATTTGTTCTGGATTTAATTCTAAAACAGTTTTAATAGTCGCTAATACTTGACGTTTACCATCATTTATCAAAGTCATATCCGGTTGATCTGGACTCCATACTGATCGATACCAACAACAAGTTTGCTCTAAAAATTTCATTACCTCTTTACCTTGTGGACTTTCAAAGGTTAAACGCATATTGCTTTGTAATCCAGCTACATAATTAATATCTGTCATCTTATTCATTAAATATCTCTTACCATTCTAAAATATTTTAATCCATTACGATCTTGAGCGTTGCAACATCCACCTACAAATGAAACGCAAAATGCTTCTTCTGGTTTTCCAACCCTTTGCTTGTTAGTCCAATACCATTCGTTTAATTTGGTATCTCCAAAAAAATCAATATCAACGGCCGGATTTGACCTATCATAATCTACGATTGATTGTAATTCTTTAACGCTTGGGAGCCTACAATTACGATCTTTCACATAAACAACTGCATCATCCCATGAAAGCATTACATCAACTGTTGAACTCCACTCAATATTATTAAGATTATCCTTGACCCAATTAATATTTAAAAATCTACTCATTTACTACTTCCCTGTTTAGTCTTAGCAATATTTGCATCAACTTCGCTTCCAGTCTTAACAACATCCGCTCCTTGTTGAGCCATTTGCAAAGCTACTTGTTGTTGAGCCATTTTACCCTTAGCATCTCTCAACGCTTCAATTTCACTATCGTCTCGTAGAACCCTCGCAGGTGCCCCTAGAATGCCCCAGGTTTCATCAACGACTTTATCAGCAGATACTTTATCAAGAACATCAGGCATAAGCGGAGCCATTTGTCCAACAAGCGTTAATCCTGTCATTAATGCATTAAGTTCAGACCTTCGCTGAGCTTGAGCTAATTGACTAATGCAGTCAATCTCATACTCAGGATTGTCGATAAGTTCGTCCGGAGGTGGGGGCAGCTTCCCGCGTCTAGCAAGGATTCCAATTGTTCTTATGACAACTGGATTGAGCATTTCTGAGATGTATCGGCCAACAGCCGGCCCTAACATGGTCATCTTCTCATTGATTCGTTCCATCACCTCTGGATTGTTCATTTGTTTAGTAATACCATCAAAAGCTAAAAATACGTCGTTATACATTAACGCTTTTACTTTTTGACTATAATATTCAATTGCTGTCATTCCTGTATTTGGATCACCGAAGTTGCTAAATGCAAATATATCATTACCTGAAGTCATTTTTTCTTTGTTATAATAATTAATCGCTCTTGGATTAGCATTAAAAGGCATGATAAATGCATTATCAGGAACAGCAATAGGTGGATCAGTATGCTTCATCATTGACCTTAAATTTGTCTTAGCAATTGCATTAAGTATTCTTGAAAATGGTAATGCTTTCATTGCTGGCGAATAACCCCAAGGAATAAATGGTCTTTTATCAAATCTGTGACAAAACGCCGGAAACTCATGATATCCGCCCTCATCAATAATTACTTTATTCTCGCAATCAATCCAACAAGCCTCAACTGGTAGATTCTTTTTATCTGTCTTTCGTTCATCACGATTGTATCTATTAGCAATTGAAAGTAAAAATAAGTGGGCTTTTTCCTGTCTATTGTCAGGATTTAATTCTTCTTTCATTTTATCTGAAAGTTTTTCTTTTCCCCACTTATTAGCAGCTTGAGAAGCTGTATATTCAAACTCAATAAAATATTCAACTACTCGTCCTCTACCATCTTCAACCAAACATATATTTTTAATAGGCAATGAATAAAATCTTGCATCATCTTCGATATCTTCTTCTTCCATCAAAGCCGATGTTCCATAAACTCCACTTGCTTTATATGATGAGATTATCTGATTATAAAAATTAGATTTGTTAAGTGTATAATTTACTTGATCTGTTACATCAGATAAATATCGACCAACAACTTTATTGTCTCTTAAAGCAGCAGATTTAGCTCTTAATCCAAACCATTTACTTGTTGGAGGAGTTAAATAATTCATAAAACCAGCAGCTAATACATCGGCAGATTCAAGTGTGGTTGAGTCATATAAATAATCACTTTTTAATTCTGACCCAGCAGCTTGAACAGAATTAATATCTTGTGCTTCAATATAAAAATAATCATGTAAAGATTGCCAATAGCTTTCAAAATTACTTCTTTGTCCTTTAAGTCTATAATAAAAATCTAGCTTTTGAACAGCCTTTGGACTATTTGTTTCTTGTTTTGGTTGCGTTGCTAACATATTTCTCCTATTGTCCCGTTAACATCTTCTTGGCTGTGTTTGCTTGCCCACTAATTCCCAATGGCGAAGTAAATACTGTTTGAGATGAAGCTGCAACTCTCTTTTTAATAATTGCTGCTGCTTGAGTAGAAGCCCCGGATTGTGCCTCTTTAACTGATTGAATTGCTGCATTGTTTTGAGCAGCTGCATTATTAGCTGCCTTCTTAGCTTCACTTGACTGTTTAATACCTGAATAAATTGATGCACCAGCTGCTGCAACTGTTCCTATTGCTGTTAATGCTGGCACTATTGGTGCTAAAAATGGCATATCAAACTCCTTTTATTTCGTATTTATGTAATATACTTAAATCTGGATTCCACCAGCTTATTGTCTTTGGATTTACTCTTCGCTTAACTTCTTTAATTCCTCTTACAATTGTTTTTACTCCATCAGCACATAACAAAACAAAATGGACATTCGAACCAAACTCAGTTAATAAAATTTTCAAGACATCCACTTGGGTAATATCAAAGGTTTCGAGCGTCTTATACGTTTCATCTGATAACGTAAGGAACAAGGCCACGCCCCTAATTTTCTCATCTGCCACAATAACGAACTTGTCTGGATGGTTAGCAATGCCCTGCTCGATTTGTTCGAGAGTTGGTACAATATCTTTTCTCTCGCCTTTATACTTTGAATAATAATGAGTTATTAAAAACTCTGCTATATCAGACATCCATTATCCACCAATTGCCTTTTGTATCTTCCCAGACAATTATGTTTTCATAAACCATCAAACAACAAGAATAAACAGGCATTATCTTACCCCAGCAATACCAAAAAGATTTTCTTCCTTGCTTACTTGTGATTGTCTAAAATATTGTATATCTTGCTTAGCTTTAACTTCATTAATCAAACTTGCTGCCATAAGCAATGCATCAGCTAAATTAGGACTCTTGATTCCTTCTTTACGCATTTCTTCTTTGCTTATCAATATCCTTCGTCCATCATTAGTAAACTTATACCGAAGAGTCATTAACTCTTGGATAACTTCTTCATCAGGCAATGCAATCCACCCTTTAGAAACAAATTCTTTTAGCTTAAAGGCAGCTTTTGTTCGTGCATTACCATAAAATTGATTGTCTTGAAAACTATATGGTTTATTACGAAAACCTCTAAAATCTTCTCGTTGTCTACCTTTTTGAATAAAATCTAAGGGGCCAGAGCCTATACCATCCTCGTCGATTATATTATCATTTACGTGGTGTAGGTTAGAGGTGGAGAGGATTCGCCCCGTTGTATAATCTAAATCTTTATGATCCCACTGCTCAACATGAAACATCTTCCAAGCAAGCGCACCCAATTGATGTAATCCTACTGCAGCGCATTTATCGTTGCCATATCTAGCAACATCAAATCCCATAATTCTATGACCATAACCAGTTCTGGTGGCATACTCTCTTGTCTTGGCTTGCATTAACTCTGAAAAATTAAATACAAAATCATCTTGTTCAAGTTCTTCATCACTATTCATTACAAACTGAGCATAGTGCTTAGGCGCTTCTATTTCCATTCTTTTTAAATCAGCAACGAAATCAGGCGGTAAGTTATGAGCATTTGCAAAACTATTAGCAGTAATACATTCATATTCACCATTTAAATATTGATATTGTCCTGTAGCTGCGTCAATTTCTTTAATCTCAGTTGCTTTATTAATCCATAATTTCCAAACCCAATTATGACCATTAGCGTTTGCAATAATACAGATAGGTCTTACGCTTGCTCCATTATTCTGACGCATACGATCACGAATAAACTGAAACTGTGTATCATCTTCAAACTCTTCTGCTTGCTCAACACCTGCAATTCCTAAGTTAATATTTTTTAATACATCAAGCTCAGCAGCATGACGAAACATTATCTTTGACTTATTTGGCATTTCGTAATCTTTATCAGATCCGATCTTAACACCAAAATACTTCTCAAAATCTCTCATTGTTGAATCTTTTAAATCAGTAAATTCTTTGCGGACTATTAATGCAGTTGTTCCAGGATATTGTTTGCAGTATGACCAAATCTTTAGTAAAAACATATAAGTTTTCCCTGTTCCAATTGCTGATTTCATACAAGGAAACTTTTTCTCACTAAAGAGAAATTGATCTTGATACAAGTTGAGTTGAAGTTTCAACTCTGCCATTAGATACCTCTTCTGTTGATGGCTTTGATGTTTCTCCCGACGCACGAATAATAATTATCTTTGTTTCACCGCTACCAGACGACTCGCTCTTGTGGATATCACTTTCCGTTCTTAATTCTTTTAAAATATCAACAGCATCTTTATCAACAACTAAATCACCTTTAGATTTTAAAATCCTTTTTAAGTGATTAACTCTCTTAATCTTCTCATATTCACGATCAATTTTAAGTAAGGCACGATTCTTATAAATTATTTGGTTAACCCTAGTTGTAGAAATTTTAAATCTTTCAGCTAAGGCTTGATAAGTCCAGTCACCAGATAAATAAAGAGACAATAATTTAGAGTCTCTTATCTTATGTATGCCATGCACATCTTTTGGTATCTTCATGACATAAACATACCATATGTTGTATTTTTTTGTTGATTTATTTGAAAAAGAAACAATATATTAGAATTGTATTAATGCAGTAGGTCTTTTTTGATCAGTCTTTCGAGGTCTTTGACGCATGAGAATTATGTGGTGTTTAAACTGACATTCTGGAGATCCGCAGGTTTTTCTTACTAATGGTTTTATTTTACAATATGGGCAAGCTTTTTGATATCTTGTTACAGTTATCTCAACTCTAACCATAAATTAAAAGACTCCTTTAAACATTTTAAAATGCTTGATATTTTCATTGGTTTAGATGACGATCCAAAATCATTAACCTCAACAGGCACCTCAATTATCTGCAATCCTTTATTTCTAGCCTTAGCTAATATCTCTAAATCAAAAATAAAAGAATTTGTCTTCCAATCTAACAAAGCATATCTATGAAACAATTTTATTCCTGTTTGAGTATCATAATTTAAACCAAAAAACAAATGAAGATAAAATCTTGTTAACTTAGTTAATATTCTTCTACCAATTGAACGTCTTATTTGTTTTTTCCCAATAACAATATCATAATCACTTAAAAAAGGTATTAGTCTATGAATCATCGAAGGATGTATGTCTAGGTCTCCATCAATAAAGCAAATATAATCTCCCGTAGCTTGTTCTAAAGCCTTACGGACTGCCCATCCCTTACCCATACCATATCGGTCATTACAAATAACAATTTGAGCATTTGGAAAACATCTTTCTACTGCTTCAATCATTTTTAATATCTTTGGCTCATCTTTTGAAGGAATAAGAACAGATAAATTCATTTTGCCTCCGTTATTAAACCACATTTCCAATTATCTTTTGGTATTTTAGAATAAACAACCCATTGTTTTCGATCATTATCAATTAAAACTTCATAACCATAAAGACTAGCAAATTGAAATGCTTTTTCTTTATCTGCAAAAACATATTCTTTTATTTCTTCTCGCACAATTTCAGAATGTTTTAACTTTAAATTATATTGTTCAAAATCACAATTATAATATTGAATTATCATAACAACAAAGGCAATTCTCCTTTATGCCATTTATCCATAAGACTATTTGCCATTTTTTCTTGACCTTTTGGTATATTCTCACTAGCCATTTTCATAAATTCATCTGCTTCTTTTTCATATTTTGCTAATTTTAATGCTGTTGCTAAATTAAAAAGTATTTTGAACTCTTTAGGGCTAATTATTCTTGCCATTGTCCAAAGAGTAACAGCCTCTGGATAGGATTTATTATCCCATCGCTTCATTGCTCTAACATGCCAAACAAACCAAGCATCTGGACTATGCATACACGAATTTTCAACTAAATAATAATCATCCATATAAGAATCCATCCAAAACCACAATTTAGTCGCATACATTGCAATCCATGCGGAATAAATAACTGGATATTGAATTAAAAACGAAGCTAAAACAAACATTAGTCCACAATTAGGTAAATAAACATATCTTTCGGCTATTTCTTGACTCATTCTAAATAAATTGCAAAAAGGAGCAATGCAAATACACCACCACAATATCCCAAAATTTATCATATCCCACTTACAAAATATAAATCTATATAAAATAAAACCAACAATAATTAAACCAATCCAAAAAAACCTATCTTTTAAACTATATGCTTTTTCTTTACCACTTCCAGCCAAACTTTGCATATAAGAATGATAGAATGTTGTCTTTATTGGTATTAGTGAGTGAATAAAATAAAAACTAAAAGTTTTAACTCCTAATATTAATTTTGATATGTGTATTCTTTTATCATCGTCATACATTTCCTGATTAATTTTATCAACAACATTCTTTTTAAACATTTTTAAATAAAACAACCAAATAAATGGCATAAATCCTAAAAGCCAATAGTTTTTTGAACCAATTAATGCAAGTGGAGCTAAAAATCCAGCGTTAGAATATGCTGCTAATAACAAAAAAAATGCTCCTATATAAGGAAATGCTATTGCCCCTGTCATGCCAAGAGCTGATAAAGCATAACCTCTTCCAGAAATCCAAACACTTGCTTGATTATTTATAGGATTAAAAGCAAATAAAAAAGAAGCCAAAAAGGAAATATCATTCGCTCCAAATCCCAAATAAATAAAAACACATACCAATGAATGAATAATTGTTGTTAACAAATGATCTTCTTGCGGTGTTGTCCTAATACAACCTTCTAGTTGTAATAATCTAACCCTCCACCATTCTTTCGGTTTGGGACGTTGCGAAACAGGGATATCATCCGATACATATTTATAAGTAATTGTTTTTGCAAAAAATAATAAATTTACTAATAGAATTATGCAGATTTTCTCAAACACAGTTTTCTCCATTTCTCTTCCGCGACCAAACGCGCACCTCTTAATAAATAAGTAAAATCTTCCTTACACTTAATATCTTTAATCTTGTGATACCAAAACTCTGGAGATTTGTAGGCATCAAAAATCATTGGTATATATTTATGTCCTTTAGAATTTGGATCGGGTCTGGTTCTAGGAGGACTATAAACAGAAGCTTGCGCTGTTTTGGCATATCCTTTTTTGAGTAACCTATGAACCATTCTAACCGTATTCATTGCATCTTCATGAGACTCCCATTCATATCCAAACATCGTAGTCAGGTGAGATTCAAGTCCCGCATCTGCCATTTGTTTAATAAATTCTTCTTGCTTATTTGCTTTCTGTCCCTTTTGAATACGATCTAAAGTTTCTTGATTTGCACTTTCTAGTCCCACAAGAATAAAACGAAATCCAGCCGCTTTCATCATTCTATAATCAATATTTACTGGCTTCATATTACAACCAATTTTTATTTTCTTATACCTATCTTTTTCTCTCATTTTTTTGCAAAAATTATAAAGCCATTCACCCACAGGAAAAGTACCAGAATCATCAAAAACTTCTTTATAGCCGTTAGCAATTAAATCATCTATTTCTTCAATAACGTGTTCGACGCTTCTTGTTTGTTGTGGTTCACCATCATTTAATTTTTTTGTATCAATACAAAAGGTGCATTTTCCATACCAGCAAAGATTGCTTGCCATCATGTGCGTTGCTGGATGGAATTTATAGTTTCCGTATGATTGCCATCTAGAATTTTTAGCGTCGGTAAATTTTCGATCTGGATAAGGTAGGTTTATAAAAGGAACATCTATTTTATTGTCACTGTCAATTAAAAAAATATTTTCGTAAATCCATTCGCCCTTATAATCCCAAACAACATCATGTCCTTTATCTCTTAAATAGGTCGCGTAAGCTGCTAAATGAGCTGGATATACCCAAACTGGCTTCTCGAATTGACGTTGTTGGTTGTAAGGATTTAGTGGGAATAAATAGCGCATATTACTCCAATTAAAAAAAACATAAATAACAAAAATTTACCTTCAATCGTAAGGGGTAGATATCTCATCGCGTCCACCATTCAAAATCACATTTAGGACAAAGCCTTGGTTCATAATGAGCATTATGCCGAACTAATCTTAAATTTTCCGGACGGTTATCGTCTTTAATCCCATTAATATGGTTTACATCCGTTATTTTCACTATACTTCTTCAACAAATCGGCTTTCTTATCAGGAGACATATTCTTCCACCATAATTTCTTTGACTCGCTTTGCGCTATACTCATGCTACCCATCTTTCGTTTTCTAAAGTCCAATTAATAGTTTTTCTTAAAGATTCTTCTAAGTTACATGGAAAATCATAACCAAAATCTTTCAATCTTTTACCATCCAAGCCATAAAATAAATCGTGTCCCGGCCTAGAAGAATGTGCATCGACCATCCTATATTTCAACTCTTTATTCATTATCTTTGAAATCATTTGTGCAATATCTAAATTTGATATTTGTCTCTCACCGACGATGTTAAATCTATGAGGCCTATCAAATTCTGGGTACTTTTGCAAATTAATATTCTTTAACATATATAAAATCGCATCAGAAGTATTTCTTGCGTGTAACCAAAAACGAGCACCAGATTTTTTACCTTCTGGATCAGAATGGATAATAACCTCTTCACCGTTTTTTATTTTTCTTATAACCATTGGGATGAACTTCTCTTTATCTTGCATTTCACCAAATGTATTCATAATGTTTGTAAGAAAAAGAGGTGTCCCGTAAGTTCTCCAATAACTAACTGATATCGCCTCTTGAGCAGCCTTACTGGCAGAATAAGGATTTGATGGAATAATCGCGCTCCACTCTGGGTGGTTTGTTATCACATCAGTCGCCCCATAAACCTCGTCGGTACTTATTTGGATTAACTTCTCTGGCTGGATTTTCTTGCACAACTCAAGCATATTCAAAACTATGTTGACGTTGTTTTGTACAAAAGGCACTGGATCAGTAATTGAACGATCAACATGAGACTCAGAGGCAAAGTTAACCACGTAATCAATATGACCAATTTTATCAATTAAAATCTCTGATATGGGCGCGTTTAAGTCGTGGGTAAAAATCCTGACTCTTGAAAACTGTTTTTTATAATGTTCGTTATCCGTAAGCCTTTCTGAAATCCCTTTGTGTCTCCAACTGTCAATCCCAATCACTTCCCAATCTGTGTTGACTAGCACGTGGCTCAAGAAATGCGAGCCAATAAATCCGCCTATTCCTGTTATTAATATTTTCTTAGACATTATTTCCCCTTTCTATTACTTTGAACCTTCCTCTTAAAATCCTTAGACGATAAAAATTTGATAGCTTCTTTAGAATCCACGAAGGCACGATAATAGAAATCAGCGAGTAAAACCAAAACGATGCATCTTTTAGACAATTCTTGTTTATTTTTACTGCTAGGCATATTTCCTCCCATAATTTATGCGGTGCTCTATTTTTTAACATTATAAAACTTGGATAATCTTTCCAATTATTATTTCCTGTAAGATCTACCCAATTTTGCCAACACGAACCTTGATAATAAGATTTTTTTGTTCCTGTGTTTCCTCCAGGATGATAACGAAAAGCAACTGTATCATATTCAAACATTGTCCACCGCCATCTTCTAAGATATTGCTCAACAATATAAGGCATTTCTATAAATATTTTATTTGTTGCAAAAATATTATCATCTCTTCTAAACGCCATCCCAGAAGGGCAGCAACTTTGAGTTAAGATGTTTTTATCTCTTAAAACTCCAATAGCTCCTTTATATCCATGATAAAAATAATATCCAAATCTTCCAATAACACCAATATCTTGATTCCCTTTATCAAATTGATTAACAATATCTGTTAAAACTTTAGGATGAGTAAAAATATCGTCAGCGCATAAATAAACAACATATTTTCCTTGAGCCTCTTCCATTAATTTAACTAAATTTTCTCCAATCCCTATATTAACATTATTTATAATTAACCTTACTTCTGGGAATGTTCTTGCAACTAAAACAGTAGAATCGTTTGAAGCATCGTCACAAACTAAAATTTCTTTAAGAGGATATTCTTGTATTAAACAGCTTTTTATTGCGTCTGCTATGACGTTTTCGTTGTTGTGGCTGGGAATGCAAATTGTGATCTTGGGTTTCATGGTCTTTTGACCTCTTTTGTCGTCCATCTTCCTATTGTAATTCTATATAAATGTGGAAGTTTACGTAAAATACAACGAGGAGTAAAAATTGCAACAAAAGCGAAAAACCAAAACCCCGGAATAATAATATTAATTGGTCGGTATTTAACGAAGTTGTAACATTCTTTAATAACAGCAGACAATTTAAAATTATTTTTAATTTGGATAAGAGAAGTGTAGTCTTGCAAAAGAGAATATCCTCCTACCTTCTTCCAATTTTCTATTGGAGAACTGACCCATCTTTTTAAATAATATGATTTATTTTGACTGATAGAATTATGAACCCTTACTCCAATCGTATCGTATTCCAATATTTTATAGCCCCATCCATTTTTTAAAACACAAGAAACTAAAGCAGATACTTCTGTAAACATCTTGTTTTCTAGCTTACAATGCCCAATTGCTTCTCGTCTAAAAGCCATCCCAGAAGGGTTGTTAGCAAGCTCTAAAATATTTTTGCCTCGCCATGCTCTACAAGGACGTTTATCGTTTCCAACGAACTGATGATAAAATCTAGAGACATGGCCAACGGTCTTATCTTCTTCAAAAATTTTAACAACATCTGATATAACACGAGAGTCTAGAATTAAATCATCGCTACACAACAAATAAATAATTTCTCCTTTGCTATAACTAATTGCTTTATTGAAAGCGTGGCCTGTCCCAGAAGGCTCCTCCGATCTAAAATATTTAACTTTCGGAGTAGAAAAAATTGCAAGGTCTTTAGTGTTGTCTGTCGAGGCGTCATCTAAAACAATAACTTCAATGTTTTCATAATCCTGTTTTAAAGCACTAATTAAGGCATCTGTTAAAAGATGTCCCTGGTTATGACTTGCGACGCATATACTTACCAAGTTTTGCATGATGTTTCCTATGTTCTGATTCATTTTTACAAAGTATAAGATTTTCTATTCTGTTATCTGTCTTTATCCTGTTTATATGGTGAACAACCTCTCCCTTTCTTAACTTTCTTCCCAAATGTTTTTCCATAACAAAACGATGCTCTCTTATCTTTTTATTTGGTGCATAATTTATAATTACATACCCGTGTGTCTTACATACCCACCTTCCACCTTTCCATGTTGGACTTTTTTCTCCACTGGCTACAAAACTTTTCCCACGGAATGGTTTATTTTTCATAAAATTATGTTTACAAGACTTAGAACAGAATTTTTTTGTTTTCTGTTCGCAAGGATATATTTTGAATTTCTTAGTACAAAAAAGACAAGCTATCTCAATATTACTCTCTTGGACAAATACTCCATGACTATTTCTTTTTCTTTTAGCGTTTTGCAAAATAAATAACTCCTCTTAAAAATATTAATCCCATTAAACAAATAAATAAATCTGGTCTTTGTAAAACCCTTTTCCATTTACTATTTTCAAAATAAACATCTATACATCTCCACCAAAGATTAAGGACTTTATCCCCAGGATTTTTCTGAGCAAAATTTTTCATTGATTTTGAATAATAAGCTTTCTTTCTTAAAAACTTAATAAAACTAATGCCATCATCATGTAACAAATAATTTCTTGAAGTTGTTCTTATCCCCTTAACTTGTCTGTCGTGATCGGAATCTTCAGGGCCATTTAAATCCTCAGAAAATAATGGACAGTTTTCTTTTGCCATGAACCTAACGCAATCAACCGGAGTACCATTATAAAATTGTCTCTCCCAATTTCTTAAATAAGCAAAAAAACCTTTTGTTATAATTTGTTCTGGAATGTATATTGCACTAAATCCTATATTTGCTAAATCAACTAACTCTTCAATAAGTTTAGGAGTGACATATTGATCGGCATCTAAATATAATAAATATTTTCCCTTAGCTTTTTTTATTCCAAAATTTCTTTGATAACTTCTTTCTTTTCCTTCATCAACAACAATAATTTCTAAATTTTTATAAGTTGATTTTTCAAGATGCTCTAAATTCTTTTTAATAAAAGGATCATTTTTAACTATTGGAATTATTACTGATACTAAAGGCTTTTCTCTCATTGGATTTCTAGTCCTTGCTGTATTGATTCAGCCATTCCTTGAAAACGCCAAGTTGCATATCTACCTATTGAAATAATATCTCTCTGCTTTAACCAATCAATATAAAATTCTCTTTCTTCTAAAGTTTTATTCCAAGTATATGCGCATTTAACAAAGGTAGGGTCTATTGTTAAAACATCGCTAATCCACCCCCATCTTTGCAACTCTTCAATAATTTGGTCAATTTTTTTATCTAAATTAAAAGTCTCTTCTTGAGGATGATAAGCCATTTCAACTGATAATCCAACCATACCATCTGGAGCCTTAGCTTTATCAACATTAGTATAAAAACCAACTCTATAAAATCCAGAATCGCAAAAAGGAATATATAACCAATGTTCTTCCGGTAAGTTAACCCCTGGATAAGCACCTATATTTAAAACAAAAACAGATGAATATGGCAAATTAAAATCTTTTAATCCACATATTTTCAATGTTTGATCTAGCGGGATTGTTGATATTAGTCTATCATATTTTGCCCATTCCCCACTTTCAAAACTAACTGTCTTTGTTACAGTGTTTATATTAACTGCTTTTTGACTATAGTTTATTTCGCATCTAGAGGCCATAGAATCAATTAATTTACTTAAACCACCCACAGGATCATGAAAACGAGAAACGAAGCCTACAGAGCCAGCTGGCGGGGTTTTAAAGGCATCAAACTGAATAATATCATCATATAATCCTGCTGTATACTTTTCATTAAAAGGCAAAAAGAACATATTGCCCATTTCATTCCCGAATCGTTCTAAAAGCCAATGTTTAAAAAATCCACTTTTTGATTCATTTATTTTTTGTGAATAAGTCTGGATAGGATAAGGAAAGATTTTGTTGTAGTAAATACCTGCTTTTCTTTCGTAGCTTTTTAATTCAACTAGACTACGTATAAATTCTATTGCTTTGGTCGTTTTATCATTCTCAAAAATCCAATGCCCACCTCCAACAGAGAAATCAAACCCATCTTTTATATAAGAAGTGCAAATACCCCCAGCTTGATTAGAAGCTTCAAAGATAGGATAATTTTTGTTATATCCTGCGGATAACCCAGTTACACCAGCACCTAAAATTATATTTTTCATATTTAATCTTTTAACAATGCTAAATTATATTCACAATCTATCTCTTCTTGCATTTTTTTTATTTTCATCCAGTCATGTACATCTAAATGACACTCGTCACAAATTGGTATTCTATTTATACCATTGTCACATCCTCCATTCTTAATCTGAATAATATGATGTTGATAGTAAGCATTGTTAATTTTACAAACCCAACAAACTTTGTTAATTGGATGTGTTTTTAATCTTCTTTTTAAATATGATTGATTATTTTTTATAGAAACTTTTAATAATTCCTTTAATTTAAAAATTTTTTCTTTTTTTGTTTTTTTATAAAAATCTTTTTTAAAATTAAAACAAATTAAATAATTATTCTCAAATGCTGTTTTTAAAATTAAATTATTTTCCCCTTTTCTAATACAATTAAATATATTTAATCTTTTTTTTAGAGATTTATTAAACTTCTTTTTTTCTTTGTTTAATAAAATATTTAATTTATGATTTTTAAACACAATTCCTCCTACTGGGCAGTAGCTTACCTAACCCAAACAATAACCAATGATAAATTATTTAATAACTCCATCTGCCCGTTAGTTAGAGCTATTAAACTTTTTTATCTCTATAGATGCCTTACATGGGGTCGGGTTACTGTCAATAGCCGACAACTTTTGTTTCCCACAAACAGACATTCCATGACCAAAAAAAGGAACATTCCTATTAATCAACAGACTATAGGGGCTTGTGTTTTTTTGGCTTAAAAATATAAACAAATTAAAAAAGGTGCCCCCCTGTAGGGTTTGGCTACACTCGGGGGAGTCGGGGGGCAAAAAGAAAGCCCGCGTTTCTGCGAGCCTATTTATATTTTTTAATCTACCCCGAATGTTATTCATGATTAATTTATAACAATAAATAAAAAATCTATCAAACATTATTTTAATTATTTTTTATGATTTTAAATAACAATCAATTGACTTAATTGCCTCGTCGAGGCCGTAACAAACAATAGCTTTATACCCTAAAGAATTTAATTTTTTTATTAAAGGTTCTTGATAGTTTTTATCTAATTTACCAGTTGATGTTTTTAATTCAACAAATAATCCACAATAAGTATTTGCAGGAAAAGCAATAAATAAATCAGGCCAACCTTTTAAATAACCAAGCATTTTATTTCTTTTTCCTTGTAAAGGATTTTTAGCATTTCCTGGAGCACAGGTAAAAATAATATCTGGATATTGATATTTTAAATGCTTTACAACTGAACATTGAATTATAAATTCTTCAGTCATTTACTCACCCTTGTTTAAGTCTTCCACATAATATAAAGTAAAAACAAAAATAAAAAAGTTATAAACATTTTAATAATTGTATTTTCCATTAATTTCTATCCTTTTCAATGCACTCTACGGACGCACATTTATTTAAAAACTCTGATAATCTAAAAGCATCACAATGTTTTCTATGCTTTCCTTTTGGTTTTTCACAAATGCAGTCTTGTTCGTTACCTTTCACTTCTCTCTTATCGGCGGTCATTGGTTAGCCTCCACAATAAATTCTCTTGCATACCAACTAGCAGTTTTGTTTGGCTTAAAAATACATAAAATAAGACTCCCGTCAAATTTTTCATCAAGAAATATGCCTTTGCAACCATTTTTTATCACTTTTCTCGATGGTACTCCATTTTTAAATGCTAAGTCTGTACATGTTACTTCTGTACCAAACTTCATATCATTCCTTTGCTATTAGTTGGGGTGGCAGGTACGGTATCAGCCATCCTAGGCTTCCCATGTTCCTTTTACTTTCCTTACCACCCCATATTAGTTAGGGTATCTTGCAGTTGGTCTGCCTCAAACTTTTCTCCTCAAATATATCCGATAGATATATTCGGTATTGCCACCAATTTCACGGGCTTATTATTCATCTGATAGACTTCCACGCCAAAGATACCCTATGAGTTAAGTTTCTTCTGATTGATTTTCTTTTTGTATTGCCATTGATTTCTTTGCGAAGAAACAAGCCTCTTCTAATTTTGTCTTTACAACAGAAAATTCTCTGGTATTTTCAGGGCATTGTGATTTTAAGCCTTTTAATAAGAGGTCGAAATATTCTGCTATTAATTGTGCCTTCTCTTGCCCAGATTGATTTAACTTGTGAAACTGAAATAATGAATCCATTTTATTCCTTTCGTTTACGTTATTATTTGTTAGTTTATGAGTTAAGTTTTCAACTTTGTATTTATAAAGTCCATAATCACAGCTAAATTTCTTTGAGCAATATCAGTTGAAACATTACATCGAAGAAGTCCATCTCTGTATTCTATTGCTAATCCTACCAACCTCTCCAACTGCTCTGTAGGCTGGCGAGTGTTCCACCTCCTGACCTCAACACGGTCTATAATATGCCCTCTTGTAAAAATACATTCATCAGTATGGTCAAATACATAATCAGAAAAATAATTCTTTGGCTCAGTATTACAAAAAGGACAATTTAACGGCTTTAACTCAACCTCTTTTTCCTTATCCATTTCTTCAAACATAACTCTCCTCCCTACCTATTAGACCCAAACTAAGCAAAACTTAATTGTCTGTCTATTTTTGATTGTTCTAAGACGTGTAAGCCTAATTCTGGTTGTACGCAGTTTGTTAACAATTTTTCTGGATGTTTAAATTTAAGTTCATATTTTGATAAATCAAATCCATGCAATTCTTGTAGTTTTTTCATTCTTTCTTTATGACTCATTCTGTTTTCGCCCTTACAATTTGTTATGCTAAATTCTGATTTAAATTCTTTATATTGAATAAAGAAATTACTCCAAAATATATGTCGACCACACTCAAAACCATTAACCAACAACTCATAATAAGGCTTAACATTCTCAACAACATACTTTCCTTTAAAGAAATATTTTAAAAATATTATCTCTTGATATAAAGACATGTCTGGATAACGAATAACACCTTGAGCATTTAAGAAATGATTTACATTACTGTGTGTTGGACAAGGTGGAGAAGCCCAAATAAAATCAAATTCCCGATAATGTTCTAAAAGATATTGATGAGCGTCTGCTACTATTACATTATCTTGTGGAAAAAAAGATTTATATATATCAGCAATTTGTTTATCTAATTCCACCGCAGTAACCTCAACATCAGTCCATAGTTTACGATTACCACCTATTCCAGCATACAAATTTAAAACCTTCACTTACTTCCCCCTTAGCCAGACGTTGTTAAACTTTATCTTTATATTTGTTCCATAATCCAATCATATAATCAGCCAACTCCTCTCTTTCTTGTTTAGTAAAATAATCTTCATGATAATCAATTGTTCCATCATATCCTTCAAAAACTCTTAATTTATCATCAATTCCAATTATTAGATTGTTTGCATAAAAAACTTTTCCAGTAGATAACTTAAAATACTCATCATCTATTTTCTCCATCTTAATCACGCCTCCTTAACATTTAATCCAAACTGCAGCAATTGCTCTATGAGCTAACGGATTGCTAGTTTTTTTATATCCACAAAATTTAATTAATCCATTATTTGAAGCTTTTGTTATTATTCCTCCCCAAGCTCTTTTATGTGGTGGAATTTGTAATCCTCTTTGTTCACACCACACACGAGCATCTTCTGTTAAAAACTCAATATTAGTGTGCATAGACAAGTAATCATTAAACATTTCATAAGCTGAATCTGACCAATCAGGGAAATATTTGTTTGCATTATTTAAAGATGCAAACAACCCTGCTTCTCGTCCTTCCTCGGCTCTAATTTTATTTAACTGTTGGCTCATTTTAAACTCCTATTAATTTTTTTTCTGCCATTATTTTTTGAAGGATTAAATCTTTTTGTTCTTCAAGCCTTTTAATCTCCGTTTTAGAAACCTTAAATTGATTTTCTAGAGAATCTGTAATTCTTCTTGATTCACTTAATTCATTTGTTGTTTTTTCTAACATTATAAGCAATTCTCTTAAATAATCGGCACTCATTTTTTACCTTTCGTTGACCATAATTTCTTTTTTAAAGGATATGCCTTTGTTAATAACTTAAATAATTCAAATTCATCAATAAGCAAATCCATTTTATATGGCTCAAAAACACCTGTTTCTTTATCTATTCTTAATAAATGAACTTCTTCAACAGTATACCCGTTCTCAACAAGCAAATTTTTATATGCAGAAACTTGGCATTGCATTTCTGGATACAATCCCGACGATGTTTTAAAATCAATTAAAGCCAACTTTCCATTTAAACGACAATAACAATCTATTGTCCCACCATATAAAAACTCTTCTGAAACTAACGATATTTCGCTTTTAATAATCTCAATATGATTTTCTTTTTCAAAATCAATATAAGCCAAAAAAGCCGTTTGTGCCTTATTAACATCTTCTGGTTTATACAAAGAAACATCCGGCTCTTTCTTCTTTAAATGACACTCAATTAAGTAATGAGCAATTGTCCCAATACTTGCAGCAGTATCCCTTGCCTGTCGGTAGTCTATATTTTGAACACCTAGACTCCACGCCCAATGCATCAAGGCAGGTTTATCAAGCATCCCTAGTATCGTTGTGACACTAGGGACGACTTCTCCATTTAATCGATTATAAATTGTATGCGTTTTATTTTTGGACATTAGATACCGACTTTTGACAATTGAAACATAAACATTTTTTAAACTTATCTTCACTAAACTTTTTTACTTTTTCTGAAACTACAGCACCACATTCTTGACATTCAAATGTAATCCCAACCTCTTTTGTTGTTATTTGTGAAGTTCCCTGAAAAACATCATTACTAACTGTTTCTTTGGAATTATTATTTGTATGATCTGCATCTTTTGCATCATCTATACAAAATAACCCATTTAAAGCATATTTACGAGCGTATGAACTCGTAGCCCCTGTAATCTGCGAGTCATCCATCCCCTTTTTATTTTCAGATTCTCTTGCATAAGCAACTGACTCAAAAGCCATTCCAGTTTCAATATCAAAAATAGTTGCTGTTGCTTTTACATAATACCTATTACCTACTAAAACAATATCATCTTTAACGATCAAATAACAATTATATTTACTCATTAAAGGCTTTAATGCTTCTAAAATATCTTCACAAGAACGATATTTATATCCTCCAAAAGTATTTGTTTGATTTTTTGGCGCAACCAACTCTGCTTGTATTTTTAGTAATTTTTCCATTATAAGTTACCCCTTTCAACGGCTAAAGAAATTAAATTTTCGTCTGAGTACATAAGTTCAGTAGAAGCAAAACTATCCAAGAGAATATCTTTTAAAGCTTCTCTTTCTTCTGATGTTAAACTTGTTACGCCATTTTTAGCTTTCCAGTCCAGACGATCATAAACACTAACGAATTGACATTCTTTTTCCATTTTACTCCCCCTTTGATAAGAAATATTCTACGTTTTTTAACCAATTTTTATTTAACCCTCTAGGATCATTCCCTGCCCCAACAGGACAATATCTACTAGCTAAAAACTGTAGATAATATGTAAACCCCTTGCTATCACGCGCGAATCTTTTTCTGTTATTCTTAATTGTTTTAATACAGATTTTTTTGCATTCCGCTTTCGTATCGCATTTAATCGACCTGATCCCATATGGGTACTGCGATTTTCTGCCGCCCTCTGCTTGGTAGATTGCCGAAGCGATTTGCTCATCTGTATACTCCTTTGCGTGTGCCATAACTGCCAAACCAACAATTACGGCAATTGTTAATAACATTAAGCAAAAATAAAATGTTGATTTAAAATTCACTTACTCCCCCTTTTTTCTTGAAGATGATAACAAACAGCATCTTCTATCAAACGGCTGATTGGTATCCCTGTTTCAATCTTTAACTTTTTAATTTTTTTATGAACCTCTTTATCAATTCTTACCGTTATTGTTTTTGACATCTACTTAACCTCCTTTCAATGATACAAATGTAGCATAATGTATTATTATTTGTCAAGAGATTATTTTATATTTTTTTTATTTTATTTTTTTATGGATAATACCGACGGGAAAGTTCTTCTATCTTAGTTTTTAGTTTTTGTATTTCTTCTTTTTGAAAATTTAATTCTTCCTGAAATCTATCAAAATATAATGATGGATGAGTCATCATGGCTTGACGCATTTGTTTGCAATATTTACATTCACATTTTGGTAAACAACCCATTATAACTCCATTGGTATAAATGCTGGGATTTTTCCTTCATCTAAAATAACTCCACAACCTATCATTGGTTTGCGCCTCATATCTCTTCCATAATTAAAGGCGTAAGAATTTCGATCAACTCCACAACCAACAGCTAGCCCAAAACTACGATCTCTTTCATTTGCTGTCCACCACACTCCAGCATTACTATGTAAATGTCCAATAACAACAGAACATTGATTTTCTCTTACAGCACTTGAATGTGCCCCTTGTCCAGAATAACCCATTCCATGAAATATTCGGATATTATAGAGATAATATTCTATTTTATAATCCCACTTCTTTGGTAATTCAAAAACCTGTTCAAAAGATTTAAAGAAACTACTTGATAACCCAAATCTCCAAGCAGCCTTTTCAAGTCTTTCATCATGATTCCCAATACAAAGGGCTAGTTCAGGGAAAGCTTTATACCAGGCTTGTAAATGTTTTATAGTTTCTTCTCTTTCTTGATAAGGACTAAATCCATCTGGGTTGTGTTCATGTCTTGATATCGAGTGAAAATCAACTAAATCCCCGATATGGACAATTTCGCTACATTTATATTTCTTTTTAGTTTCTACACAAAACTCTAAATAATTTTTATGCTCAAAAGGTATATGCGTATCACCAATTATGAGAATGTTGCCAGTCAACTAATCCTCCTCACACCACTGATTATTAATCATTGTTTCTAAATAAGAAGAACTGCCCTTGGCAAATATTTGGCTACTAAATAAATGGTAAACATCTTCTCCATCACTTGCTACTAAAACATACCCATTAAATCTATCTTTTAAAAGATTTTCTATCTTATCTAACACAATTTTTGTTTGTGGATCAATATCCATTAGTTTTTAACAATCATTGCGGTTATATATTTAGTGTCAACTGCCGCAAAAGATGTATTAATAGTCGATATAGTAATTCTGGATGTTGATGTTGTTGTTCCGTCCTTTATTTTTGCTGATAAGAAGTTTGTCGTTCCACCACCGGATAAAACAACTCCATAATTAGTGTTTGAAAATGTTGGCAAAAACACAATCGTATAATCACCAGTCCCATTTTTAATAACTGATGAAGAGACTGCATAAACTGCCGTTGGAGTGATTGGGTTCGAACCTGTCCCGTCAAAAGTAACCCAAGCGGCAACTTTATCAGATTTATCATTAATATAATCGTCATGCTCTTGAGCAATCATTGTTAAACGATCAAGACTGGTTTCAAGTGTTTCTGCCGGAAATTGACTATAATCATCATAATCAGATGCTTGTGTTAATGCAGTATCTCTTTTAACAATCTGTGTATAAGATGTTGAGTATGTCGGAGAAACCGTTACAGTGCCACCAATTCCGCTTGTATTAATTGATACGGTATAATTAGAAGAATATGTTAATTCAGTCTCTTGCCCAGTTGATGTTAATCTTTCAATTACTTTGATATCTTCCGGCTGACCTGGTAATGCTTGAAAAGTAAACGTTAACGTGGCTTGTCCACCAGAGAATAATTGCGTGCTATTTGTTGTTGAAACTGTCATTGTTAGCTCCTAGAATTTGGTTGATTTCTTGTTTGTATATGTATTTGCTGAAATTCCTAATGCATCCGCAATAATAACTAATAATTTATTTGCTGAATCAGGGTTATCCTTTAATTCTTTATAATTTGTTATTGGTAAAGGCATTAAAAGATTGCTTGCTTCATTTACTAAAGTTGGTTTATTATGTTGGAAATCTTCCCCTTTTAACAGGTCTTTCACTATGGAAGCCGCTGGAGATAGTTTATTTTCAATAAAACTATATAAAACATCTGTCCCTGTTGGTTGTCCAAATTTACCCGATGTTAAAGATTTAACTTTTCCTGTCATTGAACTTTTAGTTGATAACGTTGTAAGTCTGGAAGCTAAAGTAACAACAGATGCCATACCACCAGAAACATCAAATCTTGTTGCTCCATCTTTTATTTTACCAAAATCAGAACTTCTCGGATCATTTTCAACACTATCTGGATTAACTGCATAAGCAATAGATAGTATTCCAGCTACCCCACCAATTATTTTCACTAAATTAGTTGCAGCTTCTTTTCTTGCTGCTTTACTTATGTTTTTATCAAAAGCATGGGCTGTTAATGTATCAATATGACTTTTTAATAATCTTGGAGAAAAGAAAACATTGTTTATAATGTTTCCAACAGGCTCTAATGCTCCTAATTTCCCTCTTCCAGTAAGTGAGTTTGCTATTTTCCCAAAGCCTTCTAAATCAGCTCCAGAGTCTTTATAAATTTCAGCGTATTTATCAAATATATCTGCGCGAGTTCTATATTGAAAAGCTGTGAATGCTGTTTCAGATGCTTTAAACGCTTTCCCTAATACTGGAAGTCTCTCTGGTAAATTTGTTGGATAAGCCTCTTCTCTGACTCCAACAGCCAATCCTTCTTTTTTATATAAACCATTTAAAGCGTTTGGTCGTGACATAACATCAGCCCTAACTTCTGTCATAACATCATGACCACCAAAGGTTCTTGCGATATCAATAAAAGACTGCTTAGAGTTTTTAAGCCATATTTCAGGATGAGAGAATAAGACTTTTAACCCTTGACGACCGATAACACTATTATCTAAAGATGCTTTCATTGATTTAGCAAGTCCAGCTACTTTAGAAGCACCCTCTAAATAATTCTCTGGTTTTAAATATTCAGATAATTTCTTATTAGATTCATTTTCTTTTAATCCATTTATATAATCATCAAATTGTGCTTTTGCTCTACCATATGCCATTCTTTCCTCTGATTGGGGAGGAGAGTTTTCTTTTATAGCATCTCTTTTTAA
>Ga0070749_10000171_pt1 | contig 39405 bp, 61 predicted proteins | sample VirMetDEL_Nov_18_FD_75180 | JGI IMG/M metagenome (GOLD analysis project Ga0070749, IMG submission 75180) | Aqueous microbial communities from the Delaware River and Bay under freshwater to marine salinity gradient to study organic matter... | ecosystem: Environmental > Aquatic > Marine >...
GGTTTTATCATCCCTCCTGCTGGTGGTATCATTCAGATTCAGTATGCTCAAAAAACTGATACTGGTTCAATTACTTTGACTGTTGGCACACCTGTCGCATTTACTGATCTTTCAGTAAATATTACACCAACATCAACTAGTAGCATTATTAAACTTGAAGCGATGCTTTGTGGCGAATTCGGTGATGCAGATAATGCCTGGAATAGTGTATCAACATTTTTACGAGATGATGTAAATGTAATTACGCAAGTTGGTTCGCGCACGTGTGGTGTAGGTCACTTTGCATCTCCATATCATGAAGATAACCAGTCAAGCACTCCGGAATGGTCATATTATACTTATTTTGATACACCAAATACGACCTCGCAAGTAACTTATAAGGCCGCAATTGAGGCTGGTTGGATCAATGGTGATACTTTTTATATCAATAGAACAAAAGATGATACAAATGCATCTAATTTTGAACGAATGACATCATTTATAACAGTTACAGAGATAGCAGGTTAAAATGGCATACGGTAAGATAGTAGCAGATCAGATTCAGCACAGTTCAGAAGGCACTGTCGATACACAGTATGTCGTGCGTGGTGGTGCGAAGGCATATCAACATTTGCAACAAACAACTAACACGATTCAAAAAAGTCTAAATTTAAGTTCATCAACAGATAATGGACTTGGTGATTTTACTGCTAATTTTACTACATCATGGTCAGATGTCTATTATATGTTTTCCCATGGTAATGATGATGATGGATATAATGACGCGGCGGTATACCATCAAAAGGGTTTAACTTGGGCAACTGGGTCATTTAGATATAGATCAGCATATGCTTGGAACGCTAGTGCTGGATTTACTGATTTTGGGATGGCGTGTATTGTATGGCATGGAGACCTCGCATAATGGAATTGAAAGAATTTAAATTATTTGACAGACTGTGTTGGGCAAAGGAAAACCTTGAACCATATCAGTCAGACTATCGTGTTGTCTTCGAAGATAACGTTGATGAACCTGCAAAGGTACTTGTGCCTGATCCAAATTGGATGGCATGTGCAATGCATGGTGGTATTCTTCCACCTGTATGGGTTTATCATGAACTTGAAAAAGATGAGAAAACACCAGGATTTAAGAAACATACTCGTGGTTATCTGCTACATGAAACAGAACCTATGCCTCCTATGAGTGAAGAAGAGGCGATTGAGTATTTAATTATGAAAGACATTCCTAATCACATTTGGCGTACATGGAATGAAGGTAATAAACCAAAGATGGTCATCTGTAAGAAAGAGCAACTCCCTCAGACGAGAGAGTGGCGGAATGCTTGGAAGATAGATCCTAATATAAATAGTAAAGAAGCTGCTTAGGAGATTAAAATGGCAACTACTTATATCGTTGACAAGGATGGTAATCAGGCAAATGCTGCTGACGTAACAGTACCATCTGATCGTCATTTCCGTAGTGCTTGGTCTTTGTCTGGTGATGTAATCAGTGAAGATCTTGACACAGCAAAAACAATTTTTAAAGACAAAATCCGTGAGGTTCGTAAACCTTTATTGGAAGCAGAAGATGTAGCTGTAATGCGTGCTATTGAAGAAGATGATGCGACTGCAAAGGCTGCGGCAATTGCAAAGAAAGCTGCTCTTCGTGATGCGCCTGCTGCAGCTGCCATTACAAGTGCTACAACAATTGCAGAACTCAAAGCTGCATGGAACACAGACGTACTTGGTGATTCACCATACGCATAGGTAATTAAATGAGCCGTTCACGCGACATTGCTACAAATTTAGGATCTTCACTTGGTGCTGGGGGAGGTGGTGGAGTTGATTCTGCTACTGTTTTATCCCTAACAGGTGTATCTAGTTCTGGGATACAAGTGCCTAGATTAGATTCATCAGAAGTTGCTGCATTATCTTTAGATAGTGCTTCTGGCGGTACTATTCTTTATGATACTACAAATGATGAAATGAAAGCATGGACAGCTGATACATTCAAAAGAGTTGTCAAAAGAATAAGTGCTGAGGGGGACGGTGGAACAAAAACCTCTATAACCGCAAATGGTAAAAATTATAATGTACATACATTTACATCATCAGGAACATTTACTGTAAGCGGTGAAGGAGTATTAGCTATTGAGTATCTTGTAATCGGCGGTGGTGGAGGTGGTACTGGTCACGGAGGCGGTGGAGCAGGTGGATATCGTTGTTCTGTTGTTGGCGAAACCTCTGGACAAAGTTCCTCAGCAGAAACCAGATTAACAAGAAGTGCTGGTTCCTATACCGTAACCGTTGGAGCTGGTGGAAATGGTTCTAATGGTGCAAATTCTGTTTTTGACACTATTACCTCAATTGGTGGTGGCGCTGGACAGAACCAAACTGGTTCTAATGGTGGTTCCGGTGGCGGTGGCGGTGGTTATGGTGGTAACTATTCCGGCGGCTCTGGAACTACTGGACAAGGATACGGCGGAGGCGCTGGGCGAACTGCTTCAGCTGTTGATGCCGGTGGTGGTGGTGGTGGCGCTGGAGCTGCTGGTGCAACTGCAACGGTAGCTGGTAGCTACGCATACGGCGGTAATGGTGGTTCTGGTATAGCCTCATCTATTAACGGTACTTCAATTCAAAGAGGCGGCGGTGGAGGCGGTTATGGTGAAACTGGAGGCACTGGCGCGGGCGGCGGTGGAAATGGTGCTTTCGATGGAAGCACTGCTGCAACCGATGGAACAGCAAACACAGGCTCTGGAGGTGGCGGCCAAGGTGGTGTTGGTGGTTCTGGTGTTGTTATTATCAGATATGAAGCTTAGAATATAAGTTAAGGAGATTATGTAAATGTCACACTACGCAAAAGTTGAAAATGGTATTGTAACAAATGTTATTGTTGCTGAAGAAGAATTCTTTGACACATTCGTAGATACAACTCCAGGCGAGTGGATTCAGACCTCATATAATACAAGAGGTGGTGTCCATATTTTGGGTGGAACTCCTTTAAGAAAGAATTTTGCTTGTATTGGTATGTTATATGATGCAGATGCAGATGCATTTCATCACCCACAACCTTATGATTCTTGGACACTAAACACAGAAACTTACAAGTGGGAACCTCCTGTCGCTTATCCAGACGATGGTAATAATTATACTTGGAACGAAAACGAACAGAGATGGGATAGTGCATAATGCCAAGTAAAATCAGAGACATAGCAGAGATCTTTGGTGTAACCGAGACTGCCAATACCACAAATGCAGTCCTTACTTCTGTAGCAGATGGAAGTGGATTATTAGTATATGCAACACTTGATGACTTACCAACATCTGATCTAACTGCCGGTGATCAGGCATATATTACTGCTACGAATCGACTCTATGTTTCTAACGGTTCGGGTTGGTATAATGTAGCACTATTCAATGCTACACCATCATTAAGTATCAGCCCATCTGGTGCTGTAACACTGGCAGTAGATGGTTCCACACCTACAGTCATTACACTCACAGGAACAGATAGCGATAATGCTGATGCAAATTTGGTATATTCAGTTGAATCAGATGGGTCTTTTGCAAATATTGCTACACTGAGTCAAGATTCAAGTGTATTCACTATCACTCCATTGAGTGAGGATAGTGCTACACCAGGATCATCTACTCTCACATTTAAGGTAAGTGATGGAATTAGTTTTGGTTCTGGTACAACTACCTTTAGTTTAACATTTGGTCCTGATTGGTCAGTGTCTCCTACGGAAACTATTATAAGAGCATCTGATACACAAGCGGTAGATATTTTTGGTAGCGGAGTAGGTATTAACGATGATGGAGATTGGATTACTGTAAGTGCTCGTTATGAAGACGGCGGAGTAGGCGATCCATTAAGTAATTCTGGCGCTGTTTATGTATTTAATAAATCGGGCGGATCTTGGTCAGAGACACAAAAATTAACTGCTTCAGATGCAGCAGCAAATGATCAGTTGGGTGGAAGTAGTAGTGATCAGGGTAGTTCACTTATGATGAGTGGAGATGGTCAATATATAATTGCCGGTGCCTTTGGTAAAAACACTCAAAGCGGAGCTGCATATATATTCAACCGATCGGGATCTACATGGTCACAACAGCAAAAAATATCTCCACCTACAGGTTTTGGGCAATATGATGAATTTGGTACAGATGTTGCTTTGAATTATGATGGTACATATGCAGCAATAAGTGCACCTAGATTTGACAATGATGTTACAGCATACCAAGGTACAGTTTGTGTATATACTAGATCAGGATCTACTTGGACACAACAAGGTAGTAATATACAAGCATCTGATAAAGCTACTTCAGGACAAGCCTATTTTGGTCAACCTCTTTCTTTTAACGGAGATGCCACTTATTTAGCTGTTGGGTCTTGGGGTCGAACAGTAAACTCCCAAACGACTACAGGATCGGTGTATATGTTTACTCGATCTGGATCTACTTGGACTGAGCAATCTATAATTGTAAGCGGTGATTTGCAAAGTGGTGATAGGTTTGGTTCCAGCCTTAAGATATCATCTGATGCAAATTATTTAATTGTTGGATCTCCATTTGAAGATGGTGGTGCTGGTGACCCATTAACTAGTTCAGGCGCTGCTTATATCTTTACAAGATCCGGTTCTACATGGACACAACAAGCTAAGTTAACTGCATCAGATGCACAAGTAAGTGATCAATTTGGTCAACGGGTTTCTATAAGTGCTGATGGTAATTTTGCGGTAGTAAAGGCAAGATATGAAGATGGTGGTGCAGGTGATCCAATAAGTAATGCTGGTGCTCTCTATGTTTTTGAAAGATCCGGATCTACTTGGACGGAAATTAGAAAATTAACTGCCTCTGATGCACAAGCAAATGATCAGTTAGGGTATAGCATTGATATAAACAGTGATGGATCTGTTATAGTTGCGGGTACACAAAATGAAGATGGTGGTGCGGGTGATCCAACATCTAATGCTGGTGCAGCTTATATCTATGAAGCAGGTTAATAAGTAGTTTACTTTTACTGCATTTTGTGATATAATATATAATTATGTTTGGAGTTATATAATGATTGATTTGAAATCCATCCACGAAATGTGGGCAAAAGACTGCATTATCGAGTCGAATGAACTAGATAAATCTTCTCGAGAACAACCAATCCTACATGCAAAATACCTAGAGCTTTTATCAACATATAAGCTACAATTAAAGCGTGCAGAGTTTAATCAAAAACAATTATTAAAGGATAAATGGTTGTGGTATAATGGTAAAATGCCACACGACGAAATAATTAAAAAAGGTTGGGATCCCGATCCATTCAATGGTTTAAAAGTTCTTAAGGGTGAAATGGAATACTATTACGATAGCGACCCTGAAATCCAAAGATCCGAGGAAAAAATTCAATATTATAAGAATGTTATAGATACATTAACGGAAATAATAAATAATATCAATTGGCGACATCAAACCATTTCGAATATTATAAAATGGAAACAATTTGAGGCTGGATTTTAAATAGTGCATTTATTGCGTAATGATATGGTAACCATAGGCTAAAATGGAAATACTTAAAGTAGCGAAACTAAACCACGCTAATCTAAGAATACAGTGTGAAAGTGGTACTGCTCAGGAATTAAATGAGTTTTTCTCATTTTATGTGCCTGGTTATAAATTTATGCCTATGTACCGAAATAGATTATGGGATGGTAAAATTCGTTTATTTTCAATTATGAATGGAGAATTACCTGCTGGTCTTTATGAACATCTATTACAGTTTGCAGAACAGAGAGAGTATGAAGTAATAGTAGATGAAACTGCATATGGTAAACCAGATAATTACAATCAAGTAAATGTAAAAGAGTTATATGGATATATAAAATCATTAAATATGCCATATGAAATACGTGATTATCAGTTTGATGCAGTATCGACTGGTATTCATCGCAAACGTGGCATTTTATTATCACCAACTGGGTCAGGTAAATCTCTTATCATTTATGCTTTAACACGTTGGTATTTAGAAAATTTTAATAAAATGGTTTTAATCATCGTACCTACAACTGGATTGGTTGAACAGATGTATGGTGATTTTAAAGATTATGGTTATGATGTTGAAAATGAAGTTCATAAAATCTATTCTGGTAAAGATAAGAACACACAAAAAAGAATTGTAATATCTACTTGGCAATCAATATATAAACTACCAAAGCAATGGTTTCATCATTTTGGTATGGTCATCGGTGATGAGTGTCATGGCTTTAAATCTAAATCATTAATGTCTATTATGAACAAAGCATCTGAAGCAGAATATCGCTTTGGAACTACAGGAACACTAGATGGAGCTCAGACCCATGAACTCGTACTCCAAGGTTTATTCGGTAAAATATATCGCGTTACCACAACAAAGTCATTACAAGATAACGATACTCTCGCCCAACTCAAAATTAAACGAATTGTACTTAAATACTCAGAGGAGATACGTAAGGAATTTGGTAAGAGAACATATCAGGATGAGATCGATTTCATTGTATCCAATGAAAAGCGTAATAAATTCATAAGAAATTTAGCACTTGATATGAAAGGTAATAGTTTAATCCTATATAACTATGTAGAAAAACACGGTAAACCTTTATTTAATTTAATTGAGGATTCTGCAGATGAAGATCGTAAAGTATTTTTTGTATCTGGTGATGTTGCTACCTCCGACCGTGAAGCAATACGAGGAATTGTGGAAAAAAGCAAAAATGCAATCATTGTGGCTTCATTAGGTACATTTTCAACAGGGATAAATATAAGGAACTTACATAATATTATTTTTGCTTCACCAAGTAAATCACAGATTCGCGTATTACAAAGTATTGGTAGAGGGTTGAGAAAATCAGACGACGGTAGTGCTACTAATCTTTATGATATATCAGATGATATTAGTTGGCAAAGTAGAAAAAATTATTCATTATTACACTCTTTTGAAAGATTAAAAATGTACCAAAAAGAACAATTCGATTATAAAACTGTACAGCTAGATATGAAATCATGAAGGGCGAATTTAAACAATTTAAACTTACCAATGGCGATGAGATGATTTGTGAACTCGTTGCAACTGGAGATGATGACTCTACAGCAGATGTAATTGTCCGTAGAGCTATGAAAATTGTTGTAACAGATGATTTAGAAGAAAATGTGAGATATTATACATTAAAACCTTGGATGTCATTTGTTGATGATACAACTGATTTAATGGCTCTTAATTCTGTACACATTGTTGGAGAATCAAATCCTTCGGAAACTATCATGATGCATTATGCAGCTGCATTAGCTGATGTCGATAGATATAATAAGATAAAAAATATTGGTCTTACATTTAAAGAAATTGAAGAAAAATTAAAAGAATTATCCGAAGAAGAAATGAATGAATTTTTAAATGCCAAATATAATGAAATTGCAAATGATTCTGATACTGCAAATGTAATTCAGTTTAGACCTAAAGGTACAGTACATTGAGTTTTTTGGTACACCCTTTACCACCTATTCATGTTATGGTGCGTAAGGAATATCTCTATGACCTTGAAGAGGGACACGGCGAATACACTCCAGGAATTTGGATCTCAGTAAAATCAACACAGTATAAGGCACTTTACTTTGAAACACTTCTCACTGAATACGGCGCGCTCTATGATAAACTTCCTTTGTCGGCCTTCGTTTGGAAGAGACCTCACGGTGACCTTCCTCTTGATGTGCTTCAGCTTTGGGATTGCTTTGATTATGATCTCACTGTAATAGAAAAACCACTACTAAGTCGGTGTGAATTTTTCGGCAAAGATCGGAACATGCACCCGGGTGAGTATCTTTTTACAATTGATAATGCACATCCGGATAAATCCCGTATAGATATAAACTTCAGTGAACATGATCCTGAGCATAAAAGTTTTAATATTATTCAATTAGATAATGGACAATTCGCTGCGCAACCTAACAATAGAGTAATTTGGAGAGATGCAAGTTTAATTCCATCTGAATTAAAACAACCAGATTTTAAAGTGTGCACACAAAATTATAAAGTAGAAACAGAACCTAAATGGTCAGTCGGACATACCGATGAATGGCAATACAAAACCCAGGATGAAACTTAGGGTTCCTGTTCCCCAAAATATCTTAATTTATTATATCACATCCTGAGCAAATGTAAACAACTATTTTTTAGTTTTATATAAACTTTTTTATGTTTACACGAGCGTAAATATTGTATATAATAAACATATAATTAAAGGAGGTGGCATGGCGCGTACAAAAAGACAAAGTATTCATTATGTGAATAATGCTCAGTTCTCGCAAGCAGTCGTAGACTATGTAAAAACTGTACAAGAAGCCAAGAAAAACGAACAACAACTTCCTATCGTACCAGACTATATTGCTCAGTGTTTCTTACGAATCGCTGAAGGTTTGTCTCACAAATCTAATTTTATTCGCTACACATATCGCGAAGAGATGGTTATGGATGCAGTTGAAAATTGTTTAAAGGCTATAGAAAATTATAATTTAGAAACAGCTACAAGAACGGGTAAACCAAATGCTTTTGCTTATTTCACTCAAATTACTTGGTACGCATTTCTTCGCCGTATTGCAAAAGAGAAAAAACAACAAGATATTAAACTCAAGTATTTAACAAAATCTGGTATTGAAAATTTTGTTGCAAATGAACACGGTGATGATATATCCCAACAAGTAGTAGGGGCATTTGTTGATACATTAAGAGATAGAATTGAAAAGGTCCGTAGTGTCGACAGTGAAATTAAAGACTTTGCAAGAGAAGAAAAACAAAAGCGTAAACGTGGCGTAAAGGCAGATTCAGATTTAACGGAGTTTCTTCAGTGAAAGTAGCAGTTCTCAATGACACGCATTGTGGTATACGTAACTCTTCCGAGATTTTTCTCAACAACGCGGCAGATTTTTATTCAAAAGTCTTTTTTCCTTACTGTCAGGAAAACGGGATTGAACAAATTTTACACCTCGGGGATTATTACGACCACAGAAAATTCGTTAACTTTAAAGCATTAAATCATAACCGTAAACATTTCCTAGACCCTCTTCGCAAATTTGGTATGAAGATGGATATTATTCCAGGGAATCACGACACATACTATAAGAACACAAACGACCTTAATTCTTTGAAAGAATGTCTTGGTCATTATATGAATGAGATCCATATTGTAATGGAACCTCGTGTAATGGAATATGGCTCATTGAAGATTGCGCTTCTCCCTTGGATCAATCCTGAAAACTATGAGTCATCGATGAAGTTCATTCGAGAGTGTAAAGCCGATTGGCTCGGTGGTCACCTCGAATTGAACGGATTCGAAATGATGCGTGGTATTAAAAATACTCATGGTATGTCTGCAGATATTTTTAAAAGATTTGAATTGGTTTTAACTGGTCATTTTCATGCATCTTCTAAACAAGATAATATTTGGTATCTAGGCTCACAAATGGAATTTTTTTGGTCAGATGCACATGATCCAAAACACTTTCATATTATTGATACAGAAACTCGTGAAATAGAAAAAATTAGAAATCCATATACTTTATTTCAAAAAATTGTTTACAATGACGAAAAAATGGATTATAATAACTATAATACTTCCGACTTGGATGGAAAATTAGTAAAAGTAGTAGTTGTAAATAAATCAGATACATTTACATTTGATAGATTTATTGATAGAATTCAAAACCAAAATATCCACGAACTAAAAATTGCAGAAAATTTTCAAGAGTTTTTGGGTGAAAATATTGAAGATGAAAAAATCAATTTTGATGATACACAAGAAATTATTGATTCGTACATTGAAGCAGTTGATACAGATTTAGATAAAGACAAAATTAAAACACAAGTACGTGAACTAATGACTGAGGCTCAGGCTCTGGAATTTGCATGATTATATTTAAGACTCTTCGTTATAAAAATTTCCTATCATCTGGAAACAATTTTACCGAAATTAATCTAAATGAAAATAACTCCACACTTGTTGTGGGTCAAAATGGTGCTGGTAAATCCACTATGCTAGATGCCTTATCATTTGGATTATTTGGTAAAGCACATAGAAACATTAACAAATATCAATTAATCAACTCTATTAACAATAAAGGGTGTTTGGTTGAGGTAGAGTTTTCTATTGGTGGAAATAATTTTAAAATTTGTCGTGGCATTAAACCAGGCATTTTTGAAATTTGGAAAAATGGTACGATGATTAACCAATCATCTCACGCCAAAGAATATCAAAAGATCCTAGAACAAAATATTTTAAAATTAAATCATAAATCATTCCATCAAGTAATTGTCCTTGGTAGTTCTTCTTTTATTCCATTTATGCAGTTACCTGGTGGTCATCGTAGAGAAGTAATTGAAGATCTTCTTGACATTAATGTATTCTCTAAAATGAATATACTTTTAAAGGAAAGAAATACTCAACTGAAAGATAAACTTAATGGTATTAATTATGACATTGATATCATAAAAACTAAAATTGATGCACAAAGAAAATATATTCGCGATGTGAATGAATTAATTGGACAAAATATTTCAAAGAAGAAAGAAGACATTGCAAAATACCAATCGGAAATAAAAGATCTTCAACAGAATAATACTACTCTTTCAGCATATGTAGAATCAAAGCAAAGTCCAATCGAAAACGAGTTAAATACACTTAATAATAAAAAACAAGCTCTTATACAGTACACTGCTCAATTTAAGCAACAAATGACAACGGTGGCAAAAGATGCAAAATTCTATGAAACCAATGATGAATGTCCAACATGTTCCCAAGATATTAGTTCTGAACTTAGAGAAGAAAAACTTACGTTTGCCAAAAACAAAGCAAAGGAACTTAAATCGGCAATGGATAGGGCGGCTACCGAGTCAACTGCTATTGAACAGAGTATTGAACGGGCAAATAATTCATTTTCCGAAATCAGAGAAAAGCAATCGGAAATTCATTCTAATAATCAAACGATCAATCGGTTACAGACACACATTCAGTCTCTTGAAAGCGATTTAACTGGTACGGAATCAAATGATTTAGAAAAAGCCAAAACAGATTTATCTGAATTTGAGGATACTAAATATAATTTAATTGAAGAAAAAATGAAAATTTCAGAGGAGTATAGTTACAATTCTGTTATTGTAGAAATGTTAAAAGATACTGGTATTAAAACAAAAATTATTAAACAGTATCTACCAGTAATGAATAAACTTGTAAATCAATATTTGCAAGTGCTTGATTTCTTTGTGCACTTTCATTTAGATGAATCATTTCAGGAAGTAATCCGTTCTCGTCATAGAGATGAATTTACATATGATTCCTTTAGTGAAGGTGAAAAGCAAAGAATTGATTTGGCCTTATTGTTTACTTGGCGACAAGTTGCTAAAATGAAAAATTCTGTAGCAACTAATTTACTTATTTTGGATGAAACTTTTGATTCATCATTAGATCATGATGGTGTGGAAAATCTACTTAAAATTCTATACACATTGGACGATCAAACAAATGTTTTTGTCATCTCTCATAAAGGTGAAATTTTGGATGGCAAATTTAATAATAAAATCGAATTTGTTAAAGAAAAGAACTTTAGCAAGATGAAAAGGGGTTTACAAGCCAACGAACTTGTATTATAATATAACTATCTTATCTTTTGGAGAATAATATGGAACTTAGTGAAAATACCCTAGACGTGCTTAAAAACTTTTCTGGTATCAATCAGAATATATTAATCCGCCAAGGCAATACTGTGAAAACTATTTCAGAGGCCAGAAACGTTCTTGCTACTGCAGTAGTGGCTGAGGAGTTTCCTCAAGACCTTGGCATCTATGACCTAAATGAATTCATTGGTGTGCTTGGCCTTGTTGAAAAACCAAGACTAAAATTTGCTGATGAATATGTAACAGTATCAGATTCAACTGGTAGATCAAAAGTTAAATACTTTTTCTCGCCAGAGGATACTCTTACAACACCACAAAAAGATATTAATATGCCAGAAACTGAAGTTAAATTTGTTCTTACGAATGATACGCTTAACAAAATTAAAAGAGCGGCTTCAACTCTTGGTCATGATGAATTGTTAATTACTGGTAGTGATGGGGTTATTAAACTATCCGTAATTGATAATGGTAATTCAACATCGAATGCATTTTCGATCGATATTGATGGTGAATTTCCTACAGATGTGAATTTTAACTTTATTGTTGGCATTAGTAACCTCAAAATTTTGCCAGGTGATTATGAAGTTGAAATTTCATCTAAATTAATCTCATGCTTTAAGCATAAAGAATCCAATCTAAAATATTGGATTGCACTTGAAAAAACATCTTCGTACGGAGTATAATAAATGTCTGAACCAGATAAGTATGATCATCTTTTAACACTTTCAAACCAAGTAGCAAGATCATCTGTTGCTGTCATTGATGCAATGTCACAACGTGGTGCTGTAAAGGGTGAAGAAATGTCCACATTGGGTAAACTGCGTGATGATGCAGTACAAATTATCCAAGTAGTTGAAAACATTCAACAAGAAAAAGCAATGGAAGAATAATATTTACATTTGCCTAATTATGTGATATAATTATTTTTTATTATGAGGAACAGTGAATGTCAAATGATTTTTTGTGGGTCGAAAAATATCGGCCTCGCACCATTGCAGATACCATTTTACCAAATGGTCTTAAACAAACTTTCCAAAAGGTAGCAGAAACCGGTGAACTTCCTAATATGTTGTTCACCGGTACTGCAGGTCTTGGAAAGACAACAGTTGCCCGGGCACTTTGTAATGAACTAGATTTAGACTATATTGTTATTAACGGATCCGAGGAAGGTAATATTGATACTCTTCGGACTAAAATTAAACAGTTTGCGTCAACTGTATCATTACAAGGTGGTTATAAGGTTGTAATCTTGGATGAGGCCGATTATCTAAATCCGTCATCATTTCAACCTGCCCTCCGTGGCTTTATTGAAGAGTTTAGTAATAATTGTAGATTTATTCTAACTTGTAATTTTAAAAATCGTATTATCGAACCATTACATTCAAGATGTGGTTTATATGAATTCAATACATCTAAAAAAGATATGGCTCAACTTGCTGTTCAATTTATGCAACGAGTGTCTACAATTCTTGAAAAAGAAAATATTGAATGTGATAAAAAAATCCTAGCAGATTTGATTATGAAATTTGCTCCAGATTGGAGAAGGATCCTTAACGAATTACAAAGGTATAGTATTGGCTCTAATAGTATTGATAGCGGTATACTTATCAATATATCCGATAAAAACTATGACGACCTTTTTGATCATCTAAAAAATAAGGACTTTAAAAAAATGCGTGCCTGGGTTGTCAATAATATTGATACCGATGCATCTGCAATTTTTAGAGCAATATATGATCGAATGTCTGATAAAATTGCAGCACAATCAATACCACAATTGGTTCTAATTCTTGCTGATTATCAATATAAAAATGCTTTTGTTGCTGATCACGAACTGAATGTGGTTGCGTGTTTAACTGAGGTAATGGCAAATGTCAGTTTCAATTAGATTACAACTTTATACACAACCAAATTGTGATTTTTGTGATATGATGAAAATGAAACTGAACGAATGGGGTTATAAATTTGAAGTCATTAACATAAAGGAACAAGATTGGGCCAAGGAATTTCTTAAAACTCGTGGACATAAAACAGTACCTCAACTCTATTGGCACAATACACATCTCAATAAAGTAGATACTATTAATTTTACACGTGAAATGTTGGAAGAAACTCTAGATTATGAAAGTTATATTGGTGGTGTGGAGAATTTTAGATGAATCCCTTTGAATATCTTAATGCAATCAATGATACCAAAAAAGATATTATGGTAGATGATATTGCAGAAAAAGGTTATAGTTCATTTATGGTAAATAGGGGATTATCATATTTTAATGATACTGTTTTATTTGCAAATGAAATGAATCGTAACCACCACCTTGATAACAGATTACAATTTGATTTTCTTATAAATATAATTCGTAAACGGAAACGGTTTTCTAAATGGATGAAACCCGAGGTCGTTAGTGACGTGGAAGTTGTTAAGGAATATTATGGCTATAGCAATGAAAAAGCCCGCCAAGCCTTAACCCTTCTCACACCTGAACAAATAACAATGATAAAAAAGAAGGCGTTTAAAGGTGGAAGAAAATAAAATTGTTGAATGGACTCCGGCATCAATGCTGGAAATTACTCTAAATGAACCAGACGATTTTCTTAAGGTTCGTGAAACTCTCACTCGTATTGGTGTAGCATCCCGTAAAGATAATAAGTTATATCAATCTTGCCATATTTTACATAAGCAAGGTAGATATTTTATTGTGCACTTTAAGGAATTGTTTTTGTTGGACGGAAAAAAGTCTAACCTTGAAGAAAATGATATTGCACGTAGAAATACTATTGCTCAATTAATGAGTGATTGGGGATTAATTGCTATTGAAAATAAAGGAAAAGTAGAACCATTGGCTCCTATGAGACAAATTAAGATTATTCCTTTTAAAGAAAAGAATAATTGGGAACTTTGCCCAAAATACAATATCGGAAATAAATGAGTTTTGCCTATTTATTTTTGAGAAAAAGTTATTATATATAGATTAGAGATGCCGAATAGTCGGGTCTCATTTTAACCTTGCATAAGTCATGGAGGTACATATGACTGGAACATTCGCTTATCCGCGAAACGCATTTCTTGGTTTCGACCACATCTTTGATCAGCTTGAGAATATTCATAAGCATTCAAAGGATACCTATCCACCACATAACGTAGTAAAAGAAGAAGAATTAAACTATTCTCTTGAACTTGCCGTGGCTGGATTTAAAGAAGAACATATTGATATCGAAGTGAAGGATCATGTCCTTACAATTACTGGGGATCGTCCACAGCGTCGTGATCAAAACAAATATGTTCATAAAGGTATTAGTGCTCGTAACTGGAAAAAGTCATTTAGACTGTCGGAATATACCGAAGTAACTGGAGCAGATCTAACGGATGGAATTTTGACTGTCAATCTCGAAGTCGTTCTTCCGCAAGAGAAGCAGCCTCGTAAAATTCTAATTGGAAAAAACGAGGAACTAACAAATGACAGAACTAGCACTAAAAGGCTTTTCTAAGGTACGCAGTGGTTTTATTACTGTGTTTGCATCTTGGATAATTGGTCACATGAAAGCAGTAGGTAAAGCTGTTGAATTATCACGTTCTATGGCTGCTAACGAGCAAATTGCTCGTCAACTTTTACCCGAATACAGAGAACATACTTACTATAGTTTGTTAGCTGAATTAAATAGAAAAACAATGGAGCGCGTTTATGGTAAATAATTTATGGAAATATTTCTTTAAAAAAGCCGGATGCACTCCAGACACTATTTGGGAAGTTGAAAAACTACTTCAGGCTCAGGTTAATAGGATTAACTAATGTGGCCTTATACTGAAGACGAGTGGAAAACCTACACATAATATATAAAAAGGAGCAGGGAAAAACTTGCTCCTTTTTACGGAGGTTTATATGCAAGGTACACCAAGATACTGTAAAAAATGTGACCACCGCTGTCACTGTCTTACTACTGAATGTAAAGAGTGTCATAACGATGTGTGTTATGGTTGTGACTGCGATTTACCTATAAGAGATTTACCAGAATCATTTACAAAGGAAACATAATGAATATTGCAAAACTACAAGCCGATCTAGAATTAGATGAAGGTGTAAAACATGAAATTTATCTCGACCATCTTGGTTTGCCTACTTTTGGTATTGGCCATCTGGTTATTGAATCTGACCCGGAGCATGGATCAGAAGTTGGAACACCTGTCAGCGCAGAAAGAGTCAATGAAGCTTTCGAACGAGACATTGAAATCACGCTTGAAGACTGCAGAAAACTCTATGACGACTTTGATGAACTCCCAGAAGAAGCTCAGCTTATCATCGCCAATATGTGCTTTAATTTGGGATATCCACGTCTGTCTGCCTTCAAAGGAATGAAACGCGGTGTAGATGCTCGTGATTGGGATGCTGCAGCAGATGAGATGGTAGATTCCCGTTGGTATCGTCAGGTACCAAATAGAGCAGAACGTCTTGTGCAAAGAATGAGATCAATTACATTAAATGAAATTCCAGTATAAAAAACACTTTACAAACGCTCCTTAATTGTTTATAATATACTTGTGATTGGAGGTTGTATGGCATTTTATACATCAGTTACCAGATATGGTAACAGCATGCTTTATCGTGGTTATGATAATGCTGGAAATAGAGTAATAAAAAAAGAAAATTTTTCACCAACATTTTTTGTACCATCAAAAAAGGATACTGGTTGGCGTGGATTGGATGGTGCCCTAATTGGGTCTGTTACATTTGATAACATGCGTGAGGCCAGAAATTGGCTTGATCAGTACAATGATGTTGGTGGTTTTAAAATTTATGGTACAACAAATTATATCCATCAATACCTCCGTGAAAAGTTTCCACGTGATATAGAATTTGATAGAGATAAAATCAATGTTTCTACCATTGATATTGAAACAGAATATGAGGATGGATTCCCGGAACCAGATATTGCAGATAAAAAGATTCTTGCAATAACCTTAAAAAATAATATTGATGGCATTTATTGGGTTTGGGGTTATGGCGACTATGATGTAGAGGCCGCACTTATAAAACCGGTTCGGTATATCCAATGTCGCGATGAACCAGATTTGCTACTCAAATTCCTAGATTTCTATTCATCACAAGAAAAATGTCCAGATGTTATTACTGGTTGGAATGTCAGGTTCTTTGACATTCCATATCTTATAAATCGTACCGCTAAAATCCTAGGACTAGAACAAATGAAAAAGTTCTCTCCTTGGGGTTTGATTGAACATCGTAAAGTTGTAAAACGTAATAAACAAGAAACCACGTTTGAATTGCGCGGTATACAAATTCTTGATTATTTAGAATTATTTCAAAAATTTGGTTACACATACGGTACTCAAGAATCATATAGATTGAATCACATTGCATATGTTGTCCTTGGTGAGAAAAAACTTTCATTTGAGGAATCAGGTTCCCTTAAAAATCTATATAAGGATAATTTCCAAAAGTATATTGATTATAACATGAAAGATGTGCAACTGGTTGATCGCCTAGAAGATAAGATGGGTCTTATTACTCTTGCAATGACTGTAGCATATAAAGGTGGTGTTAATTATCAAGATGTATTTGGTACTGTTGCAATATGGGAATCTATCATCTATCGTAAATTGATGAGTCAAAAAGAAATACCACCTATTGAATTGGGCCATAAATCAAAGACAGATTTTGTTGGAGGTTATGTCAAAGATGTCAATGTTGGAATGCACGAATGGGTTGTGTCTTTTGATTTAAATTCGCTATATCCTAACATCATTGTACAATGGAATATGTCACCCGAAACACTTTTAAAAAATCCTAATGATCAAATATATGGCGGTATTGATCACTTCCTTAATTATTATGGTTCCGATTCAGATCCATTACATCCTGTAGTAAGACAAAGAAATATTGCAGTTGCTGCAAATGGGTCTGCATATCGTAAGGATATAGATGGTGTTGTTCCTAGAATTATTACAGATTATTATGATGAACGCCGTAGTGTAAAAAATATGATGCTTGCGGCAGAACAATCATATCAAAAGGGTAAAACATATGATCTAGAAAAAGAAATTAATAGATTACAAAATCAACAAATGGCTATTAAAATTCTTATGAACTCTTTGTATGGTGCTCTAGGTAATCAACATTTCAGATATTTTGATATCCGTGTGGCAGAAGCAGTAACAACTACAGGTCAATTGGTAATTCAATGGGCCGAACGTGCAATGAATGATGCAATGAATAGTGTAATGAAAACAGATAAGGATTACATTATTGCAATTGACACAGATTCGCTTTATGTAAATTTTGGTCCTATGATAAAACAATTAAATCCAAAAGATCCAGTAAAGTTTTTGGATAAAATATGTAAGGAACACTTCGAACCTGCTCTTGAAAAATCATATACAAATTTATTCCAAAAACTAAATTGCCATAAACCGCGTATGGAAATGTCTCGTGAAGTGATTGCAGACCGTGGTATTTGGACTGCAAAAAAGCGTTACATTCTAAATGTACATAATTCAGAAGGTGTTCAGTATGACGAACCCAAACTAAAAATTATGGGCATTGAGGCAATTAAATCTTCAACACCAGAAATATGTCGTGATAAATTCAAAGAAATATTTAAAATTATTATTAATGGTTCAGAGTCTGATACTCAAAAATACATTAGTGAATTTAAAAGATATTTCAAATCATTACCAGCTAGTGCTGTTGCATTTCCTCGAGGTGTATCAAACATTACAGATTGGACTGACAAAAAAACAATATACAAAAAAGGTACTCCAATCCATGTTCGTGGTTCATTACTATATAATAAACATCTTAAGGATGCAAAACTTACTAAAAAATATGAACCCATTGTGAACGGCTCTAGGATCTTTTTTACATATTTGAAAATGCCAAACACAATAAAGGAAAATGTGATTGCATTTCCAGATCATTTACCAGAAGAGTTAAAACTAGATCGCTATATAGATTATGATTTACAATTCGAAAAAACCTTTATCGAACCTCTTAAACTTATATTGGATGCAGTTGGGTGGTCCGTTGAAGAACAACAAACCTTGGAGGATTTTTTCTCATGAAATTAAATGTCAATGATATCGGCGGAGAGGTTGTAAAGGATAATGAAACCTATTTGCTAAAGGACAATAAATTATTAAACAATTTGGTGTTAAGTAGTACAGATTTAAAACCAAAAATGAGCACACGTGGTCATGCTCATGCAGGTCAAGAAGAAGTCTATTATTTTGTAAAAGGTTCTGGTAAAATGGAACTGATTGACACAAATGGAACTCACCATGATACTACAGTAAAATCTGGAGATATTATTTTAATTCAAGACGGGTGGTTCCATCGTGTTCACGCTGGCCCACGTGGGTGTTATTTTGTATGTGTATTTGATGGAAAGAGAAATCACTGATGACTAATTTTAAAGACGTTGGAACATTTATGGAAACATTTGGCCAAGAGGTCAAAACAAAACCTGAATTTCCAGATGCTGATACAGTTGCACTTCGTATTGAATTAATTGGCGAAGAGTTAAATGAATTTTGGGATGCATGTGAACAAAAAGACATTGTTGGTGTAGCAGATGCACTTGCAGATATTCTTTATGTTACATATGGTGCTGGACATGCTTTTGGTGTAGATTTGGATAAGTGTTTTGCAGAAGTCCAAAGATCAAATATGTCAAAATTGGGTGAGGATGGTAAACCTATCTATCGTGAAGATGGTAAAGTCCTTAAAGGACCAAATTATTCCGAACCTGATTTAAAAAGTGTTTTACAATTGCAATAAAATGTGATATAATATACTAATAATAAAATATGGAGTTATATTATGATAATCGAACGTGGTGAAACAGGACATGCTTGGAGGTATGTCCCTACTGAAAAAATCCTAACAGTATATGGTACTGAATCAATAAATAAAGGTCACTGTAGTGTTTGCAAAGGCAAAAGTAAAAATGAAAGTGAATTTTATCATTACAAACAAACTAAACCATTTGATACATGCGTTAAATGTAATGATGAGCGCAGAAAGCTTAATGCAAAAATAAAACGAAGAAAAGATAAAGGTAAGCATGTAGATAAAAATTTGAATACAATTCCTAATCTAGAAGAAATGGATTTATTATAATGCATTATCCACAATACCCTATCTACATTATTTCTAAGGGTCGTTGGGACTCACGTATGACACAACGTACTATGGAAGATTTAGGTCTTCCGTACAGAATTGTGATTGAGGAATCCGAGTATGACAAGTACGCAGAAAATGTTCCTAAGGAAAAAATTCTGACACTTCCAAATGGATTTCGTGATAATCCTTTATATGCAATACCAGATGAAAATACAGGTTTAATTGGTGGTTCTATTCCAGTCCGCAATTTTGTTTGGGAACATTCTAAATCCGAAGGTCATGATCGTCACTGGATTCTAGATGATAATATGCGCCACATTTACAGACTACATCAGAATAAAAAAATCAGAATGAATACAGGTTCTGGTTTTCGTATCATCGAAGATTTTGTTAACAGATATGAAAACGTAAGACTTGCCGGTATGAATTATGCATTCTTTTGTCCTGCAATGACTAAACGTCCACCATATTATACAAACACTAGAATCTACTCTTGTATTCTTATTGATAATTCACTAGAATATCGTTGGCGTGGTAGATATAATGAAGATACAGATTTATCGCTACGTGTTCTAAAAGATGGTGATAACTGCACAATGTTATTTAATAATTTTCTAGTCGGTAAAGCCGCCACAATGACAATGAAAGGTGGTAATACTGAAGAGGTTTACAAGATTGATCAAGTAGGCGACCGTAGACATAGGGATGGAAATAACTTTGATAACCGTAGAGAGTTTGCAGACTCACTGGTATCACAACACCCAGATGTTGTTAAATTAGCCTTTAAATGGGGTCGTTGGCATCATGATGTTGATTATTCAGTTTTTATCCAAAAACCAATAAAAAAACCAGGGCTAAATATTAAACGTGGAATAAACGAATACGGAATGAAATTAGGAGAAATTTCGCCAGACGAAGATGATAGTGAAGGAGACGAAAACTATGGCGACTAATAAAAACAATGTAGATAATGTAACAAGTAACCTTTTCATCTTGTCAGGAGATGAAGAGGAAAGAACACCTTATGATTGGGATGACATGCCAGCTTTTGAACAACCTCAAAAAGAAGATATTAAAATCATTGTTCGGTTTAAAACACAGCAAGATGTAAGAGACTTTGCAGCTGCAATTGGCCAAAACAATATTACCGATAGGACAAAATCTATTTGGTATCCAGCATTGGATAAAAACCGTAATTCATTATTACGTTGGATGGATGACGAGTGAAAGTTTTTATTATACCTTACACGTTTCACACATTTTTTCATTATGAAAAACGTGTAAGTGGAGTTGATGAAGCTCTCTTAAAACAAATTGATGTTTTAAGGGAAATGGGACATTCTGTAGAAGTGTATATTCCATTTGGTAATTTACACGAGCATATATCTGGTGTTCATTTTCACAAAGATCATACTCCGACTGAAGGTATAAAATCATATGTGCGTAAACAAAAAAATAAAAATGAAATTTTAAAAGATATTATAATCAGGATGATTAAATTTAATCCTGACGTGATTTTATCTAATGCATATTTTCAAAAAAAGCTTTATATTGAATTACAAAAAATTAATAAACCTATTGCATATATGTCTCATGCAATACCTGGCTTTTTTACAGACATTGTAAATGCAAATCAACTTAAAGATTTTTCAAAACGCAATAGTATTATTGCAGTTTCTGATTACCATTCAACAAGATTTGAAACATATTATGGTAGAAGAAGAAAAGGATGGACTTTTGAAAATACAATTGAAATAGATTCTGTAGTATTTTCATCTTATAGTTCTATAGAAGATGTACAGGAATCAGACGGTATTGTAAGACACGTTTCTGCTGCACATAAAGAAAAACAAACGTTTTTTATCCATGATATGCTAAATGACACTGAAATAAAAAGTGAGGTGTATACAACACTAGGATTTATGGCAAAAGATGATAATAAGGATCTTTATGTAAAAAAAGCATTTGAAAAATATAATACGGATGCAAGACCAATATTCATTGATGTAAATCATAAAGACATTATGGAAAAAATTAAAAAATCAAGTTGCTGTTTTGTTGGTTTAGCAACATATGATACATTTACTATCACATCTCTTGAATCCTTATCACGTGGTGTTCCTATTATTGTAAAAGGTCATAAAGGCAATCACCCAGCAAAAGAAATGCTAGAATCAGAATATCAAAAATATGTACACATATATGATAATAAAGATGATTTTCGCAATAAGGTAAAGGAATTTTCCAGTATTACATTATCTGAAAGAAAAGCCATTGCACAATCATGTTACAATATAACATCAAAAAAGCAGTATGGTAAAAAATTAGAATCTGCATTAGATAAATCTATAATTAAATATAAAGAAAACTCAAATAATTGTTTATTTTTCCAATAGTATGTGATATAATATACATATGATCAAATTAACAATATTTAATAGTCTGTTTGATAATAAAACCGATAAAGGTCTAGAACTTGATAGCTTTGATGCTTTTGAGAAATTTCTTTATAAATTATCTCAGATTAAAAAAGCATCAAAAAAAGATGCCGTACTAATATCTCCTGCAACATACCAACCTGATACTACTCGAGCAAATGCAAATGTTATCGAATGGGCAGGTTGGTGCTGTGTGGATGTTGATGAATATGAGTGTGATGGAGATTTACAAAATGATTTATCTAATAGGTTTTCTAGTTACCGCTTCGTTTGTTACAGCACTGCTAGCAGTACGGTTCATTCGCCTAAGTTCAGATTGGTGTTCCCTTTGCGAAGAAATGTGGATAGAGACTCCATCAGACATTTCTGGTATGGACTTAATATTGAACTCGGAGAGTTGGGTGATCGACAGACTAAAGACTTATCACGCATGTACTATATCCCTGCGGAATATTCTGGTGCTTTCAACTTTATTTTCAGTCATGATGGCGACTCAATTAATCCTGATGATATTATAAGGAAACACCCTTATGCCGAAAAAGCCAACCTCAACAACTTCTTCGATAGACTCCCAGAAGAACTCCAACAACAAATCATCGAGCACAGAAAAGGAAAAATGGATAACACTAATGTGGTGTGGTCGTCCTATCGCGATTGTCCCTTCTTCCCTCGTAAACTCGAGGCAGAATACAGACTCATCACAAACACCGGATGGTACCACAAAATGTACCAAATAATGGTAGCAGTTGCTGGTAATGCAGTAAAACAAAAATATCCAATTACAGCAAATGAAATTGCTAAACTATGTCAGGAACTAGATATGGAAACTGGTAATTGGTATAAAAACAGACCACTCGATAAGGAAGCGGATAGAGCACTCGAGTACGTCTATAAAAATATGTAATTAAATTAAAAAAACACTTTACATTTTATTCTATTTGGTATATAATATATTATAAAATCAAAAGAGGAGTTAAGTTAATGTTTGGTCTTAGTGATTCGAATTTAAGTGAAGTACAGTTTACAAGCAAAATTGCCAATAAAAAAGAATTGGTAGAACAAATGATTGAAGCTGCTGGTTTATCAAATGCCGTAGACTTTGATGAGATTACTGATCAAGATAGATCTACTGATAAAAGGCCTGATATAGTTCTAAGAAATAATAATGGAGAAATCACTTGTGTGATTGAAGCACAAGATCAAAATGGAACTCTTGATTTTTATCATGCAGCTAAACTACCTCTTTACATGCATCGTATGGATTGTGAGTATGGTATTATGATTGCTGATGAGGTTCCAGAGGATTTTAGATCATATCTTGTAAAATGTGCTGCTATGGGACACAAAATTTCAATTGTTTGTCCTATTATTATTGATAATAATATAAAAGGTTTTAACTGTCTTTATAAAGCAGAAAAAAGTGCCTTAAAGGCTGCAGATAATGTTAAAAACACAAGTAGTGGTAAAGCAAGAGAAATATTTTTATCCGCACTTGACGGTTTGGAAGATGATAAGGAAATCCCAGAATATTGTCAAACCAAACACTATACGTATTTGAAAAAAAGTAATGTTGGTAATATGCTTTGTATACATTATGCTGTAAATGCATTAACTATTAGCACTCCCATAGATCGTATAAAAGGTGACCCAAAAGAGACTTTATCAGATTATGATTATTATAATGGTCAACATGATGGATTACCAGCTATAAAAATAAAAGTTACATATGACGAGTATGATGATATTTCTTTGGCTGCCAAAAAAGCTCTAACAATTTTATCAGAATTAAACGATAAAGTGGAAAACCAAAAATAGTTAATTTACTATATACTGTGTGAGGTAAAAAATGCCAGTAAAATATAATGACGAATGTAGTATCACTTGCACTGATACTGATAAAACACAAACTGCTAATATCCTAGAATATAAAAAAGGAAATAAATTAGTAGTTGCAATTGCAGGTAATAAAATCAATATGAACTGGAATGGTAAAGTCTATGTAGGAAGTGCTTCTCGTATGGAGTTTACATCTTCTGGTCCAAGAGAAATTGTATATAAGGAAACAAGATGAAAAATATTGCTATTATCGGACACGGTTATGTAGGTAAGGCCGTCGAATATGGGTTTCAAACTCAGTGGGTAAAACAAACACTTATTGATCCGGCACTTTATGGCAACAGCCTAAGTGATCTACGAGGTACACGCGTTGATGTTGCATTTGTTTGTGTCCCTACTCCTATGGCTGAGGACGGATCAATTAACTCATCCATTGTAGAACAAACCGTAAGAGACTTGTCTGCAATTACTACTGGTCTGATTGTAATTAAATCAACAGTCATTCCAAGTGTTGTTGCAGATTTATCGGAATCAAATCCTCAGGTAATTTATAACCCAGAATTCCTTACAGAAAAAAATGCACTGGATGACTTTATTAATCCACCGATGCATGTCTTTGGTGGTGAAAAAGGTGCTACTGCCAAACTGGAAGAAATCTATAAGGAACACTCCCGTTGTAAACCATGTCAAGCATTCCATATGACTGCACTGGAAGCATCATTTGTAAAATATGGAATTAATTCATTCCTTGCTACCAAGGTATTGTGGATGAATCAGTTCCAGGATCTTTGTGATAACTATCATGCAAAATATAATGTTGTGGCAAATGCAATTGGTTCAGATTCCAGAATTGGTCATAGCCATATGCAAGTCCCTGGCCCAGACGGCCGTAAGGGATATGGTGGTGCTTGTTTCCCTAAAGATACAAAAGCTTTTTCACATTTTGCAGAAGGTCAACTTACAGTACTAGATAAGGTGATTGAAGAAAATAATCTTTACCGTAGCATGTATGAATTAGATGATCGTGAAAAAGAACAAAATGTGGTTTACATTTGATCAGGTATGTGTTATAATATACACATAAGGAGAAATATATGGCAAAAATTTGCATTACCGGTGGCGCTGGATTTATTGCTTTTCATCTAGCTCAAGAATTACAAGCAGCAGGACATGCTGTTTATGGGTTTGACAATTTTAATGATTATTATGATCCAGCGCTTAAACGAGCAAGACAACAAAAACTTGCAGAAAAAACAATTCCGATTGTTGAATTGGATCTAAAAGATCCTGACAAACTATCCGAATATATGAAACATCATAAATTTGATTTGGTTATGCATTTGGCTGCATATGCAGGTGTTAGACATTCTATGGTCGAACCAGAAAAATATGTCCATAATAATGTTGTCGGTACACATAATTTAATTGAAGCTTGTTGGTCTGCAGATATTGAAAAAGTCATTTATGCTTCTACTTCTTGTGTAATGGCTGGTAATGAATTACCATGGAATGAATCAGAAAAACTTGGATATCAATTAAATCCATATGGTTATACAAAAGCAACAAATGAATCACAGTTTATGGCTTCAACAATTCCAGTTACTGTAGGTCTTAGATTCTTTACAGTATATGGTCCGTGGGGCCGACCAGATATGGCTCTTTTTGATTTTACACGTAAGATCATTGCTGACGAGGAAATTGAACTATTTAATTATGGTGATATGATTCGTGACTTTACATATGTCGATGATATTGTTCAAGGAATTAGTATTATTATAGAAAAAAGTTTGACGGATAGGTTTGCAAAAGAAATATATAATATTGGCAATGGAAGACAAGTCCAACTTATGGACTTTGTACAAAACATTGAAAAACAACTTGGTCGTACGGCAAAGAAAAATCTTGTTCCAAAACATCCAGCAGACACACAAGCAACTTGGTCTGATACAACAAAATTACAGGCTTTAGGATATAAACCTAAAACTTCTATTGAACTGGGTGTAGAAAAATTTGTCGAATGGTATAAATCATATTATGGAGTAAACTGATGATTGTAGCTCTTACTGCATCAACTTTTGATCTTTTACATGCAGGTCATATTGCAATGTTACGAGAAGCAAAAGCACAATGTGATCATCTCATTTGTGCATTACAAGTTGATCCAAGTATGGATAGACCAGAAAAAAATTCACCAGTTCAAAGTTTGGTAGAAAGACATGCACAACTAGCGGCTGTAAAATATGTCGATGAAATTTTACCATATTGTAGTGAAAATGACCTTTTAGATATTATTAATATGTATCCCATTAATGTTAGAATTCTAGGTGAAGAATATAGAGATAAAGACTTCACCGGAAAGGATGAATGCCGTAAACGTGGCATTCAGTTATACTTTAATAAACGTGAACACAGATTTAGTTCTAGTGATTTACGAAAAAGGGTAGCAGAAAAGGAAAATAAAAATGTCTCAAACTCAGGAATGGATTAAACAAAAATTCAAAGAAGAAAAAAAACTCGGTGTAAATACCGAATATACAAATATGAGGCTCACTGCAGAAATTGAACAATTAAAGAATAGAATAAAACAACTTGAGACAGATATGGCATATCAAACATATGCTACTAGCCCTGAAGAACAACGAATTTATAATCTAAGGAGAACAGATTAACATGTCAATTATGGATAAACTCAAAAAGAATTCTAAATTAAAAGCTACAGAAATTCTTTCTGAGTCCAAATTTTTTAATGAAAAGGACATGGTTGCAACAGATGTACCTATGGTAAATGTTGCATTATCAGGTTCTACTGATGGGGGTTTAGCGCCAGGACTTACAGTCCTGGCCGGACCTTCAAAACACTTTAAAACATCATTTGCTCTTTTAATGGCAAGTGCATATATGAAAAAATATAAAGACTCTGTTATGCTTTTTTATGATTCAGAGTTTGGTTCACCACAAGCTTATTTTAAACAATTTGAAATCGACACATCGCGAGTATTGCACACTCCTATTACAAATGTCGAGGAATTAAAATTTGACTTGATTGGACAACTTGAAGGGTTGGAACGATCAGATAAAGTTATTATTGTGATTGATTCAATTGGTAATCTTGCATCCAAAAAAGAAATGGAAGATGCCATTAATGAAAAATCCGTGGCAGATATGTCTCGTGCAAAAGCACTTAAAGGTTTGTTCCGTATGACAACACCTTATCTTGCCATGAAGGATATTCCACTTCTTGCAGTTAACCATACCTATCAAGAAATTGGTCTTTTCCCTAAAGCCATTGTATCAGGTGGTACAGGTATTTACTACTCTGCAGACAATATTTGGATTCTTGGTCGTAGACAAAACAAAAAAGGAACAGAAGTTACTGGTTACGATTTTGTAATTAATGTGGAAAAATCACGTTATGTAAAAGAAAAATCTAAAATTCCTATTACAGTATCCTGGGAAGGTGGAGTTGAAAAATATTCTGGACTTTTGGAAGTTGCAATGGTTGGTGGATATGCCAGAAAACCAAGCAATGGTTGGTATGAAGCAATGAATCCTTCCACTGGTGAAGTACTCACTGGTAAAACACGTGAAGCAGGAACTTTGGAACCAGATTTTTGGAACCCAGTTTTTGAACAAACAGATTTTAAAGATTATCTTAAAAGAGCATATACTATTGGATACAAATCTGAAATTGATATGGACGCATTGGTAGATGAAGCATAAAGAAAATAATACATATTCACTTATACCAGGCGATGATGGTGATCAACATTGGAAAGTAAGATTCCTTGAAGGTCCTTATTCAGAGACTGTAATTCAATACGGTGCTATTAGTATTGATGGTCAAGATGATGGCAGAATGACTTTTAATTTCCTTATTGAATCTTCTCCAGATGAAGATTTAACAGTTGATGATGTTGATTTGCAATTATGGGCAGGTGATGTATTACACGAAATCATTAGAGATGCAATTGAAAATGATTATGCAATTTTAACTGATAAGGAAGATTAGATACTTGCAAACAAATCTTGAACAAACAATTCTTCGTAATATTTTAACAGACGAAAGGTACATGCGTAAGGTTTTACCTTTTGTTAAACCGGATTATTTTGAGGGTGTTTATAGAATTTTATTTAAGGAAGCAGGAAAATTTGTTGGTAAATATAATAAATTGCCAACCGCTGAATCATTTAAAATTGAATTAGATCAAACAGACAAACTCACAGGCGAACAGTATAAAATTGCTGTTGATATTTTACCACAATTATTTTCTAAAGATGCCATTGATGAACAATGGCTACTTGATACTACTGAAAAATGGTGTCAAGATAGAGCGATCTATAATGCTATCATGGAATCCATTTCAATTATTGATGGCAAACATGAAACAATGACAAAAGGTGCTTTACCTGATCTATTAACTAAAGCATTAAGTGTTGCATTTGATACTAATGTCGGTCACGATTATGTGGAAAATTATGAAGAAAGATACGATTTTTATCACACCGAAGAGGATCGTATCCCGTTTGATCTTGAATATTTTAACAAGATTACAAAAGGTGGTGTACCTCGTAAGACACTTAACATTGCCCTTGCAGGTACTGGCGTTGGCAAGTCTTTATTCATGTGTCATGTTGCTGCTGGTGCTCTGGTAGAAGGCAGAAACGTATTATACATAACTATGGAAATGGCAGAGGAAAGAATTGCAGAACGTATTGATGCAAATCTATTAAATGTACCAATTGATCAACTACCTAATTTATCAAGAGAAATGTTTAGGACAAAGGTTGAGGATATTGCACGTAAAACAACTGGTAAGCTTATTGTAAAGGAATATCCTACCGGTTCTGCACACTCTGGACATTTTAGAGCATTATTAAACGAATTAAAATTGAAACGTCAATTTGAGCCAGATATTATTTTTATTGATTATTTGAATATCTGTGCATCATCAAGAATGAAAGGAATGGGTGGTGCTATCAACTCTTATAGTTACATTAAAGCAATTGCTGAAGAGCTTAGAGGACTGGCGGTGGAGTTTAATGTACCGATTTTCTCGGCGACTCAAACGACGAGGTCGGGCTATGGCAATTCGGATGTCGGTTTGGAAGATACATCTGAGTCTTTCGGCTTACCGGCTACGGCGGATCTCATGTTCGCTCTTATCTCTACTGAAGAACTTGAAGGGCTCGGCCAGATGATGGTAAAACAATTGAAAAATAGATATAATGATCCAACAATGCATAAAAGGTTTGTTATTGGTGTGGATCGTGGTAAAATGAGATTATATGATGTAGATGAAACCGAACAAAATTTAACTAATGACACACCAGTGTTTGATAAATCTAGATTTAATGAAGACACATCTAAATTTAAGGACTTTAAGCTATGAAATACAAATGCCATGAATTAAGTACTTTTTGGGGTGACGAAGAATACTCCGACCGTAAAGCCAATGTCATGCGTAATGATCAAGGATTTTTTGTTGAATTTTATAAAAATGAAAAATTGATTGAGACAAGACCTTTGTATGAACACAGTGAAATTTATGCAGAGAATGCCGCAGAAAACTTTGTAATGGGTATCATTCCATGAGTGATCGCAAGATTCTTTTTATTACAGACTTGATTGACCAAAGACTTCGCAAAGAAAAAGAAATCGAGTATTATGAAAAGGAACTTGAAGAGATTACAAAGAAACTTTTCTTTTTAAAGAAAGAAAAAGACCTTACAGAGCTCATCATAAATATAATACAGAGTGAAAAAGTAATTGATGTGCGTGAAAATATTTATGATCAAATAGGATTAAATGATGAAAGTAAAACTAATTAGTCATTCACAAGGAGAAAAAAATGAAAGTCTCCAGGACATTATTGCCTATACAGCCCGTGTCTCGAATCCATCCAACCAAGGATCAACCGAAACGCAAGAAAGATTATTACGATATCTCATCCGAGAAAAACACTGGTCGCCCTTCGAAATGGCTTCCGCTTGCTTGGAAATAGAAACTACTCGCGATATTGCAAGACAGCTATTAAGACATAGATCATTTTCATTTCAAGAGTTTTCTCAACGATATGCAGATCCAACCAAGGATTTGAAATTTTCTATGCGTGAGGCACGTCTACAGGACACAAAGAATAGACAAAATAGTATTGAAGTTGATGACACTGATCTTAAATTGGATTGGTTAAAACAACAATCAGAAGTAATGGTACAAGCAAAGAAATCATATGAATGGGCAATTGAAAATGGAATCGCTAAAGAACAAGCTCGTGCAGTATTACCGGAAGGTATTATTGAATCTCGACTCTATGTTAATGGAACCATCCGGTCCTGGATCCATTATATCGACTTACGCTCTGGACACGGTACACAGAAAGAACACATAGAATTAGCAAGAGCCTGTGCAGATGCTCTTGAACCAGTCTTTCCGATGATTCGCGAATTCTGCCATTAAAAAATTAAAATAATTTAAAAAAATGCATTTTAGGGGTTTACAAGCACTTCTTTTTGGTATATAATATACTTATAAAATCAAAGAGGAGATAAAAACTATGTCAAAAGGTATTTCAACAACTAAATTGAAAAAAAATATTCAATCACTTCCACGTGAAAAACAGCGTGAATCAATTGAAAGATTCCTTAGAGTTCTTCCACAGTGGATTATGGATGAAGTTGCTAAACCTACTCCAAATGAAAAGGTTATCAAATACCTTGAATCTCAACTTAAAATGGTTCGTGGTCTTTGGTCTGACTATCTCATCAAACATCATGTAAAAGGTGCATAATGAAATATCTTTTTCTTGGTGCATGTGCTCTTGCTTTTCTTGGTGGACTTATTACAGGCAAGTCTGCCTTTGGTCATACGTGGCATGAGCCTGAGGAAGAGATCGCCTGTATTGCGCAGAATATTTATTGGGAAGCTCGTAATCAACCTGCGAAAGGAATGATCGGTGTCGCTCTTGTCACTCGTAATCGTGTTATGGATGTGCGTTTTCCTCATTCATATTGTGAGGTTATTGAACAGGGACCTACGAGAAAATCTTGGAAAGATCCAAACATGGAATACCCGATTCGCCATCGGTGTCAATTCAGTTGGTATTGTGATGGCAAGTCTGATGATATTCCTAATCATGACCGTGATGTCTATCAGTTTGCTATTTCCATTGCTTATAAGATCTATTTCGGAGAGCTTAGAGACTTTACAAATGGGGCCACTCATTATCATGCTACCTACGTAAGGCCTGATTGGAGTGAATCAAAAACCAAAACACTTAGAATTGCTGATCATATTTTTTATAGATGGGAGATGCCATGATTTTTAATTATAAAACAGAAGAATTTGAAGAACCTAATTATAAATTCAATGAACGTGAATTGATTGAAGAGTTTCAGGACTATATTGACTCAACTTATCAATCACATTATTCGAAAGATAAGTTTCAAGCCACTGAGTTTATTATCGATGGTGGACATGGTACTGGTTTCTGTATTGGAAATGTCTTGAAATATGCACAACGATACGGTAAAAAAGGATCCGTCGAAGATGCTCGGAAGGATCTCATGAAGGTCTTGCACTATGCACTTATACAGCTCTATATCCATGACACTTCCAGCAAGGATGAGTAGGGATGGCCGAAACCATCCCTACCCTAGAGACCGCCTCAGCGGTCTTGCGAGAGCCCTCGGTTAGTTAGCGAGAGGATTGTCGAGGGCTCTCTGTAACTTCTTATTCAGTCCGTCTTCTAGACTTTTCAGATCTCTTTCTACTTTTGCTTCAAGATCATCCATTCTACTCTGATTGGATTCTTGAAGTCGATTTGCTTTTTCATCGTAATCATTTTGAAGTCGATCACGTTTATTCTCAAAACGTTCTTCAGCATTTTTAATTATCGTACGTGTTTCTTCTTCTTGATTACGAAGTTTATCTTCCATACGATCTACCTGTTTTTCAATTCCAAGTATGTCGTCCTTAAGGCTGCCTTTAATATCTCGCGTATAGTCGACAGCCTCTTCAAGTTTTGTTTCAATAATTTCCATACGTTGTTCGAATGCACCGACATCGAGTCCTGCCACTTCCTCGACTTTTTGATACATAAGAAAACCACCATATAGTGCACCAATCACAGAACCAAGTACTGCGACTAATGCACTGACAGACATGAAAGTGACTTTGATACCAAGAATCCGAAACTCTTTATTTTTCAGATCCTCAATACCTTGTTCCATATCTTCGAGACCCTGACCAAGATCTTTAGCCATTTTGGTCTCCATTTATTTTATTGATGACTGGTTTCCAAGTCCACGTTGGTATATCGCGATAATCTGCTCTTGCCATACCGTCTACACGATATTCAAAATAGATATACGTGACCCATATCATGCATGCTGCGACAAACATGCTACACATTCCAAACCAGATTTTATCTAGTCTTGTAAACATTGAGTTGCTCCTCTCTCAGTTTTATTCTGTTGCTTGTAACGCTCTTAGTTTCTCCAGTTCTCGCTCTAATTTTTCAACTTCAAGTCTTTTCTTCTTTAACTCAAGTTGATAAAGAGTGTTACAGTTGACTCTCTCCGTAGGTCCATCTAAAGGTATGGTGACTCTCGCATATACACCAATATCCTTTGAGGAATCTCCGGAACTTCTATTACTACTAAATGGGCTAGAATAGTTATCAATAATACCCGTTACACCAAATTCGAAGTTTGTTCCACCTCCGATTGAATTTTTACAGTCAAGCTCTCCAGCCCGGAAAGAATCTTGACCATAGGCAGAACTTGTGCCGGGTAATGCCAAATTAAGAGAACTATTCTCTGCCATTGCAGCAGATGAGAATAGAATCATGAATATGAAAAGTAGTTTTTTCATTATTTTCTCTTAAATTTGGAACATATGGTAGACACTACATTCGTATTAGACACATTCTTTTTAAGTGCTTTTGATCTTGTGCAAACATAAACTGCGGCATCTTTGTCTTTTTCACGAAGATATATGTCAAATGATATTCTCTTTTGATACTCGAGTTTAAAGACTTTATATGATGATACAAATGGTATTGGATTCCAGTCCTTATCAAAGACTGCAATTTCATAATATTCAATATCCTGTCTCTTATTGAATATCTCCATTGTAGTCACAAGAAGTCCATCCATATAGGATGGTTTCAGCACGGGATATGTTGGTGTCATTTCATGAGCAAACCCCACTGATGACACCAACATAAAGATCAATCCAATAAGATACTTCTTCATCTTACTGAGCTACACAAAGCGCTTCCACAGTAGCGGTATAGTTACCGCCAGGGAATGCTTTGTTACCACCCATTGTAGCTGATGAATTGGTTTTAAACCAAGTCGAACCAGTTGCCGTGAGGTCATACTGAGTTGTCTGGCCGAATGTAACTTTACCTGACTCATATGATCCCATGTTTGTAGCATCTGACACAGCACTTACTTCGGTTGATCCAGTCCATGTTACAGTATCAGTGATTGATGGACTTGAAGTAAACGAAGTTGGATGAGTGATTTGTGCGTAATATGCATCGGCAAGAGTAACATCAAATCTTACGATAGGAGTTACACCACCATCTGCTGCAGCTGTTGTGAGCGTATATGCATTTGGGTTTCCATACACGCCTGGAGTGTCGGTCGTAATAATACATCTTGACTGAACACTTCCAGTAATTGGAGCATCAAGTGCATATGCACTCATAGGCAATAAACCTAATGCTCCTACTATGATTGCTTTTTTGAACATACGTTCTCCTCTTTATTGATACTGCGATTGAACCATTTCTTCATGCAGTAGTTGTTGTGCTAAGCCATTCCTTAGCCCTTTTTTGTTGTCATCAATTTTTGCATCCTTAAGGACAACAGTTTCTTTATAAACTCCTCCTGGAATAGTTGCACCCAAATATTGAGCATTTACCGCCAATTGTGCAACTGCATTCATTTGTTGAATTCTTATATTTTCTGCAAAGATAGCCGAAGCATCTGATGCACTCATTGCTCTTTCAAGTCTATATTTCCTGAGTTTTTCTTCGGCTTCTTTTTCTTCTTCCTCTTTTTCCTTATCTAATTGCTCTTCATTTGCTTCAATCAGGACTTGTTCTTCTGAACTTAATTTTACATTATCATCCTTTGTAGCATCATAAAGATCAATAGTCACTTCTACAACTGGTGGTACCGGCGTTTTATATCCAGGGCAGTTAGGATCAAATTGTGGATCAAAACATGGATTTACTTTGTAACTGTAAATTACAGTTGCGTCATTAACAGTACCAGTTCCTTCTGTCTCGATATAACCATCACCCCATAACTCCTTTGGTACATTTGGTAAACCAATAACTCTTCGCACCTCGATACCACCGGGTTTGCCTGACCAATCTTGTGTATCAGACCAGATATCACCACCACCAATTCTTTCATTGCCAACTGTAACTTTAAAATCATCTTCAGTTATTTTTTCTGGTGTATAGCTATAGATCACACCATTCACTGAAACGCCAGGCGGTTCGGGTAAGACATTACCCATAGACCAGCGCAACGCATTATCAGCCGCGGCGTTACCCGTGGTACCGTAGTAGGGAACTATGCTCTCAGAGAAGCAATAGGAAGGCCAAAAGACCCATGCCACCAAAAGTAGCAGTCTTCTTAGCATCTGTTTTCTCCTCAGCACCATGCTTTACTCTAAGTGTTTCTTCGTGTGATTCCCAACCAATTTTAGCTTCCATACCGATCTTTCCATCATACGGACATGGAGTACCCGCCATCATCATAGCATCAAAAACTTTTTCATCTTGACACATAGTTGATACAGCAGCAACTTTCATACCCATATCATAAAGAGTCTTTGCATTCTTTAATCGAACACAGTTCTCTTCTGTGAATGTCATTCCAGCTGATATACCTAAAATTTGTGTTTGGACTGCACCTGCAACACCGATAGTACAAAGGTCTGAATTAGTACCTGCACTAAACTGTGGTGAGATGGCCGAGGGTGGCGGTGACTTGACCGTAGTGGTCATGTTACCATTAGTTGTAATATTTGAGTCTGTCGTTGACTCAGTAGTAATAGTTTCTGCCGACGCAATGCTCGATGCAAGCACCGCCACCAGCATAATAAAAAGCCGTTTCATCATGAACACTCCTCTCTCTGTGTTATGACTAGTCTCTATTTGTAATTATTTATAAAAATAACTGTTTACATCTACATCTTTTTTTATTATAATATAAATAATATTGATTCAGTGAAACTGGATGGATGTAGACTGGACCCGGGGGCGGTACCCGGCGCCTCCACCATAAACACTTGGAGTAAAAAATGGCAGATGTAGTAACCTATCTATTGTTGAGATTTGTAGAATTTGGATTGGTAGCAATTTTATTTGGTGCATTACTTGAAGTGCTTATGCTGGGGGCGAACTAGGATCGACAGATACGTGAAGGCAGTGGAGAATCATAAAAGTAAATGCAAACGATAACTTTGCTCCTGAGATGCGCCTAGCGGCATAATCTCTGGGCCCGCCGGAGCCTCGAAACAGAATCCGGCAACCTACCCGAAGGAGGGTGTCATGAAATATTTTCTTATAATGTTTATCATGTTGTGGGCAACATCTGTATTTGCCGAACCAACATGGATGGCTAAGCCTGTACAGTGTGGTGGTCAAACAGAAGTAGAAACTCTTCTAGAACGAGATAATCAGAAACCATTACTTGCAGCAATGGCAAGAGTTGCATATGATAACGGAAGCGGTGGTTTCAATATTGCAGAAAAACCGGTAATTTTGTTCTATAATCCAAATGAAAATATGTATTCACTTGTTGAATTTAATCCAGAGGTCGAACAGGCCTGTGTTATCTCATTTGGTGGTGCTTTAGATTTTAATGTAGCAGACTGGTATTACGGCAAGAAAAAAAGTTAAAATTATTTCATTTTTTTGTTTACAAACGTTTCTTTTTTGTATATAATATACTTATAAAATCAAAGAGGAGATAAAAAATGTTTGGACAAATCATACTTGGAATTATTTTTATGTTTACCATGGCATCACTTCCAATCTTGATGTTTATCTGATGGCACATAAATCAGAAATCATAGAAACAAACGGGCACCCATTTGTTGGTATCCAATGGCCGGTTGAAGGCAGTAAAGGTAATCAATATCTTGTCGGTATGTATGATTCAGGTTTTGATTGTACTTGTATTGCTTTTCGTAAATGTAAACACATTAAAGCTATAGAGGAAAGAATCTGTGAAGAACCCAATTGCTAGATATTTAATGTCTGCATATGCATATTATGAACAAGACGATCCTTTGATTACTGATACAGAATTTGATATGCTAGCAAAATATATTTTGCATAATTATGATTCTTTAAAGCACCCACATAAGGAACTTATCAGTAAAGACGATTTGGGTGCCGGCACATATTTAGGTAAATATCCTGAAATGGTGAAAAATGCAGTAAGTCATTACAGACTAGAACTTATTGCAAAAAGATATAGAATGGCACCAAGTATAATATGGAAAATAGAAAAAAATACCTTAGATGATTTTTTTTAAATTAAATGCATTTTAGGGGTTTACATTTAATTAAAAATAGTTTATAATATATTATAAAATCAAAATGTGAAAAGAGGTTTATATTATGGCACATATGGTAGAAACAATGGCTTACGCAGGTGCAGTTCCATGGCATGGGTTAGGAGTACCTGTATCAAATGATCTGACACCATCACAGATGATGGAAAAAGCCGGACTTAATTGGAATGTCCAAGAAGTAGAAACATTTATTGAATATAATGGTAAAAAACAAACTACTGGCCAAAAGGCTTTGGTACGTGAAACAGATGGTCGTATCCTAACAACAGTTGGTGAAAACTGGAAACCTGTACAAAACGAACAGGCCTTTGAATTTTTCCAAGAATATGTTATGGCTGGTGATATGGAAATGCATACCGCTGGTTCACTTAAGGATGGTCAAATGGTCTGGGCTTTGGCCAAGATCAATAATCCTATGGAATTTTTTAAGGGTGACCAAGTAGATTCATATCTGCTTTTCTCTAACCCACATCAATATGGTAAAACGATCGACATTCGGTTTACACCAATTCGTGTGGTGTGTAATAATACCTTGACACTTTCACTAGATCAAAAAACAGAACAATCTGTTCGTGTTGGTCACCGTGTAGAGTTTGATCCTCATACAGTAAAAACTGCTCTTGGTATTGCTCGTGAAAAGATGGGTGTGTATGGTGAAATGGCTAAATTCCTTGGTAATAAAAGGTTTACCGAAGAATCATACATTGAATACCTTAATACGGTATTCCCACGGACATCTGATAAACGTGTCCAGAATAAAGAATTGTCTGCCGAAACATTGTCACGTAATGCAAAATTAGCATATGAAGCATTGGATACTCAACCAGGTGCTGAATATGCTCGTGGTAGCTGGTGGCAAGCCTTTAACTCGGTAACTTATATTACCGATCACGTTCAAGGTCGTAATGCAGATAATCGTCTTTATTCATCATGGTTCGGCGGTAACCAACTTCGGAAACGTGATGCACTACAAACTGCAATTGAATATGCGGAGGCAGCATAATGTTAAAATTTTACGGATTAGCGGTAATAGGCGCAGCGGCAGCTGCAGCTGCTAATTCTCCCGTAATATTAGGTTTAGCAATTGGCATTGTGATAATGCTTATGATGATGGAGAATAACCAGTGAGTATTGAACGTAGTATTGAACGCGATATTAAGGCCATGTCAATGGGTCTTGATGTAGTAATGTCCCAAATTTCAACATTGTCCGGTAATGTAAAGCTTAGAAAAGCAGAACGTAAACGCCTCAGTCGACTTGAAGCTATTCGCAAACAAATGGTTGAAAATCCAGATGAGTGTAAAAAATTGGTGAAACGGTATAGAGAAATGAAATGAAAGCACACAGCATTGATCAAACTGCCGCTTGGGCAAAAAGTTGGAACATGAAAGGGTTCGAACACCTATATCCAGAGAATCGTGAAAAACAAAGACAGTATGCAATCAAGCAATACAATGATCGTGAACGCGAGAAAGAAAAGAATAAAAAATAACCTACACTCCCAGTAAGGAAAGGCGGCAAAAAGCCGCCTTTTTTTGTTTACAAGTTTGTATAAATAGTGTATAATGAAAATATAAAAACCATTTGAGGTCACAATGTTAAGTTTTAATATCTTTTTTACCGAGGCTTGGGGTAATGATGAAAAAGGTAAGTTTCATGAATTGCTTACTGGATATTATCTTAATAATTCAAAGCACATAAAAGACCCAAAAGGTAGACCTGGTGAATCTGCAAAAGATGCTCATGCAAGATATACAAACATGGCTAAATTACACGGTGGTCAAAAACTTGTTGATGCATCACATGCAAAAGCCAAGGCAGCTGCAGCAGATTTAAAAAGACAAATTGAAACTGGTGGTCATAAAATTAAACATGTACATTGGTCGTCAAAAGATGGTGATGTTGAAAGAGTTACTGGTGTCAAAGTTGAAAAACAAAAAGACGATGCATCAGATATTATTGTTACCACGCATAAAGGTGGTAAGGAAACACATCATGGAATTAGTTTAAAAGTTTCTGATAATACACTTAAGGTTCCAGCATCAAGTCTTGGTAAACAATCAAGCGGTAGAAAAACAATACCTTTATCACAGAAACACAAGGATAAGGTTTTAGCCGCATATCCGGAATTAAAAAATCAATCTAATAAAACTAAAAGAAAAGAATGGGCTAAAGCAAATCCAAAAGCACAAGCAAATATTAGACAAATGAATAAGGATGCACTGGCCGATACTGCAAAAAAACATGCAAGAGAAATAAATGCTAGAATGAGATTAGGAAGAAAAAACCCACAACATATTGAACATGTAATTAATCATTTAAGAGATGTTATGGGTGCAAAAGCAGCACCAATGCAAAAAGCAGGGCATAATTATTTAAAGCATACTACATATCAAACTAAAGCTGGTAATATGCAAACTGCCACTTCTAATCCTGGTAAAGATTATGAACATCATTTTGATAATATTAGAAAAAATCCTCATAAATTTAAAGCAGTGCATACAAGTGGTGGTACCGTAAATTATCAATATGACGGTAAAACATTTGCAGCACAAGCACACAAATTTGATTCACAAAGTGATCCTCTTTCAACAATGAAATCAGCAGGACGTATTACATAATGGCACAATTTAGCGTAAGTAGACAGAATCGATATCATAAACAAGCAAATCGTGATATCCATGAAGTAACGATGATTGCCGATCAGTGGGGCAATATCATCAA
>Ga0070749_10000175_pt1 | contig 39294 bp, 70 predicted proteins | sample VirMetDEL_Nov_18_FD_75180 | JGI IMG/M metagenome (GOLD analysis project Ga0070749, IMG submission 75180) | Aqueous microbial communities from the Delaware River and Bay under freshwater to marine salinity gradient to study organic matter... | ecosystem: Environmental > Aquatic > Marine >...
AGATTACGTCACTGGTAGTGACTAAATAACGCGGGAAGGTGCGACGATGAAAAAAGTATTAATAAGCCGCTATGGCGCTTACGGTGATGTTTTACATTGCTCTCACCTTCCCTCTCTTTTTAAAAGCAAAGGTTATGATTATGTGGCCTTTGAAACTAATCATAAAGGGTACCAGGTGTTATTGGAGAACCCTGATATTGATAATCTGATCTATTTTGACCCATTAGATAATGGGCAGAACCGTTTCTCCCCTAATCGTCTTGCCGCCCATTGGAATGCCATCTCAGAAGGTTATGACTTCTTTCTTAACCTAGTGAATTCTTTAGAAAGGAAGTACATCGCGATGGAGGACATGCCTGATTACTACATGGATGATATCCATAGGCGTAAACGTGGCGATGTTAATTATTATGATGCGATGACTTTAGAAGCGGGTTTTGATGAAGAAGTCGGCACACAGCATGGTAAGTTATTCTTTAATGATAAGGAAAATCAGATCATTGAAGATTGGTTAACTAAGAAAGAATTAAAAGATAAGTTTGTGGTATTGATCAATTTAGCGGGTTCTTCATTACAGAAGAAATTCACTCAAGCTAAAGAATTGATCTACATGATCCTAGAAAGTTACTCTGATGCGGTTCTGATAACAACTGGCGATGAATCAAGTAAGAAGTATTCATTGGCAGGAAAAAGAATTATCAATTTAGAGGGGAAGTGGCCCTTCAGACAAGTGATGCACTTAGCCAAGCATGTCAATCTAACCATTGGCCATGAAAGCGGTATGATGATTGCTTCTAATATTCATGGTACCCCCACTATACAATTAATGACTTCATCAAGTCTAAGAAACCACCCCAATTATTGTGAAAACGATTTATCACTACAATCCCCTGCTAGGTGTTCTCCTTGCAATCGTGGACCTTATCGTTTCGTAGGTTGTCCTTCAAAGGGAGGATTGCCGGTATGTGTTTATTTCGATCTATCAAAGATAATGAGAAACGTGGAGAAAGCCTATAATGCTCGCACACATGAACTTCAGTGAGAGGGTGCTTCAGAAGTGCCCGCTTTGTAATCAAAAACAACCTATCGTAGTTAGAGGTACGGCCCCTGACATTGAAGACCCTAAAGTCCATAATGTCATTTGTGATCGTGGGTATTCTTTCTGCAACTGCCGTAATATCTATTATACGGATTGGTCTAACATGAAGTTGGCTAATTACGATGAAGGGTATGAAGATAAATATGATACGGATGCGGTTAAAGATTTATTAGAGAATTATGCCGATAGGTATTATCCAATGTTAAGTTCTTACGGGAAGCCAGGAGGCTCTTTTCTAGAGATTGGTAGCATCAATGAATTCTTATTAAACAAATTCAACCCAAATTATAAAACCTATGGGATGGATGTTTCTTCTAGGGGATTTAAAAACAACTATTTCATTAAAGCCAATTTCGAATTTTTCGACACAAATGAAAAGTTTGATGTGATATGGGCTTCTCATGTGTTTGAACATTTCAAGGACCCATTACGAGCAGTAGAAAAATGTTATGACCTTCTAACGGATGGAGGTTTATTATTTATTGCTATGCCAGATCCTTTCTTTATCGATTACGCTAATCTCTATGCTTGGGGACATTGGCATATTTATGAACACCATATCTTATGGGATAGAAACTGTTTTATAGAGGAAGTTGAGAGAAGGGGATTTCAATGTGTTTATAAAGTGAGAAATTCTTGTGAGTCGTTTATTTGCGTTGGGGACTATCATTTAATATTCAAAAAATAGGAGGCCAATATGCCAGGGTTTAAAGATAAAAGAAAAGCTGAAAAAGAGACGATGGAAGGAATGTTTACATCAAAGAATAAATCAAAGAGAGTAGTGAGAATGCCGAGTAGTGGGGCTTCCAAGATTAAAGTCAGTGATGAGCCTAAAAGATTTCCTAAGTTTGGCAATAAAACTTTTGAAGAGTTGACGGATGCAGAAAAGAAAAAAGCAGTATTCGGTTAAAGGAGGATAAAATTATGGTTATGATGAATCAGATTAAAAGAGGGCCTACGCCTAAAGACAGTATGGGTATATCAGCTATGGGTGTGAGTGCCATTAAATCCATGAATCCCAAGATGACAATGCAGGGTGTTATGAAGAAGCCTATTGCAGATAGTAGAAAAGCTAATGTGAATCGTAATAAAGGCCCTAATCCATAAGGAATAGACATGGAATTTGTTATTAGAGGATGGAAACAACTATCTAATAAGCAGTTGATTAAGAAAGGGTACAAGCCCCGTCTTAATTACGAGCTGGTTGAGAAGGATGGCAAGAAGTCAGAGCATTTGAAGTGCCACTATTGCGGTAAACAATTCATCTATGATTTTAGTGAGCGGGACAGGTTCATTAAAGAAGGGCGATGGAACTTCAGAAAGGATAGGCCAGAGCATTGCGGTAACTCGACTTGTGCTGACTTTGTTCAGGATGTTGGAACCTCAAGAGAGAAGCACGCTAAAGAATTATTTGAAAGCTTATTGCAGCGAGGGTTTTGTAGGTGAAAGAACGCATATTGATTGCGAGGATTGGTGCTTTTGGCGATTGCATTATTATTACGCCATTGATTCGACACCTAAAACAGCAAGGACATGAAATCTACGTTCTTACTTCAGAGCGTGGGATGGAGATTTTTAGTCACAATCCTCATATTGATAAACTCATCCTTCATAAAAAAGACAGTGTTCACGTCACTAAGCTTAGGGACCACTTTAAAGTGATTCAAGAGACTTATGAATGCGGTCGGTTCATTGATCTATGTGAAAGCATTGAATGTAACTTGGCATTCCATCCATCACAGCCAATGTATAATTATGATAGAGAGGAGCGTAAAGCTTTAGCCAACAAGAACTATTATGAGGAGACGTTTAATTTCGCTAAAGTTCCTGTAAAGGTTTCACATGAAACAATGCGCCCTGAAGTATTCTTTACAGAAAAAGAGGAAGTTAATAACACAGAATTTCGCTCGCAATTTATAGGAAAGAAATTGATTGTGTGGGGTTTGTCAGGGTCGGCTCTTCATAAGAGTTACCCATACACTCACATTGTAATGTCAGAAATACTTAATAAGCATGAGGATGTTGTATTTATCACGGTAGGAGATGAAGGTTGCGAGATATTAGAGCAGACATTAAGACATGAGAGAGTGGTTTGGAAGTCAAATAGATGGAATTTTAGAGAAGCTATGTGCATGGTCAGTCACGCATTTGCTATGGTATCCCCTGATACTGGCATTCTCCATTGCGCTGGTGCTTACGATTTACCTAAAATCGGATTGCTCACTTCAGTATCTAAAACCAATATCACCAAATACTTTAAAAATGATCACAGCATCCAATCCGATGTCCCATGCGCCCCATGTTACCGATTGATTTATGATGCTTCTGTTCAGTGCCCTACTGATTCAGAGATGTATGCCCCATTTTGTAATGCTTATGGGATTTCCCCACAACAAGTCATCGATAAATTAAATAAGATCATAATGTTGGATGAAGTCTTTCGTTATGAAAAATCTAAAGAGGAATTAAGCTGTGCCTGAAGTTGCTGAGAAAGAAATTAAGAAGGTTGATGTGGATGTCAATAAAGTGATGGCCGATGCCGCACAAAAGGCAGTTCATTGCCCCATTTGTAAGAATGAGCAGGTGTTTAACCATAAGATCCATGATTCTACTGATACGATGGTTACATGGTATCATTGTGGTTGTGGTACTGTATTCCATACTCAAGGTTTAGACAAGGCCGTTTTCGATGCCGATTATGTAGCTAAGTGGTTTAAAATGAAAGAGATTGAGCCAAGACTTGATTATTTTGTTCGCACTTACTTTGGCCAAATCTCACATTTAACTTATGGGCGTAAATTCTTAGATGTCGGGTTTACCATTCCTGTCATGATGGAAAGTTTAAAGAAGAAGGGTTGGATAACTACAGGGGTTGACATTATTCCAAATGATTACATGACCGATGATTTCGCAACTTTTGAATTTCAAGAAAAGTTTGATGTCATTCATTTAGGTCATGTGCTAGAGTCGATTGGCGATCCGATTGCCGCATTAAAAAAAGCCTTTGGCATGTTAAACGATATGGGCGTTCTAGTGATTACTCATCCTTGCCCAGAGTTATTGTTTGAGCTTGGCCCAAGAGCTTTTGGCCATTTCACGGATTACCGAGAGCGTCATGTCTTTCTATCAGGGGCGGTCATCAAAAATATTGCATCTCAATGTGGATTTGAAGAGAAGTATTACGTCCGAAACCAAGATAGGAAATTTGCTATGTGGAATGACGCTCATTATATCTATCAGAAGAGGCCTTACTAATGAGATTTATATTATCATTGTTATTGTTGGTTAATTTATCTGGTGTTGCTTTTGGCCAGGCTAGAGCGACTTACGATAAGATGTCTCGATTAAGAGATACTAATTTCACTAGTATTGCAGATGATGATATCATTACTTATGATTTAGCTTCAGGGAAATGGATTAATGAATCAACTGGAGAGGCTTCGTTAGTCACTGGCCCAGCTTCTTCCACAGACAACGCAATCGCAAGGTTTGATGGTGCAACTGGGACGCTTTTACAAAACAGTGGCGTAACTATCAGTGATGCTGGAGATATGAGTTTCAATGAAGGCAATATCACTGGACTTACTTCTATTGATGCGGATTCTAGTTCGCTTGCATTTAATTTCGATAGCCTTATTGACGTTTCTTCAATTGTGATGATTGGGGATTTATTCTTAAATGGTGACAATGACGATGTTATTTTTGGTTCATCCCAAGACGCTAGCATTGGATATGATGGTACTAATCTGGTAATTAACCCAAGGTTAGTAGGGTCAGGGTCAGTTACTATTGGCGCAGGTGCGGCTGGGGTTGATTATGTTCTTTCATTTGATGGTGAGAGCGGTGACGGGACAATAACATTTGACGAGGACAATAGCCGATTTGATATCAATAATGACGTACAAATCGGAACTAACAAAACTTTAGTGGTTTCAGAGACGGGGGCGGGTGACACGATCAGGATTCAACACTTAGGTACAGTGGATTATTTGTCGGCAAATGAAACTGGGGGGACTAACTCGAATATTATCTTTGCAGACATACAAGGAGATTATAACTGGGGTCTTCATGTCAATGTGTCATCAACCGGTGCTAATTCTAAAGCTTTTGTTGGTGGGGCGCATGCTACTGATTCTAAGGTAATATTCGCTGATGTGGATGCTACAGGCGCAAGTATCCTATCAGGTTACCAAGCGAACACGGCAAGTGATGGGACTCAAAACCTCATTGAGTTATTTGCCGCTCAAGATTGGCAAGATGGGAATACGGTGGGCAGGACATTTGATGGTGACTTCTTTGAATTTCAGAACGCTGGGAATCTAAGAGCCAGACTTGATGCCGATGGATTGCTTCGCCTATATGAAACAGCGGGGACAAAGAATGTTAGGTTAGAGCATGACGGGACGAATGGTATTCTTAGGACTTCTTCAGGTGCTTTAGCTCTCACTTCTGGTTCAGGCGTTATCCATTTTCTTGGTGTTGACGGGACTAATAACGAACAATTGATATGGGATATGGAAACTGTTGCTAATCGTCCAATTGTGTCCTCGGGGACAGGTGTTACAGACATCTTTTGGGGCGTTGGTATGGATATGCAATCAGATGTCAATTTCTGGTATGGTACCTCGAAAGAATGGTCTCTAATGTACAATGACGCGGTAGACGACCAATTGCTATTGCAAACTGCTAAGACTGGTTCCGCCGCAGTAACTGACCCTATGTTTGAGGTGTTGGTTGACACTGGTCTTGCTGGGGGTGTTCCTTCTAGCCAACAGTTATTTGGCGTTGCAGTAGGTTCGCAAGCTTCTAACACGCCTAAATTCACAGTGGATGAAGATGGTGACGGGTTCTTTTCCAGAAACTTAGATTTGGGCGTAAGCAACGGGGAAGAGACTACTTTTACCATGTGGAGTGATACGACCAAACGAGGACTTATATTCCACGACGGCCTAACATTCACTATTGATGGTAGTGTTGCAACTCAATATTTCCAATTTGGAGATTCTGGTACTCCTGTTTTTAGAGATATCAGGTTTATTAAATCTTCATCTAGCGGTGATATTGCTTTCATGATTACGTCTACGGAAATAATGACAATAACGGATGACCAAAACATTGGGATAACTGATTCTACACCTAACCAAGGTAAATTAGACATAGATAATACGACGGGCAGTGATGCGCAGTATAATGGTATTGATTTAACGCATACTACAGCCACAAACGACAAGAATGGTATAGAATTGCGTTTTACGTTAGGTGATGACGCAGACGCTTCTGACACGGTTGCTGCTATTAATATCGACCCTGATAGTAGCACAAATGATGCTGACACTTTCGTTGGTATAAGATCAGAGTCTTTTACAGCCGGCACGGAGAATGCCACATTCATTGAAGTGTTTGGTACGGGGTGGGATGAGTTCCTTTCTTTTAATAACTTAACCGTGCTCGATGGCAGCAACAATTTAACGGTCAATGATGCAACTATTCAGGGGGCTTTAGTGCAAGCGACGGGGACAATTGCTGCTGATGATGTGACTCCGGATGTGTCAGGCGGGAATGTGTTTACCACTTCAGCGAATACAGGAGCCACAGCAATCACTGATTTGGATAATCCCACAGTGGGGCAGATTGTTCGCATTATTGGAGGCTCTAACACTAATTCAAGTACAATTGCTGACAGTGGGAACTTTAACTTAAGTGCTGCCTGGACAGCTAGTCTTGACGATGTGCTGACTTTGTTTGTTCAAGCGGATAATGATTATATTGAAATTTCAAGGTCTAACAATTAGGAGGTTTGATGAGGGCAAAATTATTGTGTTTAGTTGCTTTGGTTGCTTGCGTTTCATTAGCGTATGCTGCGGAATTCACCCTTACAGTTCCAGATGAGCATGTGAATAGGGTTTTAAATGCATATGCAAGTACGTACCCTATCCCAGAAGACCCAAATGGTGACCCTATATATACTAAAGCTCAATGGGTGAAGAAAGTGCTTAAAGAAGAAATTATAGCTACCGTTCAACATTACGAGTATAGGGAAAGCGTTAAAGCGGTTGTTCCGGCTGAGCCAGACCCCAACATTGTTCAATAGGAGACCATATTATGAGGAAGCTAGTTTTAGGATTAATATTAGCAGGAGCCATTGTCGGTTGTAGTAAAGAAATCCAAGCGGCAGAGATGACGATTACTATTCCGGACGCTAAAGTGACTAGGGTTTTAAATGCTTTTGAGGTAGTGTATCCTATCCCTAAAGACTCAGAGGGCACACCATTGTACACACAAGCCCAATGGGCAAGGCTAGTGATTAAACGATTCATCATTAATACCGTAACTCGTGGAGAGAACAAGGTTGCTAGAGAAGCCGCTACTGTTCCTGAAGACAATACTATAGCGGACGTTAGTTAAGGATATTTATGGCTAAATTAACTAGATACCACAGTGTTGATTTCGGAGGTGGGGCCAGTGGGTTATCTACTGTTGGCTACACTCTTTACAATGCTTCAGACGGGTCAGAGCATACTGCAAGATCAACCACCAATGTCACTGAGTTAGGCAGTTCTGGGGTTTATGCGACTAATTTTTCTGTAGATCACCATTTAGATTTGTACGTGGTTTGGGATGATGGAGAAGGAACGCCGACCTATGCGGTTGAGAATAGTTTTGGTAAGCTGAATAGTATTAAAGAAGAGACGGATAAAGTGCGGACTATTTGGAACACTATACAACAAAACGCTGATTATCAAGGCGAGTTGATGTTGAAAATGGCTGGACTACAAGAAAATTTAGATAATATCCCTCATCCTGAAGTCATGGAGAAAGTATTGAAGACCATGAAGGACGATCTATTCAATAGCAATGATAAGATGGTTGAGATGGTGAACGGCCAAATGATTAGTCGATTCAATGAATTAAGCGCAATAGTTAAAAGTATTGTCGTAGTTGACCCCACTCAAAATATCAAGGCTGTTATGGATGAAGTGAAAGCTATTCAAAACAAACATGATAATGTGATGAGCGAGCTAAATAAAATTGAGTTTGATAAATTCCAAAAAGGGATTAAGAATTTAGAGAATTTGCATAAACTTGATGAGGTTAATAAGGTTAAAAATGAGTTAGCTATCATCATTCGTAAGTTTAACGCTTTCTATTTGGATTCGGTTAAAGAACAGCGTGGAGTAGTCGGTAAACTTCAGCAATTAATCAATTCAAGATTAGGTGAGATTAAAAGCACTGATGAGAGATTTCATGTTACTGAGATGGAGACATTGAAATTCATATTAAATCGAGTTGAGCAATTCTTTAATTTCCTAAAACTCGAACGTCAGGTTGGCAATGTAGACCAGAAGGCCGCTAATGCTTTGAATGCAGTCAATAAACTCATACAAGATATGGATAACAAGAAATTGCAATCTAATTTAAAGAAGAATCAAGAGAAGATGGCTAGACTAAAGCCGCTTTTGCAGACTCTTAAAGGAGTGAAATAATGGCTAAATTAAGCGCCCTTCAATTAGTTCAGGAAGTTCAGTTGAATAATGGGTTGGGAACGTCAACAGCTCTCACTGCTTTAACGGGGTTAAACTACAAGATATGGCAGTACATTCAAGATGGGATTTATGACATAGGGGTGAATGATAAATGGCGACCATTAGAAGAAGATGGAACCATTACCTTAGCTGACGGTACTGCCTCCTATCCTCAAGCAAGTGATTTAAATGAGGTTGATAAGAATAGTTTTATTTATGACCAGAAAATGCAGTTGCGATGGTATTCCCCGCAAGAGATAGATAGATTGTACCCCACTAGGACAAGCTCAGGTGACCCTATTGGCGTTTTCGAGTGGAAGGGGAGCTATGACTTTATCAATACTGCGAATGCCGCTAACGCCACTAAGACAGTCAAATATCGCCATTGGAAGATCCCTGCTATTCTTAGCACCGCAACAGCAGCCGGAACTTCGTGGTTTCCTGAAGGGTTTGACCGGACTGTCTTAGTCAACTATGGGACCTTTAGAACTTTGCAGTATCGCCACAATGATGAATTTAAAGAATACAAAGAGAAGGTGTTTGGTCGAGGGATGTTTCTAGACCAAATGAAACGGATTCATCGCAGTCCTAATTCCAATAAAGTGTTAGTGGATGGGAAGTTTTAGCCGGCTATGTTTAGTTTTAATTATATTAAGTGAGGCAATAGTAATGCCAGACAAAAAAGTTATATTAAATCAGTACCAGGGGATAAACCGAGACGGTAGTCAATACAATATGTCAATGACTTGGTTATGGGATCTTCTTAATGGTTACCTTGACCGCACTGAAGACGGAAGAGACGTTATTGTGCAGCGTGATGGGTTAACTAAGGTTAATAGCTCAGATATGTCTAGCACTGTTAGCGAATCAATAAAGGTGCTGTATGAAGCGGTATGGAGCGATTTAGACTCTGATATTTTTTTTACTACCGCCGATGGGGTTTGGTACCTTAATGGCTCGAATGCTCCAGTTAAAGCGTATAATTCTGCCGACACTACCTCCGAGGTGGGTGATTTTACCATGTTTAATGACTTGTTGATAGCAGTTGCTGCCGATAAGACAATCAGACAAATTAACCAATCTTTCACTGTAGCGGCTTTAAGCTCAGATAGTGCGGAGCCAACAAATATAGTGGCTTGTCATACCCACAATCACAGACTTATTTTAGCCGACACAGGGTTTAAAGTTTATATGAGCCGTGTTGATGATGCTACTAGCGCAACAGCTTGGAGTGCTAACAATGATTTCGTTCAGATCGACTTAAAAAAAGTGATTAATCAAACAGATAGAGTGGTTAACTTTGCGACTTTAGGGGAATCATTGCTTGTTATTTTTTGTATCAACTTCACTGTCATCTATGATGTGCCTACAACTTTTGAGGGCATTAGGTTGCAACAAGTGATTCCTGTTGGGTTAAATGCTTCTCATGCTTTCGGCGTTTTAGGTTCTGATATTATTTTTACAACTAGAACAGGCATCAAATTATTAACGGCGGCTACCGCAACTTCTAAATTAGATGTCCAAGATTTAACAAAAAATACAGGCAACTTATATCGTCGTTTGGTTAATAATTCTAGCAGTATTAACTTTGTTCATAACATGGGCGGATCGGTTTTTAATCGATTAAACCAATATCTAATTTCTTTTAACGGAACAGAGGAGAGGGATAACTTAACGCTTGTTTATAGTTTTAAACACCAGAACTTTGTAGGGATTTATCGTTTTCATGAGATGCCAACAGCTTGGTTGGAGGATAAGAACGGTGATTTATTTTTTGGAACAAGTGAAGGAAGAATATTTAAATTTGATAGCTCGAAATACTTAGATAACTTAGACGCAATAAACTTTAGGGTTGAATTCCCCTATTTTGGAAGTGAATTTCCTTTTTCTAATAAATCTATTAAATCATTGAGAGCTTTGATTGAAACGAATCAAGACACTACCATATTCACTAAATATAGGAATGGCTTTGCTGGTGAAGAAGTAAACAATTCACAAACAGTTTCAACAACAACTATTGGTGACCCTGATAATTTAGTGGTGACAGTGGCCTCAACAAGCACTGTGACGGTGACGGCAGATTCAATATTTATTGACGGCAAACGTCATGAGAATGTGAGTGTTACTATCGATATTGATAATAGTGGGGCTAATGGTTTAGATACTGGAGCAAAAGCAGCGAATAAAGATTATGGTGTGTTTTTAATTTATGATTCAGTGAATGACACAGTTGCAGGTTTGTTTTCATTGCTTGTTCGTTCTAATGTCACTGTTTTTGACCACCCAGATGTTTTGCCTTCTAATTATACTAAGTTTCGTTATGTCGGGTCTGCGGAGACTGATGGTTCAAGTTTGATCATTGATCGTACCACAATAGGAAGCAATTTAAATAACTATGACCAAGGAATTGATGCCCCAACTTTAATGGAAGATGATAGCGCTATTGGTAGGGGCAATGAAATAGGTATCAAGATAGAACACAACACCCCTAGCTCTAGGGTGAAAATACACAGCGTTCAACTTCACTATACTGAGGAGTCTGAAAAGTAATGGGATTAATCAGAAAACATTTAGCACAAGTTGTAGGGACCACTTCAGCAGTTTCTGCCCTTTCAGGCATTGCTGGTAAGATTGTAGTTATTCAACAGATAATAATCTGTAACACGACAGGGGGGGCTATTACTGCTAGGGTGTTTCTTGATAATAATGGGACAACTTATGATGCGACTACTGCTATTTTATACGATAAAAGTATTGGAGCAAACGATTATTTGTATCTCAATTTTGGGTGGGGAGGGGATGCTACAGGTCTTTATTTGACAGATTCTGGAGGTAACTTAGCTGTTAGAGCTTCCGCCAATACATCTTTAACATTCACAATAAATGGAGCGGAGATATTCTCAGGATGAATACATTGTATGGCAAAAGAGTTATATTATTCCCTTTTGAGAAAGCAGACTTTGGTTTTTTTGATAAGCTGTTAACCAATGGCAATAAAGCTCGGATGTTTGAGTTTTTAGAGCAAGAAGATGTAATGAGTAGTTTGTATGAAGGCATGTTGAATGGAAACTTTTCAATATGGGTGAGTAAAACAATACAGGGTAAAGCCTCCAAACCTGTTGGTATTGTATTTGTCGCCCATGTGAATGATCACTTGCATGGGATAAAGTTTATGCCCGATGCAACGTTTCTTAAAGGCATGAGTAAGTACCTATGGAAAAAGAAATGCCATGATTGTAAAGGTAAAGCGAAGTCTAAAGATTGTGCTACTTGCAATGGGATTGGCTACATTTTTCCACAAACAAGGAATACGTACATTGAAGATACCCTGCGTGTGGTATTGGAACAACTGGAAGGTGAAGTTAGAGTTGAGACTAAGCTCCCCACCAGAGACGTATTACTTAGCACCTTGGTCCAGAAGCATGGATTCAAGAGAGAAGGGACACTAAAGAAGTATGCTTTGGTAGATGGGGAGTACATAGATATCTCCATTTATGCAAAAATTAAGGAGGATGAGGAAGATGGCAGTTAGATTTGATTCATTTGCTGGTGGGTTTATTGTCGGCAACGATAGAAGCAGAGTATTTAGGGGGCGTTCAGGTAGAGCTGATGCTATAAGATTTGAGGAGCAGCAACGTAAAAAAAGAAGTTCCGCTGCCGAGCGTACAAGGTCTAAGTCTAAACGAGGAGGTCGTTCAGGTCCAAGTCGTTCAGAACGATTTATAGAAGAAGCCAAAAGACGTCAAAGAGAATTAGCACAAAGAAAACGTGAGGAATCCGCTAGGAGAAAACGCTTAGAAGAGCAGCGACGTCAAGAAGCTAGATTACAAGCTGAGAGGTTAAGGCAAGAGCAAAGAGCTGACCAATTAAGGGCGCAAGCTATTGCTAGACAAGACGCATTACGTAACCAATTATTAGCAGAGCAACGTAGATTAACTGATAGCTTCTCTTCTGGTGGCACTGGCGGAGGAGCAGGAGCTGGTGGAGGTTTTGGAGGCGGTGGTTCATTAGATGCTTCTCAAGCTGCCTTATTAGCACAGCTTCAAGCTAAAGAAGCTCAAGACCTTTCAGAGCAGCGCAAGACTTTTCTAGAGTCTAATCTCCCAGAATTAGAGCGCCAAATTACTCAATCATTAGTCGGAAGAGGATTGGGTGGTACTGAGCAAGCAAAAGCATTAGGAAGGGCTGGCGCTGAGTTAGGACGTCAAGCAGCTCAATTTGCAGGTGGTGAAAAACGTGCTGACATTGCATCCCTTCTCGCTCAATTTGGGGGTGTTGGAAACGAGTTGCAGAACAGACGATCGTTAGCACAACAAGAGAGCCAGTTTGGCCGCAATTTGGCCCAGAGACAGTTTGAGACGCTTCAAAATAACTTACTTCAGCAACAGCAAAACCTAAGTAGTCTGTTTGGTGGTGGCGGTGGGAGCTTATTCTAATAGGAGGGTATGACAATGGTGCAAGGTGTATTTGGAAGAACTCCGTTAGACCCTAACCAGTTTATTAGTGGAGCAGACGCTAGGGTAAGAGGATTTGGTAGTGGCCATCAAGCTAAGTTAGCTCAGGCGGAACAGTTTTTAAGGAGTGTTGGGGGCGACCCTAATGTTAGGATTGGAGGCAAAGGAAGAAGTGGCATCACACAAGGCATTGACCCTAGCACTGGTTTAGCTGATCCTGATAGGGATTTTCTGAGGCTTGAAGAAGAAGAAAAGCTGCAGAAAGCTAGGATAAAGCAGCAAGAGAAAGAAAATGCTAAAGCTCTAAAAGATGAAGAAAAACAACGAAAAGCACGTCTTAAAGAGTTGGGTGACCTGAAAAATTCTCTTAGGAAAGAATTTAAGATGAGTGATGGGTTTAGTGTTAGTAAATTATTTGATCTTGTTGGCACTGAGGACGAAAAGAAAGCTTTTTCTAATGTGTCTCAATTCGCTACTGGCACTACTAGAAAAGGTGAGAGTATCCCATTTAGGAATAAAAGATTATTTGATAGGTTGCTTGAGAGGGCAGCTATTAAAAGACTCAACCAACGTGATCAAGATAGGGCTTCGGTGGGGTTAGATGTTCCTCCTTTAGGTGCTCTTAATGAAGGAGCAAGTAACCAGACTCCCCAATTCCAACAACAATTAGCCAATATCAGTTTGCAAAATCAAGCAGAGTTATCGGCTGCCCCATCACAACCAGCAGGACCACAAATAGGTGATGTGTTGCAGAATAAAGCAGGCAGAAGAGCTATTATTGTTGGATTTGATCTTAATGGGAAGCCGCAAATAGAGGCGCTATAAAATGCCTATTTCTTTAGAAGAATTTGGTGAGTTTGAAATTGTAGAAAGAAGCCCAACCCAATCTAAGAGTAATTTATCTTTAGAGGAGTTTGGTGATTTCGATGTGGTTGAATCTGCTAAAGATAGGCAAAGGCAACCGCTTAGTCTTGAAGAGTTTGGTGAGTTTGATATTTTGCCAAGAGAGCAGGAGCAAACTAGCTTCTTCACACCTGATGAGCAAGAGGAGCAACGTAAACAAGCAGAGCTAAAAGCGTTGGCTGATTTAGAGGACCAAAGGAATGGGGTTCAGGCTCAGATTGATAGGTTTAAAGGCCAAACTATTCAAGCGGCTGACCCATTTGCAGAGCAAACTATTCAAGCTGATGATCGTAATATTTTTGAGCGTGCTAAAGATAAGTTAGTCGCTAAGTTTCGTGGCACTGTTGAAGAAGCTAAGGAATTGCCTTTAGTTGAAAAAACAAAGCGAATAGGTAAGAACTTAGCTACAGGGGTCGGTGGGACAACTAAAAGCTTTGGTGATTTCCTTCAAATTGTTGGAGCGGAGAAGGTAGGTAAAAGCATTTCTGATTTCTCTGAAGAACAACTAGAGAAAGTAATTGTTGAAGACCCCAACTTTGCTGATGAGGTGATGCAAGGGTTAGGTTCAAGTTTAGTGTTCTTTGTGCCTGGTTTAGGAGCTGCCGGATTAAGCTCTAAAGTATTGAAAGGTGCCCCCAAGGTTGCAGCCGCATTAGGTAATAGTTTAACCTCACTGTTAGAATCTATGACTGAAGGTGGGGCAGAGTACACAGAATCAATACGACAAGGTAAGAAGCCAGAGGAAGCCGAGAAAGACGCTTTCAAAGTGTTTGGGGCTAACGTACCTATCACAGTTGTGAGTAACCTGTTAGGCGGGATATTTAGCTCTAAAGGTAATCCTATCAAGAGGGCGTTGCGAGGTTTTGTTGGTGAGGGGTCTCAAGAAGCAATCCAAGGTGCCACTAGTTCATTAGTGGGTGGTGGTTTTGATGACTTAGACCCTAAACAGTTAGGTAAAGAATTCGCTATTGGGGGAATCATTGGTAGTGGTTTAGGCGCTTTAACCACCCCTTCAGCTCAATCGAGGGCGCAAGAGGAAGCTTTAGGTAAGTTGAGCCGTGGAGAATTGCTTACACCTCAAGAAGAAAGTGTCGTAGAAGAGATATTGCAACCCACAGGAGTGAAGCAAGATGACATTACGCAAGACATCCAAAGGTTACCAAGTGAAGAGCAAATCAGGCAAGACGTTAAAGATAATACTAAAAAAGCCGAACAACAACGAGAAAAATTCATACAGATAAAAAAAGATAACCCCGATGTTAAATTTAGAGGCGATGCTGGCGAGAGAAATGTAGGTTTAATTAATCTCACAGACGATTTTAATGCAGCCGCCGCTTATCAAAGAGGCGGTTTAGTATCACAAGAGGATTTTGAGGCTGATGTTAGATCAGGTAAGTATGCCGAATTATTATCAAAAGTAAAAGCCTTCAAACCCAATGTAGAGAATACCCTTGATGCTACCGATTTCGCAGAGATAGCAAGAATAGGTTTATTAGATTCTAAAAATAACGTAGAAGCCCAAGAAATTATTGATGCAGCGAATGACCGCAATGTTATTTATTTCTGGGAATTTACAAAACCAAAATACCAACAAGCATGGAATGATGTGTTGATCCCCCAGTTGCGAACAAGGGGATATGACAGTATTAAATATAATGATGATGTCGCTACGGGGACAACATTAGCAGTATTTAGCAGGGAACAACTAAAAGAAATCAAAACCGAAACTACCAAAATCCCAAGCGAAAAAGCGATTGATCCAGGTAGAGTTCTTCAAGCGAAAGGAGAAATAGAAACCGTTCCTCAAGAACAAACAATAGAAACTCAACAACCTATCACCCCTCAGAACCCTAAAGGAATCCCTAAAGAGCAAGAGGGTGTATTGCCAATACAAGAAGCCGCCAAAGAAACACAACCAGCTACGGTGATAGGCAAGTTTCTTAAGAAGAATTTCACCAGCAAAGGTAACTTACCAAAAGATGTGTTTGATGCAAAGATTTCTAAAGATGGATTCATCAATAGAGAATTGAAGCTGGTCCAACAATCTGTAAAAGACCTTGAGATTGCGACAAAGGAAGTCACTAATCGATCTGATTTATCGGATTCCCCTAAATTGGCATTGAAAGTAGATTCTGCCCTTAAAGGTGACATTGATATTAATGAATTAAGTGAGCCTCTTAGGGCACCTGTTAGGGCTATGAGAGATCATATTGATAATATGTCACGACGACTTATTGAGGAAGGCGCAGTTGAAGGTAAATTAACACCAGTTCTTCAAAAAAATTTAGGAACTTATGTTAAGCGTTCTTACAGAGTCCACACTGACCCTGATTGGGCTAAAAAAGTTCCTGAAGAAGTGAGAAATAAAGCTAAGGCTTTCATTAGGCAAGAATTGCAAGGGCCTTTTAAAGAAAGGGGTGCTTTTTTATTGCCACCAAAAGACCCTGTTACTGAAGCTGAAGTTAATGGTTTGATTGATGAGCTGCTTTATAAATTCGATGGGCCAATCAGTATCTTATCGAAAGGCAGTAAGCTTGGTTCTAAAAATTTATCTATCCTGAAGAAAAGGAAAGGGATACCCCAAGAAATTAGGCAGCTATGGGGCGAGATCAAAGACCCTGTTGCTAATTATTCTGCCAGTATGGCTAATATGGCGCAACTGCTAGGTAATCATAAGTTCCTATCTGAAGTTAAAGAGAAAGGGTTAGGCAAGTTTCTTCATGAAGCCCCTATCGTCAAAGGAGACCAGAGTTTTAGCTCTAAGTTTGCCACAGAAGGGAGCAAAACAATGGCTCCTCTCAATGGCCTGTATACTTCAAAAGAAGTTAAACAAGCTTTTGAGGATGCTTTAGAAGTTGAGCAAGTCCCCCCTTGGCTAAAAACTTATATGAGAATCAATGGGATTGTTAAATACAGCAAGACTATTGGCTCTGTAATGACGCATATCAGAAACTCTCTAAGTAATATTGGCTTTGCTACAGCTCAAGGTCACATCAATGTGAAGAAAGCCCCCAAGGCATTTAAAGGGGTTATGACAGACATTGTGAATAAAGGGAGCCAGGAATATAAAGATTATGTTTTGAAACTCCAAGGTCTTCGAGTGATTGGTGACAACGTTAGGTCAGGAGAATTGCGCGATACTTTGAAAGACGCTCAAGTGGATGGGGTAGACCACCTTACTGAGAAGAAAAGAAAAAGCATTATTAGTAAAGGGGCTAGGCTAGCAGAAACTGCTTACAGTGCTGAGGACGATATTTGGAAAATATATGCTTTTGAAAATGAATTAGCGCGATATAAGCAAGCTTTGCCGGATGTCCCATTACCTCAACTTGAGAAACATGTAGCTGAAATTGTGCGAAATACATTGCCAACTTATTCTTTAGTCCCGTCTGCTATCAAGAAATTGAGAAGATTCCCTTTTGTGGGAGCGTTTGTTAGTTTTCCTTCTGAAGTTATTAGGACCACTTACAACACAGTCAATCAGATCAATAAAGAATTGAAGAACCCTAAACTAAGAAAGATCGGCGCGCAAAGATTAGCAGGTTCTTTTGTTGCTGCTAGCGCTACGGGCATAGCTTCAATTGCTCTTAAAGCCCTTACTGGTATTTCTGATGATGATGATAATGATTTGAGAAGATATTTACCCCCTTGGTCAAAGAATAGTCAGATATTGTGGTTTGGCAGAGAAGATAATGGAAAGATTAAATATGTGGATGTGGGGTACACTGACCCATTTTCTTACTTAAAGAATCCCATCATTGCTTTCATGAGAGGGCAGGACTTTAAAAAAGCTGCGATTGATGCAGGGATTGAAGCTTTTAGCCCATTTTTGTCAGAGGATATTTTCACTCAAAAGGTTTTGGATGTGACTAGGAATTCTAATAGAGCAGGGAAACCAATTTATAATCCAAGAGATGATATAGAAAACATTGCCTTAGATGTGTCTAAACATTTCTATGATGCTATTGAGCCAGGCACTATTTCAAGCATGAGAAGGATTGCCAAAGGCATATCAGGAACACCTATCAATTCCTATGGTAAAGTTTATGACCCAAAGTTAGAGTCGCTAGCTGTTGTTTCAGGTCATCGTTTATCTAAGCTAGATATTCAAGAAGCCTTTAGATTTAAAACATTAAAAGCTAAGAAAGATTTTGTGAATGCGGTTTTAGTAGGTAAAATTGATGAAGGGGATAAGAAGATTAAAGCAATGATGGATGTGTTTAACGATTATGGAGGCGATATTCAGGCGGCTATTAGATTAGGTGTAACCCCTAGCCAATTGAGAGAAGCCGCTAAGGATGCAGGCATGTCAATGGTCCGATATGATGCTGCCTTGCTTGGTAATTATGAACGCTATGTTAATACGCATATTAGAGAAAAGATCCAAAAACTTAAAAGGAGAAGGACTAAATAATGGGCGCATCAAGTTACGATTACGAGCAAATAGGAGACCCAATACAGCAATTGGTTGTGGCTCAGAATGAGATTATGGAAGACTCAGATATTGCACAAGAGTTAGTGGAGTCAATCGCTAACACAGTAGGTTGGTGGCCAGTGGTGGGGCTGATACTATGTGGGGCAATTTTTGTGTTCAAAAAGAGAATAAAGAGGGCTTTAATAGCTTTTATTCGGGAGAAATGATACAATGGTCCCAACGTTAGAAAACTTTCAGGAATTAAATGAACCAATGAGCGATCCAAGCGCAAAAGAGTATTTCGATTTAGCCTTCAACAACATTAATTCTAAGATGGCACACCTAGAGCGTAAGCTTGACGAAGAACAAGTTTCCCGTAGGCGTCACCAACAGAGATACAGTGAGGAATTGAGAGCTGCTATGATCACCATGCAGATGCTTCAGACGGAATTCGCTAACCTTAGAAGAGAGATTGATAGCCACATTCATGAGGCAGGACCAGTTAGAGATCAAGTGCTTGCGAATACCTCATTTAGAAAGACAGTGAAATTTGCTATAGTTGGGTTATATACTTCTATTGTAGCTTTACTTACTCAAAAGTGGTGGGGCTAATGCAATCTCCTAATTATGAATTCGTCACGGCTTTATGTCGTCAACATAACGTGAACCCTACAGGGATGCGCTGGATAGAATACTGTTACGCTATAAACTATGATGCTAAAAGTGACGGCATATCATTAGTCTCTGATTTAAGCTTTGAAGCTTTCGATAAGCCATCACAGCAGAAACACCCAGCAGGGGTAGTGCATGATTACCTTTATTGGACAGGGGCTATTTCACGTAAATCAGCCGACATAATATTTAGAGACATCTTAATCGATTTTGGACATCCAATCAGAGCGTGGATAAGGTATTACGGATTACGAGCTGGCGGCTGGTATGTTTGGAATAAATGCAGAAAGGCAGATCATGAACGGAAAAATCAACCCAGACCCCATTAAGCGAATAAATGCGCGTTTAAGTCAGATCAATAGCCACTTTTCTATCATGCAAGCTATGGTTCGTAGCGTAATGATTGATGTTAAAGAGCTAGAAAAGAACCCTACGGGGGGAAACAAAGGGAGTAAAACCCCCGCAGGGTAGACTGGAGAGAGTCTTTCTCTCTATAGCAAACTAATCTTTGTGATTCAATTAAAAGTTAAACTGCGTACATTTTATCGTACTGTTCTTGTCTTAATTTAAAATATTTTACTTTGTTTCCATAGGCAATGTTTCCTATAGATTTCAGCGCTTTTACTAAATCGTAGGTAAAATTGGTTTGGAAGTGATTAGAAACAAGATATTCTAATGGAATTTTTTTTAAAAACATCCATTTCTTTCTTCGACCTAAATCAGATAGCATCTCATATTGCAATTGATTCGCTATCATCCTAAATTCTGAAGTAGGTTCACAATTTCTAGTTATTTGATCAATAGCGTCATTAAGATCACCATTAATCTTGCGCGCCATTGCTTTCCTAAAGAATAATGGGAATATCTCTTTCATACTAACTCTATTTGTTTAAATTCACATAAACATCAACTTGTTTTAAAGAAACGTCTTTAGGCCCTTCAATTTCTTGTCGTTTAGTAGGGCTTACTTTATCAATGAACATACCAACTGTTTTTAATGCGCGATCAACAGCGTTATTAGCTTCATCTTTAAGGTCGCCGTAATTCTTTTCAAGGAAGTCTTCGCGCGTTTTAAGGAGTTCTGTTTGCACTTTAAGCAATATTCCTTCTTTTTCTTTCTCAAATTCTCTACGTGCTAATCCAATCTTATGATTTGCTAAATCAACTTTCTTTTCTGCTTCATGGTGAACTCTTTGTTTCTCTAATTCTAATGCTTGGTTAAGACTCATGATTTCATTTTCATGCTCTATTTTTATTTTAGATTCTCTGCTAAGATGGTTATTCCTTAATTCATTCAACTCGTGTTGATGATCAAGCTTTATCTTGGTGGCTTCATTCTCTTTTTCAATGAGTTTCTTTTCAATGTCTTGTGCCTTATCAAGCATTGTGTTTAGTTCTTTAAAGTCAGACACTTTAATGTGTTCTAACTCTCTTCTCATTTTTAAATAATTTCTGTAGCTATCAAAAAACATAGTGTTACCTCCTTTTGTTTTTTAATTTGATTGACAACACTGACACTATTGGATACGTTGGATGTTGTCAACAACAAAAAGAGGATTGATTATGAAAATAGAAGTTAGACCTATCATTCGCATAGGGCCTAGACATTGGGATAGGCTTAAATTCTTATCTATTAAGAAAGGCGAAACAATGTCTGTTGTGTTAGGTAATTTATTAGAGAAAGCAATGGAGCAAAAAAAGTATAAGGGGTTAGAAAATGGATAAAAACCTTATTGAGGTGTTGAAGTTAATTGCAGTTGAATCGACTAAAGGACGATGGGGGACAGGTGAGAAACTGAGGTCTTTGATTGATGAGATTATTGAAAACGATAAACCAAAGAGGGCAATTAATGGGAAGATTTCCAAGCGAGTTACATGATTATTGGAAGGAGGGGGCGCTCGATAAGGTTGGCCCTTACGAAGAGGAAGAGGAAAACGAGGAAGAAGAAGGAGAGAGTGAATGCCAAACACAGGAGATATAACTAAAGTGTTACTTGTTATTCCGTGGGATTATGTGAAGCCTGATAAATTCCCTACAAGTTATGGGGAAGTTGACTTTGAAACATTTTGTTATAAAGTTAAAGAGTCACTATTAAAGAAAAAGAATATTGAAACGGAAGTAGCTTACAAAGGTGCAGGAAATAAAAGAAAAGTTTGTCTTAGACGTAAGGTACTTGTGGAGGTAGACCGTAATGCTTACAGAAAAACACCACTCGTTAATAAGGATGGAAGCAGAATCAGAATTATTAAAGATGACGCTTGTGGGCATAGGAAAAATAATAAGAGCTATGGAGGAGGATGGTAATGGTCTTAGCGAAATCACAGCCTCCAAGGAAGAAGAAAGCGCCCTCTGAATCCGGACACTTTTATTACGGCGATGGGAGTCCCTGTTTTGTAGTCCCCAACTTATCCCAACCAGGGAAAGATCGTAACACGACGGTGGCTGATGCTAGGAAGCTTGGGCTTTATCCTTCAGTGACGACCATAATTGGTTGCTTGAAATCCCTTGACCTCAATTATTGGTCTGAGGGAGTGGTGATAGACACGTGTTACGATAATCCCATGAGCATCACACAGGACAAGAATGAGTACGAGGACATGATCAGGGCGATTGTGACTGAGTTTAAAGCCAAGGCGCCGGATGAAGGGACGAAGGTCCATAAATCTTTGGAGACTAACTTATTCAAAGAACATATCCCTGAAGATCACCCCCACTTCAAACAAATCATAAGTGTCAACGCCTGGCTGTTTGAGAACGGCATAGAGGACGGGGAATCTGAGGTAGAGCTTGTCCCTGATGATTGCGGATTTGGCGGCTGTGTGGATTTCAGGGGATTCTACAAGGATTCTAAAAGAAAGTGTGTCATTGATTTTAAGACGGTCAATACAGTGGATAAGAAGATCATACAAAGAGACTCACACAAGTTGCAATTGGCTGCCTACAAGTTAGGATTAGGGAAAGATTATATCGATGCTGACCTGATCAACTTATACGTCAGCAGGGACAATCCTGGTTTCGTTGAGGCGATCAGAGTACCGGAAGAACAGCACATGAAATTAACAGAGCGGTTTGTATTATTGAAATCATATTACGAAATAACAAACAAACTAACCAAAGGAGATAGGAAAAATGGTAATGGCAAAAGCTGAACAAATAGATAGAGAAGAAACCCCAATAGGATTGCAAAACGCAATATGTGCTTTTAGTGTAGATTTAGGAATACAAGAATCTACCTATGAAGGTGAGAAAACAAAGAAGCATGAAGTCTTACTGTGTTGGGAGCTTGAAGAGAAAATGACGAAAGGTAAATTCCAAGGGAAACCTTTTATGGTGTCCAAACGGTACAATGTTTCATTGGGCAAGAAAGCCAATTTGTCCTTAGCGTTAGAAGGTTGGTTTGCTAGGGAATTCACCCCAGAACAAAGGGAGATTGGGTTTGATACCGATCAGCTTGTTGGAACTCAGTGCACACTAACATTAACTAAGACTCCTAAAGGAAGCGTCAAGGTAACAGCCATAGCACCTATGCAAAAGAACGCCACTAAATTGGAGATTGTCAACGAAGAGCCACCAAAATGGGCGATTGAGCTTGCTGAGAAAGGCGGAGCTACTGAGTATTGTGGTGGGGCGAGTGCTAAATCAGATCAGATACCATTCTGATGAACAGAGCTGACAAGACCAGGCGATTAGCTGTGGAGTTGATGGGCTACATGCTGCTAGAAACTCCATGCGATGTTCGTGTTGGTAGCACAATCTATAAATATAATGACGATGACATTGTTGTTATTAGAGGTGATGGATCTTCAGAATGGAACCCCTACGAATCTATAGCTGATGCTTGGCAGATTGTGGAGAGGATGAATGGTATTGATATCCACATATCACGGTACTCTGATGAGACAGGAAATTTCTATGTAGTTAAAACAGGAGATGGGAGACTGGGGTCTGAATGGGGGGGTAGAGACTGCAAAGAAGCAATCTGTGAGGCCGCCCTCAAATACCTGGATCATAAACAGGAGGATAAGGAGGATTAACAATGGCTGACTTAAAACCCTGTCCTTTTTGCGGTAAAAAAGCATCGATTAGTACAAAAAAGATGCGAGGTTCGCAAAGTTTTAAAGATGGCGATGATAATTGTTATTATTATTTTGTAGGTTGTTTTAAACCTAAATGTAGCGTCAAACCTAAGACTCTAGCGCCATTTAGCAAATTAGCGGTTTCATATTGGAATACAAGAGTATGAATGAAAAAGAAACTGAAGGAGGGTTAACATGGTGAACTTTAAGAAGAAAAAAAAGTTCAAACGGTTAGGCAAAGATCCTTTTGAGATAGTCGTTAAAGATTTTAAGGAAGGTAAGGTTATACGTTTATTGCCGCCTTATATCAAAGAGCTATCCTTTAAAGAAAGTAATAAGGAGGATTAACAATGGCAGACTTAAGTTTCACAGATGACATCGGGGTTAAAATAAGCATATCAGGGCCGCAAGAATCAGTAATGGAATATGCGGCAAAGTTGCAAGGAGGTGCCCAACAAGACACGTTAGGCAAGTTACTGAGTGGCGCTGATAGCAATGATATACAGATGATTGCTAAGAGCTTAGGATATGAGAAGTTCAACGCAAGCAAGACATTGGGAGCGTTGAGTTTGTTGAAGAAGTTCTTATAATCTTACCCCGCCGGTAGGGTTTGTGGTGCGTATATACGGGTAACTACGGCTCGTTTGAAAGCAAATCCTACCGCGTAGGCGGGGCTCACCCAAAAGAGAGAGTTATTAAAGAATCAATAGGAATATATGATTTCGGATGCGAGTATTGAATAATCACAAGACTGAGGAAATTAGGGCGTTAATCACTGACATATTCGATGGGGACGAGGTTAGATCAGCCCTTTGGTTTGTCACTAAAAATAAATTATTAGAGGATTTTACCCCCAAAGAAATGATTGAGTCAGGTCGAATCGACAAATTATATAATTGTCTTTTTGATGCAGTTGATAGAGGTGAATAGTGGATAAGGGAAAAAGGCGGTGAAGTTATGGGCGAATCAATAGACATATACGATTTCGGAGGAGAGTATTCGCAAATATACGCAGCTAAATGTGACTGTGGTAAAGTGATAAAAGTTTCTACGCAAGAGTATAGAAACCCAGAATATACAACAAGCATTTATATTAAGTGTGATTGTGGCAAATCTGTGTATTTTGAGTTGCCTGTAAACTAAAGGAGAGAGTCACAATGAAGAAAGCAATAATTACATTCATGTTAGGTATCATTTTAGCGTATAGCCAACTATGTCATTGTGGGAGCGATGGGTTCTTCACTGGTAAATCATTCATTAGCGGAAACAGGCCAATGGATATATTCCAGTGCCACGACTATGGACATCTGTATCACGTTAAGGCATTTGGGGGGCATCGTCAGAAACAAGAGGAAGAGGATTGTGCGGATGAGAATAACGACAATGACTTTGGGCCTTATCAATGAGAGAGATCGTTGATAAGAGCATGGATCGAAGTGGATTGGACGCTAACAAGGTCAAAGAAATAGTGGCTTACATGAAGAAGCATCAAGTGAAGCCTGGTATTATTAAGACGCAAGAAGAAGTGGACAGGCTAAATATGTTAGACCAATACTTCGGAATTGAGGGGAACAATTGGAAAGTTGGCGATAAATGTTACTCTTTGCCGATGAACCTTCAGATATTATCGGACTTTTGAATACTAACCCCTATCGCTTCGGAGGTAGGGTGCGGGGTGGTGCGTTTTAAGGGATTTTAGCGCATCACCCTTGCTTTTATATCTAATTGATTTCCCTTTATAGGTTGTGTTACAATGCATCCTATGGCCAACAATCGCATCACCGTCAATCAGTACAGGCAATACCTCAAATCAGGCAATCAGGATGCGCTTAAAGCACAAAAAACTAATCCAAAAGAATTTAAGTTAGAGAAGGGCAAGCAAGTCGTCCATGATGGCATCAAATTTAAGTCCATTATGGAAGGAGATCACTATCTCAAGCTCAAGCTACTGCAGCAATCTGGCGTAATAAAAGAGCTGAACTGTGAGCCTATATATCGGTTCAAGATCAATAATGTCTCCCTTGGTTACTACAAGCCGGACTTCTCATTCTACCGCATCAAACCTAATGGAATAGATTGGGAATTCGTGGTTCAGGATAAGAAAGGTAGGAATGGTAAAGGCAATCAAAATCCAATGTGGCGTATATTTAGGATGAAAGTAAAATTAATGAAGGCCCTGTTTAACATAGACGTGGAGGTAGTGTAATGATCCCATTAAGTTTAAGCGAGATTAGAAACCATCGTATTCAGATAAAGTCGATGTTTAAACAAAACAGATTCGTTATGAATCAAGCACTCAATGAGATACTCATGAGCTATCATTCGATATTGAAGCAGTTTGAAAACAGGATACTAGAAGAAGCCGACCAGAAAAAAGTAGAGGCAAAATTATAATGGGTTGGGCGATCGGTTATGAAAAACATTGGGAGCGTGATATAGGCTATGGTGTCCCTTCAATTTGTGACTATCCCCATTGCAGTGAAAAGATAGATAGAGGTTTAGCTTATGTTTGCTGCAATGAAGAACCTTATGGTGGCGAAGAAGGTTGCGGGCTGTACTTTTGTGCTAAACATTCAGATTACGAAGGAAAATGTGTTAGGTGTCAAAATAATGACAAGCCTTTTAAACCTAAACCAGACACTAAAGAGTGGGTAAACCATAAGAACACACACCCTAGTTGGGAAGATTGGCGAAAAGAAGCCGACCAGGCAGGAGAAATAGGGAGTGAAAAACCTGCCCAGCCGACTATAGGGGCGACCGCTCCATAGCGGAGAGGGTAGCTTAGGGTACCACCCCGCAGTGCCAGTCGCCATGATTTTATAATGCGTCTTTAGTGTAGCTATCTATTGGGTTTTCTCTCTTAACCATTGTTTGATAGTAAACTAAAAGTGACCCCCCTGCTTCTTCAACTGAGGTAGAGAGGTTCCCGTATAGTTCAAACCCTTGTTTTAAGAATTCATTAACATCTTTCTCTAATGCTTCTAAAATCTGGTTTTCCAGAACTTTATACTCAACTATCTTTTCCATCATTCTATCTCCTTGTGATTACTATGATTTGACGTGTATTTAAGTGTAATGGTATAATCTGCGACTAACTATTAACTCCTCCCTATCATGGTGCGAATCGTATAAAACATTTCCATCCTCATCCGCCACAACTATCCTATATGGTTTACTCGCTACAATATATTCATCTATTGTAGATTCAACCTCTGGCAGATCAACATGTGAATGGCGTGCCACATGATCTTCTACATGATGAGAGTGGATAAATACACATATCACCCAAATCGCTAGTGTGTTTAAAAGCGTCAACCAGAACATTATTACCCCCTATCATGATGATTGTGATCTATCTCAATAAACCCTGCTATCGTCATACAAGCGAATAATCCGATACAGAAAAAGTCTATGATTACTTGAGCTATTGTCATCCGTTCCACCCTCCTTTCCATTCCTCTTTGGTCATAGGTGGTCTATCATGATAAGCGATATAAGTCCCGTAAAGAACGGCTGAAATTGAAGCAATAACTAGTGCAAATATCATTACTATTACCATGAAAGTCTCCTTTATTTTAATTGAGTTGTAAGATACTCATACTGTGTGGTTTGTCTGTTTATGGATTTTTACCCTCCTTTATTTCATAAAACCGCAAACCATTGTTAATGTGTACGTTATAAGTTAATTTCAATATATATTGACAGAATCTCAATATCTCTATATAAAGCCATTGCGGCTTCGGAGCAATTACTCCCCCGCATAGCGGTCTTCGGCCCTAGCGGCCGTGGAGCGGATAACCTACTACTCATCCCTCCCTCCCATCATCTCCTGAATACTCACTCCTTGAGTGACCTTCTTGACTATTGGCGTCTCCACTACCCTAACTTTGGGTTGTGTTTCTAATGGTATCTCCTTACCTGCCCCACTAAGTGCTACTTTGACATTGTGCCATCCCTGTTTCATCTCCTCAGGGTCAGCTAGATTTAGGGTGATTCTTTGTTGAGGGGTTAGCTGGTTAGCATGTCTTGGTAGATGACCAGGGTGTTTGAGGTTCAACTCCATAGCACATTGCAGTATCCATTTGGGGTAGGCGTAGGAATCCTCAAGTTCCATCCCAAAGAATTTGGCGTATTTGGCATACACGCTAGCTTTGTTATTGCCCCCCTTGTCCACATTGGCCATGACCTTCGTGTAGCGATTGGCGTAACTTATGAAATCCTTGGCTAAGGGGAACATCTTAGTTGGGATGGGCTCGAAGTTAGCCGCTAGTTCCTTACAGGCAAAATGGAATGCCTGTTCATCGGTGTGATGGTAACATTCGGTGGCTGATACTAGGATGCCATGCTTAGTGATTTTGGACTGGAGGAGGAACTTTAGCTTAATAATCCCCTCAATGTAGGGCTTAAGTTGAGGTTTCCCCCTATAATCGCTCTCGAAATCCTCAATACTAATGTCATTTGGGTCATAACGGATGGGCTTGGCTCGATTCTTCCCCTCCCACGTCACTAGAGCTCGTTTCCAGTCCTTCATGGGGTTTTTGCCTACTTTCCAGCCATTGGAGTCATAGAAGGCTAAAAACGCCTTAGGATCGACCGTATAGCCCTTAGATTTGATGTAGGTGGTGAGGTCTTCCAAGCTAGGTTTAATCATTTAGCTTTCCTCACTTTCTTGCCGTAGATATAAACATTATTAGGCAAACAATCCTTAATGAATCTATTTAACTTCTGAGCACTGCTAAAATATAGTGGTTTAGTCATTATGGTAGGCAATCTTTCAGATGAGTCTTCTTTAAAGTCTACTGAATGATAAACTTGATCGACTTCTATCCTTATGCTCCCAAAGCAAGACCATTCAATAATATCTATTATTTCACCTGATCTAGGAATTTGCCCTAGTGTGGTTTTAATAATAGCGCTATAGTTCCTATTATTAGCTACCAATAATAGCTCTATAATTACTTCAAATTGAGGTTGGTTACTCATGGCGCAATCCCCGTGTCCCAATCGTATTCGCCATCACTCTCGTATTCCTTAACCCAAGCTTCGTATTTATCACCTGTTAGCCTCCTAACTATTTCGTCAATCACCCATGCTTTATGATGGGCACTGTCTGTTCCGCCGAATTGTTTGATTATGTATAGGACTTGGGATATCTTATCTTCCGGTGTGGGTTTAATCATGATTACCCCCCTCACAAACCATCCTCCAACCCCTCGCTAACTTAAGTTTGAGGGAAACTTTTCTCGATAAACCACTTAGTATCAGTGACAAAGGTATTTTTGAATTTCGCCCTGACTGATACAGTAGCTTGTCATCTAGTAAACAATGTTCTAATGTGATTTTAGTGATTCCGCTCATGATTACCCCCTTTTGGTGACATCTATCATTTTAATATCATCCCACCCATTTGGTATTATGGTACAAATGACGGGCACTTGGTTAGCTCGTCTATAACTTGCAATCGTTCTATTAGCTTCGACCGCTTGGCCATAAACATCTTCAGACACGTTATCGGCTAAACCAGTTATGTCTTTCCTAAGTTGTTCGATGTCACTAGATCGGGTGATAAACGCCATGTAATTTAAACCTGCAACAAGAGACCATATCACAACGCCCACCTTCACAATAATCGATAACAATTCTTTAGTGTCTTCGTTCATATTACCCCCAAATATTAAGAATGGTTGCACTGCTACCCTTTTGCACCCCATTCACGAATAGGTTAATCTTAGCTTGGTAGCTCTTGCATTCCTGAGACTCTCTAGGGCGGCTATAGAGCCACTTTCCATAATCAGCAATACTTTCCCCTAGGTAATGACTCCCTTTTGCTCCTGTGACGATGTGTGTGCGTTCAATCATGATTCTCTCTCCTTTGTTTGGTTAGAAGCCTAAGTTAATGGGTAATTTTGTATTATTAGGCTCTGATTGTGTTTTAGGTGTCTCCACTATTGGGTTTAATGTAATTATAGCTTGATCAAGTGCCGTTTCTCGAATGAATCTTGATTTATTTGTCTGCCCATAGAGTTTACGGCTAGCTTTCTCTATGATTTTCATGTCAGATTTATCAAACCAGACAACCGCTTGTTTTCTATCAGCCTTAGCGGGTAATTTAGATTGGACTGCTTTCCTAACCATCCCTTAACCCCTCCAATGGTAATTAGTGAAATTAGGGTCATCGTCTACTATGATTTCTTCAGGCTCTCTGTCCTCAGCTTTCATTAACAGGAAATCCTCTGCCCCTTTAATTGCTTCTACACTCTGGCATTGCAAGCAAGGAGGTGAGCCATACTTTGTTGAATCATATCTCATTGTTTTGCACACACACTCGTCGGAGTATATGTAGTCATTTAGGTAGCTCATGACCCTGCGTATTCGGTATAAATCGTAGTCTTTCATTGTGATGGCTCCTTTGGTTTAAAGTGGATACATCCGAAATCTTGGCCAGTGTAGAAACCTGCGGAGTATCCCTCATAATCATAGTAAAACATGAGGTCGCTTGAGAATTCCCCTTCCCCTTTGTATGGGGAACCATAAAAGAACTTGTCTTCATTATTGCAATCTCCATAGTTGTTATCGAAATAATCCTTATTTGAACGCTCCCAATACTTGCAGTCTTTACAGTGCATGTTACCTCCTTTTTTGTAATGGTTTAGTTCTCCGTTCTTTCTAGCAATTCAGGGTGAGAGTGAATGTTTCCTATGATATCGCATTTATGCCCTTCGGTTATGTTCCATACTTCACATATACGTTTAACTTTTACCAAATGTTCCTCGTGTTCCTCTGATACGTGATTAGGATGGAGTATTTTAACGATATCACCTTCTCTTATGTCTCTGCCCCTGATGTCTTTGATGCCCGTTTTGGGTGACATAATAAAGATTAACCTGTTTAATATCTCTTTGTCCGACGCTTCAGCTCTTGATTTTCGGCTTGATTCCACTTCACTTGCGGTCATTGTTATTTCCTCCATTCAGTTGACCAATCATTCTTTTGGCCCTTTAAGATCTCCATGTCCTTGGCAATTTCAAAGATAACAGAATCCATGTTTAAAGCTTGACCAGTGGTTGTCCTACCCCAGATATTTAAGCCTAAGATTTGTTTGACCACTTCGCCCTTCTCCTTGAGCTTTTCTGCTAGGCTGTCATAGACAATCCAATGTTCGTAAATTTCGTCTGTATAAGGCTCTATATTGTTTTCATAGGCGAATTCTTTATATTCCTCGTCGGTAGTTAAATACGCCCCTTTATCTATGGCTTCTTGTAGCTCCTTATTAGAGTTGTTTTCGTCTAGCCAGTCCTCTACGGCGCTTTTATAGTCCACCTGGCCGAATATAAGATCCTCTGCGCCGTTATCCTCAAAGTAAGACACTGATAAGCCACTTACTTCTTGAATGAGCTGTGAGGCACAATGGGCCACCTCTCTTTGAACTAGCTTCTCGGTGATTCTTTGATTGTCGCCGTCTAATGTAATGTCTGTTTTAGTTGTCATTGTTCCATTCCTCTCTTATTTCGTTTATGATTGACTTGGCCACTGCTTCAGATAAAAAATAATATTCAGCGAAACGCTCATAAGTAAGGAAGTTATTCCGCCAGTCTAAATAAAGGTCTTCCTTCTCTTGCTTGGTGAATACCCTTGAATCGTTCGAGTAACCCATTGCTTCAGTTGGAAAATGATTTCTTAATACCGTTGCCATTGCTTACCCTCCTTAATTAATCAGCGTTTTACTAATGAAATCACTGGTCCAGTACTTCTGACCAGTAATTGGTTCTTGAATGATCCATCCATAGTTCAATCGTCTAAGAATACGATGATTAGCCAGCTTATTTAATACTCGAATGAATTTGTTCATAGATCATAACCCCTTTCTTCTAAAACCGTTTCCAGTGAACACATTATATCTCGCTCGTCTTTGGTCATATTATTCTGGCCCACACGGCAAAGATAATTCTCTAACTGATAGAATTTGTTCGCTAAGAAACTGTTAGTTTTTATTTCCCGCGCCTCACTGATTCTTTGTGCCAATGTTTTCATTGTTCCATCCCTTTGTTTGTTAATAACTCTCCAGTTACACCCTAATTACTAAGCATCACCCATACCAACTCCACAATATAATCCATAAACCACTAACCCACTCAACACACACTACTTACCAATAATTCCCAAAATATAATATCCCCCACTATTGCAAATTTGCATTCTTGGCAAGATATCACATGACAATATTGCATCACATGTATCAAAACATCCCAATAACCCCACTCACTGTAACACTCTAACAATAAAAATGCCCCATAACGAAAAAGTAACTTGCTTTTTGGCCATAAAGGGTAATAAAAATGGTACAGTTCAGTGGTTGCCACGCAATCCTCAACCACGGATAAAGACTGCTAATACTCCTAGGAATCCCAACCCAATACAATGGATTGACTTAGATTACTCTCTCATGTTACCATCCAATCATGGACACGCTAGGTAACATTGCAATGAACACAAATAGACAGCTAATGAATAGCTGGTTACAAAGGAACATTGCCGATCAATTAGATTGTGTCCCCAACAAAGCAGATAACATGGTTAGCAATAAGCCCCGTAGGCATATGGAGTGATTGCGAACATGCAAAGAGGTAGCAGTAGGCTATGGGGTGACAAAGGTCCGAAATAGCATTGTTTTTAGCTACCGCAAGTAATTGAAAGCAAATGAGTTGTGAAAGGCTAACTTATGGGGCAAGGAATAAAGACTGTCAAACCTAAGAACAAAGGCGGCAGACCAAGCTTGAGGCAAGAGATACAAACCAAGGAGTTGATCGAGCTTTCCGTTAAGACATTGTGGCGAGTCCAGAAGTCTAAAGACATGTCCCTGGCTGATAAAGCTAAGTATGCCCTACCAGTCGTTGTGAAGCACATCAAGCAGCAAGTGGATGTCACTGGGAATAACGAGGTTACCTTGCAGATAGTCCACTACAACGCCCCTAATGACCTACCAGCTACCACTGACCCAATGAAGATAGCTAACAGCATGGCTGATGACCAGGCAATCCCTATCGATAGTGTAACTAAGCAAGCCGATCCCATACCTGTCGAGCTAAGTGACGAGAATAATGTTGAGTAACTCACACAGTTGTAGTTAGTTAGAGGATTATGAGAATCTTACATAAGTTTTATTATCCGACATTGAGTATTTATAAGTTATTGCAAATGAGTGAGAAAGGGGGTGGGGGTGTTTAGAAAGAGGGCCGCGATGTTCCACCCCCCGTCTATGTATTATAAGAGTATAACTAAAGGAGTCTCTAAGTGACCCTAAGCCCCACAGATATCACCCCACCCCCCATCTGGCAATCCCATGACTCCATCGAGCTTCACACTGCCTTCTCCCGTTTCTATGTGGTTGTCCCTCCTGTCTGTAATGTTAGAGGGTGTGAGGACCTTTGGACGCTGTTAAGGTCTGACGGCCGTTCAGCTAAGTTTGGCAGTGAGGAAGATGCTAAGGTTGCTGCAATTGCATGGGAGAGTGAGGTGTCTGTTTGATTAATTCTGACAAACACGGGTCCCTAGATGCCAAATAATATTTTTTACCAAAATGAGGCGTGTCCGGTGCTGTCTTCGGATAGTATAGCGGGGCGAGGTGTGGATGTGGTTAGGATTAAATCCAAGCCAAAGGTGTTGCAGTGCAGGGTCGCGACCTGTTCCTGTAGTGCCGGTACCCTTTCATGCGACTAGCAAAAACTCACGCCTTACTTTCTAACTATGAGGGGGTTTAGATGAGAGAGATTAAGTTTAGGGTGTGGGATGATGGGAAGATGCGCCATTTTGGTTGGGGATGTGCAGAGTTTTACAAGATGCACATGTATGGTTTTGAAGCAGTGGACGATCTAATTTGGATGCAATACACTGGCCTTAAGGACAAAGCTGGGGTTGAGATTTACGAGGGCGATCTTGTTAAGATGTGGGGAGGGGATGAGAGCGAGGAAGTTTGTGAGGTGAAGCATGGTGAATACTCAACTAATGGTTTTGAGTATAACGGATACTGGGGATTTTATCTAAAGGGTAAATTTCATGAGGATTGTTTATTTGTCCATGATGAACCTGAAGTTGTAGGCAATATTTACGAGAGTAAGGTTGAGGAATCTGAGGTTAGCGGTCCTATTTATGTCTAATCCTGACAATCTCTTACGAGTCCCCGTAGCTGCTTTTCAACCATTCCCCTGGCATAAGGATATTCTCCAAAAGTTTGACAGTGGTTCTTACCATACGTTCATGTTGAATTGGCATAGACGTGCCATGAAGACCACCATGACGATTAATTTATTGTTACGTGAGGCTTGCACTCACCCTAATCGTACTTATGTTTATATTGCGCCTACTTATAAGCAAGGGAAGATGATTTTATGGCAAGACCCTGAGATGTTACCCAGGTACATTCCTAATGCTTATGTGAGGCGTAAGAATGAGACGGAGTTGTTCATTGAGTTTAAGAATGGCTCTTATTTCAGGATTCTAGGGGGTGATGACCCTGACAGTATTCGTGGTACCAATGCTTTTGGGTATGTGATTGATGAGTGGCCTGTTTTTACGGATGCCGCTATTTGGAGTCAGATTATCTCCCCTATTTTAACGAGGAAGCGCAGTGCTGGCATCAATGCTTGGGCGATGTTTACGTTTACCCCCCGAGGCCGTAACCATGCTTTTGAGATGTGGAATGAGTGCGTGGAGTGGAAGGGGTGGCATCGTAGTCTCTTAACGGTTGATCATTCTAAATTATTGACTGAAGAGATGCTGATTGAGGCCAAGAAGCAGACCAAGCCAGAGAGTTTGTTTAGGCAAGAATATTATTGTGATTTTACTTCTGACGATGAGCGAGTGGTGATTTCCTGGCAAGTGGTTAATGATTTAAAGAAGAACGTGCTGGTTAATGATGATAAGAGGAAGTTTGTGGTAGCTGACCCAAGTTTAGGAGGAGATGCTTGTCCCATCATGTGTTTTGAGGGGAGCAGGGTGGTTAAGAAGAAGACATTGGTGGATGAGCGTAATCCCATGATTGTCGCAGGAGAGATCATTGCCATGATGAACTCTCACGGCACCCGCTATTGTGTGATTGATGCTAATGGGCTAGGGGAAGGGATAGCTGCCAGGATTGAGGAGCAAGGGTACACGGTTTTAACAGTAAGGCCGCAAGAAAGAGTGAGGAAAGATACCAAATATTTGAATAAACGGGCTGAAATGATATTTTATGTTCTAAATGAGATGCTTTCTCATCGTGTCGCCCCGATTGAGGATGAGGATATCATCAATCAGTTGACCAGCGTGAGGTATAATCCGGTAGATTCTAGTGGGAAGATTAAATTGGAGAAGAAGGAAGAGACGAAAAAGCGTATTGGCCGCTCCCCGGATGACTCAGACTGTTACATAATGGGAATTTATGAGTTGCTAAACATTCCTAAGATAGATTATAGCCAATTAGAGCAATGGAGAAACCCTAACCAACTTATTCGTAGGAAGAAAGCGTACGCAGGTAACGCAAAGGGGTATTGAGAATGTGGAAAAAGTGTTCTAAGTGTAGGTGCTTGTTTAAATATTACTCTAAGAGAGCCACAAATTCTAAGCACTGTTATATGTGCACTTACAAACCAAATAACTCACTTGGAGGCAAAGCGTAATGGCGTTAGGACAGGCTAAATTATTTGATAACCCAAAGACAGTCACTAGTTTTGGCTCGGCACAGACTAAATCTAATCCTAGCGCAGAGAACGACCAGGGGGATAAGGATCTTTTAAGGACTATTTCTAATATTCGTTACGAGGCTGAGACTTACCGTGATAAATTCGCCCCACAATGGCAGGAAATTGAGGATCAAATCAATATTGTCCCCCCATCTGAATGGGAGGATAAGGATGAGTGGCAAACTAAGATATTTATTCCGTTACAATTTAAGGTAAGTGAGACTGCCTCTGCGATGATGATGGAGTTGTTAGGATTCACTGGGCGCCGTCAGTTTTTCACGGTAAAAGGGATTGATAATGACCAGGATCGTGAGCAAGAGACTGAATTAACACGTTTTATTAATATTATTTTGAATGAAGGTGGGTTTTTTAAGCATAACGGTTTTGTTTTGCAAGAAGCTATCAATATTGGCACTTCTTTAATGAAGATGATTGATTCTAAAACCCGTACTGGTATCGACTTTTCTTTTAGGTCTATCATTCGTGGTGCTCTCGACCCTCAAGCTATCGTGGATTTTGAAGATTCCCGCTATGTTATGGAGTGGTACAACGAGGATATTGCCGATATTATGGCTAATGAGGAGTACACCAAGAAGGGTAGGGACGAATTATTAGAGCATTTGCAGAGTAAAGGGCCAGGGAAAGCTAAGAAGACCACTTTAATAGGGATAGCTAATTCAGAAGGCAATGCTGAGTTCCAAATTAGTGAGGAGTATGCTTCGGTTGATATTGAGGAATTCTGGGGGTTCTTCCCGATCAGAGAGGAAGTTACCGTTAATGGCAAGGTTAAGGTTCAATACCGTAACGAATGGCGTGCTATTACGGTAGCGGATGAGAAGGTTATTTTACGTAATGACCCTAATGCTTATGGGTTTATCCCTTACCAGATGTGTAGAACAAAAAGGCGCAGAAACCATGTGTATGGGAATGGATTCTGTCTCAATATCCGAGGGCTCCAAGATCTTTCGAATTCACTTGTTAATCTAGGTTTCGATTCGGCCAAGATCAAGTCCTTGGGTATTGTCAAAGTATCGGAAGGGGATGTTGCTGACCCTAACTCTATAGAATTTAGGCCCCTGGCTAAGTGGTACATGAAACCTGGGAAGATGGACGCAGCGTCTTTGGAGTATCTTGGGGAAGATAATCTTAAGAATATCATCAAAGATATTTCATTCGCTGACCAATTATCCCAGGATGCTTCTGGTGTAACCCGCCAGTTCCAAGGGGCTTCCCCTTCTTTTGAGAGGCAGGAAACATTAGGGCAAACTCAGATCAAAATGGCCGCTACTGAGAAGCGTTTCATGAAGATCGCTCAAGAAGTGACTGAGGATTACATTTTAGGCATTCCTAAGAAGGTATTCAAGATTATCACTCACCCTAAATTGGTCAATAAGTATCAAAAGTTAGCCAATGAGAAGATTGGCATGAAGACCGAACGCATTAATATTAATGAAGGTGACCCTACACTTCCCCCTGAATTCATTGTTGAGACTACTCCTAAGATTGATTTGAAGAATTTAGGCCAAATGCACCTTGATTTCGAGCCAATTGGCATAGTGAATTTTCAACAGAAATCAGAATTGCCGGAACAAATGAATAATATTCTGACATTAATGCAGAATGACCCCACTATGAACCTTATTTTAGCGAAAGAACGTATTCTTAAGCGTTTATTGCAAGCTTCTGATATCCCCGATTTAGATGATTTGTTTCGAAATACCGATGAGAGAACTCAGATGCAAGATATTCTTAGTGGTGTTCAAGAACAATTAGGAGGTGGCGAAGGTGGACAAATCTAAATTAAACCCTCCAGAACCTGAGAAGGTGAGGCAGATTAGGAGGCTAGAGAAAGAAATTGGGAAGATCAAAGAAACAATAGAGGAACCTTTACCCAACAATCGTAGAAAGGAAATTTATGGAAAAAGTCTTAGCAAGTAGACCTGCCGTTAATCGAAAAGAGGCTTTAATTCGTCGTGAGTTAGAGAATCGAAACAAAGCGGATAGAATGGATGAGTTGCGTCGCTGCAATGGTTGGCGTGATATCCAGGGGATGTTGGAGGATGATTTCTCTGACAAGTTAACGGAATTATTGGATGAGAATGATGTATCACGAGCATTTGTGATTAAATCAGATTTACGAGCCACTGTTCGATTGGCTTCAAAGATTGGAGCAACGATCAATATTGGCGAAAGCGCCAAGCGTAATTTGCGTAAGGCATTAGAACAAGGATAGGAGATAGAAAAATGGAAGAACAGGAAACTCAAAATGTGAATCAAGAAGCACAGGCGCCGGAAGGGCAAGTGCAGGAAGGTTCTCAGGAGACACCACAGCAAGATCCAGTGGCCAAGCTAAAAGAGCTTGAGCAGAAACTGAATGAAGCTAACACCCAAAGGGCAACTCTTGAAGCTAGATACAATGAGTTGTCTAATGTGCAGCAGAGCTATGCTCAACCTGCGCAGGCAGCACCTTCTTTAGACGATCGATTGGATAAGGTAGTTAATGGGTTTTTGGATGACCCGCAGGCAGCCAAAGCGGAATTAGCTAATATTATCCAAGAGACAAAAGATGACGCCAGTTATACCACCACAGCGTTGGTGCAAGGGATGATGGCTATGAATAATATTAAAGCCACCAAACCTCACTTAGCTCCTTTTGAGAATGTGCTTAATCAAAAGGCTCAGGAGCTGATGTATAATAATTCGCAGTTGAGCTATGAGCAAGCTCTCGCAAAGTCTGCGGATGAATTCGATGGCCTTATACAAAAGGCCAACTCAACTAGAAACCAAGGACAAGGAACGGAAGGTCAAGCTGACCCGCAGCAAGTAAACGTGGCTGGCCCAGGAGGGAACATGAGGCAAGCGCCCCCTGTAGCCCCTGTGAAACAACAGCAGACACTCTCACTTTCTGATGAATTAGCTAACCGAAACCGAGCCATGTCCAATAAATTCAGTGTAAAAGCGAGGTAACAAATGGCTCAAACTACTTGGACCAGTCATGGAACTACCCAGTTTTCACCTAAACTTTCCGCCGAGATGCGGGAGCAAGCGCTTCCGTTTTGGGTCTTTCGTCAGTTTGCAAAAACTCACGATGGCTTAGGGAAAGGTCGTGGTGATACTGTACAGTTCACTAAACGATTGAGAGTCGATGTACAAGGCGGCACTCTAGTGGAAACAGCAACCGTTCCATCTAACCAAATCAAATTTGTTAAAGATTCGATTGTGGTTACGGAATACGGTAATGCCGTTGAAGCAACAGAGAAAGTCTTAACCTTAAGTGAGTTCACTTTAGATAATGAATTCAATTCAGGTTTAGTCGATGATCAAAAAACTACTTTGGATTCTGCCGTAGCGACAGAGTTTCAAAGTGCTCAATACCGTGCCGTCTGTTCAACGACAGATTCTACGGTATTCACAACCAATGGTGCGCAAACTATCACGGCCTCAACCAATCCTTCGGACAAAAACATTCGAAGAATTGTGGAGTACATGAAAAAACGTCACATTCCTAAAATGGGTAACCACTATATTGGTATTCTATCTGTTGAAGCTATGGGCGGAGTTTATGACACCTTGCAAGCAATCGCACAGTATGCGGAACCTTCTTATCGTTTGAACGATGAAGTAGGCCGTTACTATGGGGTTCGTTTCGTAGAAGACAATGCCATTCTTTCTAATACGATTGGGAATGGTAGTGCCTACGGAGAAGGGTTAATCTTCGGTGACGAAGCGGTGTCAGAAGCTGTAGCGGTGCCTGAAGAACTCAGATTTGAAGTGGATGACCTTGGCCGTTCTAAGAAATATGCTTGGTATGCGATTCTTGGATGGAAGAAAACCTGGCATCTTGCAACCGATGACTCGAACAGTACCAACGCTGGTATTGAACGAATCGTTAGAATCTTTAGCGCCTAAAGGAGGAATATAAAATGGGTAGACCTTATAGTGATCCAGCTTTCGGTGTTAAACAGATTTTACCTCTGGCTGACACGGGAGCTTTAAATGGGACGCGTGCAGCGGATACCGAGTTAAATCGGTTGACCTTTATGCACCCAGTTTCTGTAACAGATGCGAACATGTATATGGTAGCAGGTGGAACAGGTTCGGTGTTAGCCGTAGCCCTTGGGAAATCAGCAGCCGGTACAGGTGCAATAACTCAGATTGGAACCTTAGCAATTGGCACTCAAGCCACGGCTACCGTTAAAGACGGTGCTGTGACTGAGACTTCTTTTGCTGCGGGTGATGATTTGACAGTAGAAGTGCTTGCAGGAACAGCGACTATTGTCCCTAATGTAAGACTTTATGTCACATATAGAGAAGATTACGTCACTGGTAGTGACTAAATAACGCGGGAAGGTGCGACGATGAAAAAAGTATTAATAAGCCGCTATGGCGCTTACGGTGATGTTTTACATTGCTCTCACCTTCCCTCTCTTTTTAA
>Ga0070749_10000181_pt1 | contig 38735 bp, 59 predicted proteins | sample VirMetDEL_Nov_18_FD_75180 | JGI IMG/M metagenome (GOLD analysis project Ga0070749, IMG submission 75180) | Aqueous microbial communities from the Delaware River and Bay under freshwater to marine salinity gradient to study organic matter... | ecosystem: Environmental > Aquatic > Marine >...
CCACAAACGAAACAAGCGCACACGCCTACGCCGTGGAGAGTAATGACTGGGCCAAATAAATCTCCATTAACATATAACGGCGGAGCATATTTTAAAATAACTGCTGAAGATCATAAAGAATCAATGTTTGTGTATGTTGCAGGCAATAGTCAAAATGTTGGTAAACGTGAGTTTGACGCCGAATTCATCGTCCGTGCGTGTAACTCGCATGATGAGCTTGTCGAGGCGTTGAGGAAAGCCTACAACATCATCGAAAACGAATTCCCTGAAAGCCAGCTAAAAGAATTTGACTACATCAACCAAGCCCTCAAAAAAGCAGAAATGTAACCGAAAAGGAAGATATAAAATCATTAGAATATCTCAATAGGAATATAATTGTCGAATGTGCCGAAGGTCAATCATTCTATGAAACGCTAAAGCATTATGAAATATGGCTGGATAATACATCAAATGAAGGATTATATTTTAATGCCAACGAAATTAAAGTAAAGGGGTGATATATGGGAAATCAAGTTGTTTGTACATATTACATTAATGGTAAACAGTATGATGTAATCGGTTGTTTTGATAAAGACACGCCACAAGATGAATTTGACTTCTTTGACATATACGATACTAAAGGCGTATGTTTAAATGAGGGTGAACCGCTATATGAATTTCCAACATATAAAGAGATGATCGACTTCTTAAATTCAGTCAAGCTGTTTTTTAGACCAATATAGAATAGGATAAACTTATGACGTGGACTCATGTATATCCTGTTAATGACAAACAAGAGCACGTTTTAGAGGGCATATATTGTCCATGTGAACCAGAAGTTAATTTCAACGGGTTTATTGTTATTCATAATGCTTATGATATGCGAGAGGCTCAAGAATATATAAACAAAAAGGGTGAATAAATGGAACATGACATAAACACACTTTCAAAGACGATAGAAGAAAGAATGAGAAAGCATGGCTTATTAATAAGTCATAAAGACACATCAAGAGTATTTACATTAGCGGAAGTTAGTTTTGCCTTGCCAAAATACCTTGAAGATGAAAAAGGCAATATCTATCAATTTAATATGGCTCAGGCCGTATCTTGGACTCAAGATAACAGCAATTCTTTTCTCCCTTTTTATAAACTATACCGAGGGAAAGAAAGAAGGTACAAATACGGCGGGAGTAACCAAGGCTATTTAAACGCTAACCAAAACTGTCCTGGCCATTGGCTAAGTGGAACAGAATATAATGCAAAAGCCTCTTTACTTTGTTGGCTTATTGAACGTGGATATATGAATAAAGAAGATGTATTTAATAGGCTAAAAAATGGAACAGAAAAGAAAGATTTTAACGCACTCAAAAAAGGCAGGTGAATAATGACAATCTATTTAATAACTATTATTTTGTGCCTAATTATAGGCGGAATATTTATAAGCATAAACCAATAGGGAGGGGTGTTAAATGACCGCACTAGACACGCTATATCGAGAACTAGCAAATCTACAAAGGCAAGCGAATGAATGCATAACGGATTATGGACATGTTAAAAGTGATTGTAGAGAAGAATATATGACACTAGTTACACAAATAACCGTCATTCGTAATGCTGTAATTGTCCTAGAAAACCTAAAAGCAGAGAAAGAAAAACTTAACCAAGAGAGAAAATTTAAGATTGTTAAACGGTGGGAAGGATAGAGAGATGAGAAAATACAATCAAGCATACGTCGATGGTTTGGCTTTTATTTTAACGATGGTTGCGTGCGTATTGATTAGTTTAATACTTGTTTGTTTGCAATAAATATATATTCCTCGACGGGAACATTATTAATAACTGTCATCTTCCGACGGAGGAAAAGCAATTGACAATGGATAAATAACTGTTATTATGTGAGCACTTCGTAATTGATTTTCCAAATAAAAAACAACATTTAAAAAGTTTTCTTAATGAACCTAAGCATAAAGCCAAAATTAGAAATAGATTTCTCCGATCTTGGCTCTAAAAAGCCAAATTCTTCTTTGCAGGCAGCGATTGAATTCTGGACTAGTAATCCAGATGTCATATACTGCAAAGATACTGATATCTTCTATCAATATAAATCTGGGCTTTACTCTCAAATTAATGAGAACGTCGAACTTATTAACATGATTACCAGATGCCAAAGCATTGAAGATATTCGGATGTTATCTATCCAAAAGAAAAGAGAAATCATTCAAAATATGAAGGCGGAGAAATACTATAAGTTATCAGATTTCAACCAAGAGAACCTAATTAATTTTAAAAATTGTTTCATCGACTTAAAAACACTTACACCAGTTGCTCATAGTCAAAAGTATATTTCAACAAGACAACTTCCATATATATATGATAAGGAAGCAAAAGCCCCGTTATGGATGAATACAGTTCACGAGATTATGGAAGATGATCAGCAAAAGATTGATTTGTTACAGGAATTCTTCGGATACTGCTTAACTAGGGATACCATATACGAAAAAGCACTGTTTTTGTTAGGCGAAGGCATGAACGGTAAAAGTACAATCTTGGACGGGCTTAGGTATATGTTAGGCGAGGACAATGTATCAGCTTTGTCATTGCGATATATAACCGATCCTAGGTATGTTGGGTTGATTATAAATAAATTCGCTAATGTGGTCAGTGAGATTCCCAAGAATGTTTCAGAGTACGAGGATGATTTTAAAACCATTGTTTCCGGCGAGCCCGTAACGGTCAACAATAAATATGAAAAAAGTTATGACTATCGACCTCATTGTAAATTGATTTTCGCAGCAAATAAAATGCCTAGAGTTGGCGAGACATCAACGGCAATTTATAGCCGGATGATTATCTTGTCATTAAATAGAGTTTTTGATCGTGATTCCCCAGAGACAGATAAGCATAGAAAGATAAAACTACGGGAAGAAGCCTCTGGAATATTTAATTGGGCGGTTGAAGGATTGAAAAGATTGCAGGCTAGAAATCATTTTATCTTGTCGAAAGCGATGATTGCAGACTTAAACAAAGTTGAGTTAAGCAATAATATGGTTTTGCAATATTTTTATGAAAACATAGATATAACTGGAAATGATGACGACCATATATTTAAAGACGATTTGTTTTATAAATATCGAAACTTTGTTATCTCGAACGGATCACGAGCTAATTTTACAAAATGGAATTTCGGAGAAGAAGTTGGGAAGATATTAAAAAATGTAAGCAATAAAAATTTTCGGATGAATGTACTTGAAAATGGACGTCGTGTTACAAAAAGAGCTTGGCAAGGGATAAAGTGGAAGGTACACGAACCCGAAGAATTAGAAATAAAGGCGGTCAATTGGGATGAATGATAACTATAAATACTTATATAACGCATCTATTGACGATATTCGTGACTTATATTTCATACGGCTTGAAGTTGAGGATATGTTAAAGAAAAATATGTATGACAAGCCATATGAAATATTCAAAGAGATGTTAGAAAACATTGATAGAAATATATTTGTTAGCATGAAAGAACATAACGAAAAATACGGTGATGACATTACCATAAGAACTATAAAGGCATCAATTGTAGGAGATACCATGAATGATACTCAAGCAAAAGAGATAATTTTATATATCGAAAAGACTGGATACAAATATAACGATTGGGAACAACAATTTATTGATAAAATTAGCCAATATAACGGAACTCTATCTGCCAGACAAAGTTTTGCATTACGTAATATTTATGAAAAGGCTGTTGGCGGTGGGAGATATCAGAATAGACAAATTATATGAAAGATTATGGGCAATTTGTAAAATCTTTGGCTAAAGTTTATGGTAAAGATGTCATGCAGGATATAAAGTTAAAGAAGAATAGAAAAAAACGTGCCAAAGAGACAACTCCGAGAAACCAGCCTGAGCGTGAGTTACGGAAAGAAGTAATAAATTATTTAAAATGTGAAGGTTGCGTAGTTAAACGAATTGAAAATAGCATTTCTGGGAAAAATATAGGTAATTCGATCCCTGATCTATGGGTATTCTATGAACCAACACAATGGGGCGGTTGGATAGAATTAAAAGCACCAGGTAAAGATTTGTATGATAAAGGGCAGATACACTTTAGAGATATGTGTTTAACTACAAACGTCAATCACTTGGTTGTGAGGTCAATAGATGAACTACAGCCTATCTTTATCAAAAGAGGATAAAGAAGAGATTAAAGAATGGTGCAAAATATTTAGAGCAAAAAGAATCTGGATTGAGGGAATAGAAGTTAATGTACCTAAAATAGAAAATAAGGAGAATGAATAGATGAGTAAAATTAATAAGAAAATTAAGGAAGTGATGAGCTACATGGGCAGTAGAAATACTGACAAACAGCAAGAAGCTCGTCGAGGAAATATTAGGAAGGCTATTGCTAAACGATGGGATAAAAAAGTTGTTGACAATAACAGTCATTTGTAGTAGACTGTTATTTATTAAGGGGCTGGCAATGAACAACAAACTTACAATTAATTTGTCTCCCATCGAAGGCATGCCAGCCTGCCTAGTTTCTACCCTGTTTCTAGGATCGGTGGGAGATTTTATTTAAAGGAGAATATGATGGTACTAAGAGCCAAAGCACCAGAATTAGTAATCCCAAGTAAACCTAAATTTTTAATCAGTGGCGAATCAGGCGTTGGGAAAACATTTTTTTCGCTAGATTTCCCTAAGCCCTATTTGATTGACACTGAAGGAGGAGCAACAAGACCACAGTATCAAAATAAGTTGAAAGCATCAGGCGGTGCTTATTTTGGCAAGGACGAAGGAAGCCAAGATTTTAACTCGATTATTGAGGAAGTTAAATCATTGGTTACGACAAAGCATGATTATAAGACATTGATTATTGATTCATTCTCTTATATTTATCTGCTAGAAGCGGCTGAAGCAGAATTGCATATCGGCAGTGAATTTGGTCGTGACAAAAAAGAAGCCAACAAACCAACACGCCAATTAATCCGCTGGCTTGAAAAGTTAGACATGACAGTAATAATTATTTGTCATTCAAAGCCAAAGTGGATTAAAAAGGGTAAAGAAGTTGTTCAGGAAGGGAACACTTTTGATGGTTACGATAAGTTGGAATATATTTTGGATCTCTGGATTGAGATTTCAAAGGGTGGAAAGACTTTCCTAATTAAGAAAAGTCGCATTGAATCTTTACCTCAAGACGCATCACTCCCTTTGTCATACGCAAACTTTGCTGATGTTTACGGCAGAGAAATCATTGAATCAGAAACAAAGCCAGCAAACATGGCAAGTGTCGAACAAATAACAAAGATTGGTAACCTTATTACCGCCTTAAATATTCAAGATGACCAAGTTGCCAAATGGTTTAAAAAAGTTGATGTTGAAGAATGGGAAGAAATGACATCAGAACAAATCGAGAGCCTGATTGATACATTAAACAAAAAAATAATGCAGTTAAACATGAAAGGATAAGAAAAATGGTAAAGAAAATATTTAATGGCGGTGCGGATGAACCAGATAAAAAAAGTTTTAAAAAACCATCAGCGAAAGAGCATTTATTCCAAGTTGTTGATGTATACACCAGCAAAGATAATCCCTTTAAGAATGGGTTGCCGGAAGATAAGGTTGCTGTGAAATGTGAAGTTGTCGGCGGTGAGGAAGAAGGTCGGACATTGTTACAAAGATTAAGCCTTGATGAAAATTCCAAAGGCTTTTTTGCGACAAAGATATTCCTTAAAGCAATTGGAGAACCGTATAAAGGAGAGAATATTGATTTAGACACTGACCGATGGGTTGGTAGACAATTTTACGCAACAGTAATTCATGATGGCGATTATGCCAACATTGCTGATTATAACTTTGATAAGCTAATAGATCAGGAGAAAACATATAATAGTCAAAAACATGGGATGATCAATGGTAAAGAAATCGCATGGGACGAATAGGAGATTAAAATGAATACACTTAGCGTTTACGATAGTCTAGAGCTGAAGATTAAAAAAGGTGTATTTGATCTAACACAGGATGAGCGGAATAAGCTAGAAGATTTGCTCATTGATAGGTACACAGAACGAGTAACCAGAGTTGATGATGAAACATTAATGGGGATGGCGAGCGATGAAAAAATATTCTAAAAAGAAGAAAATCAGTTACGTGCGATGGAAACGGGATAAGGTTGTTCAAAACAGGATTAATCCGGTAGAGTTTGGTTGGGATTGCGAGGATGTTGTTGTTTAGGGAGAAGAAAATGATTACAGAAAAAATAAGGCGTTATTTAGATAAGCATATCCCTAGTGGGTATTTGATAATGTCCCCTAGAAATGGGGAAAAGATGACGTTCTCTATTGAGAGAAAAATTGATGAAAAATATCTGAAAGTGACCGTTAATGTTAACGGGTATGAATTGAATAAGAAAGGGCTTGTTCTTGTTACTGGGGGTAAAGTTGTTTAAGGAGATCGAAGATGGATAAGGAGTATATTTTAGTTTGTGGTTCATTGATGTTTATCTTTGTTATTGGTTTATTTGTTGGTGGCAGTGTTGCAGATAAAAGATGTATAGAAAAAATCTGTATCGAACAAAACGGGGCGATTTATTGTAAGGAGTGAGGGATGAAAAAAACTAAAATAAATTCTGGAAGTCTTGTTATCGAAATCGAAGAAGGTGATGATCTAAATACTCTTGATTGGCGAGATATGGCAGATTATCTGGAACATATTTATAATAACGAACAACCAAGTTTCGACACTATAAGAGCCAATGCAGAGGCTGTAGCTAAAAAGATTTGTGGTAAGTTTGGGAGTTATAAGGAGCGAACCATGCACAAACACATCGCAAGGAATAACAGTTGAGGTGGTGGAGTGATAACATTCCCGTCTGTGGCGTAATGAATACGCAAGACCATTAGATATGAGGTCGTTAAATAACAATATCGCACCAGTTAGGAGTCTGGCACGCTAGACGGTCGATACGTTGGGACGGCGGTTTCAAACCTAGCAGGTAAAAATCCTGCCGGACGGGGAGTTTTAAAAGTGGAGGTGTTTAAGCCATGAACGAACAAAAAATATTTAATGCAATAATGGCTGAAGCAAGAACTAAACGTCTTGCAAATTCCGAACAATTAATGCTAGGTGAATTGAAATTAAAATTATTGAGAATAAACGGTAAGAGTAAACCGATATTCTTTGACTTTGGTATGAAACCAGCTGGTGAGTGTAGTTGGAGAGGAAGTTATTGTGAGCTTGGGCTTAAATACTCAGAAAATGGTGGTGGAACAACATCATGGAATGGAAAGCTAATTAAAAAACACAGCGACTACGAAATACCGTTGAAAGAATGTGAAGAAGAAAGCCATAGTCTACCAGAAAATCCAACAACGCAAAATTTCATTGATATGCTTAAAGCCATAACCAATAAGGAATTTCTTGGTTACAAAGGCGGTGAGTTTATTATGCACAAGAATGTTGCTGTATATTTTGGGAATTATGGCGAAAGTTTTGTAAATAAATATTTTGGTAAAGATTATGTAATAGTTGCGCCAATAGACGTTATTGAAATGGATGATGCTGTTGTAATCATTACAAAAGAAGTTGAATACTAGAAGGGATTAAGCTATGAGTGAAATTAAATATTGTAAATGCGGACACGCTATGACAGACCACATATATCACGAAGGAGCTTGCAGACCAGGGAGTAGTAAATGTGATTGTTTTGCGTTTGTGCCTAAATCAACTATTTCAATGAGTGAAGAATTGAAGGAGTGTCCGGTGGGGCATAATACGGTTGAGATTGTAGAGAGGAGAGGAGATTATGGATATTCATTTTTAGTTGTTTATCAAGTGCGTTGTAAATGTGGGTTTTCAGGACCAGAACGATATTCTAGTAATATAAATGATGATACTGTTAGGGAAGAAGTTGCTTCATTATGGAACGCCCGACACCCATTGGAGGGGAAGAAATGAACAGACCGACTAAAAAACGCTACACGTACACGGCGAAGGTTGAATATATTGAAAGAGAATATGGCAACATGGTAATAGGTGGATGGAAAATTTTGTTATATCCGAGGAATGGAAAACCAATAATTAGCGAACACGTCTACCGTTCCAAATCCACCGCCGAGTTTGTGGCTAGAAAACTAATTAACTCAATAATAAAAGGAGAATTTTAGATGGGGTGGTCTGTCGGTTTCGACCCTAATTGGAAAAGATGGATTGGTTATGGCGTTCCTTCAGAATGCGACCATCCTAAATGTAAGAATAGAATAGATAGAGGGCTATCTTATGTTTGTGGTCAAGATGTTTATGGTGGTGAATGTGGGTGTGGGCTGTTCTTTTGTTCTAAACATCTATTCTTTAGTAATAGAGGTTTTCTTTGTCCGAAATGTTTAAGATACGACAAAAAGTTTTATAAACCAAAGGCAGATTTAAAAGAGTGGATTGAACTCCAATTAACCGATGAAAGTTGGTCTGATTGGAGGAAAGAAAACAAAGCTTATATTAATAAATTAATCGGGGCGAGGGTGGTTGGGTTTATTGAAAGGATGGTTGAATAATGATAGGACGTGTATACGTTGATGTAATGCAAGCATCTTCGGGGTGGAACGGGGATAAAGTTCTAATGAGTTCTAAACCGAAAAAATGCAAAAAACAAAATTGCAAGACATGGTTAAGTCGGTATCGTATCGCAAAAGGTGCTAAATATTGTTGTGTCCACGAACATATCGGAATTAAAAAAGCAGATATTGCTGAGGTGGAATTATTAATAAAGCGTTCGAGGGAAGCTGCAAATAAAGAAGCTATAAGAAGAAAATTAAATAATAAATAATGGAACTAATCCACTAGCTGCTGCGATCAAACTTTCCTCATGCCTAGCTGATTTAGTAGGGTTAAATACGCCTAGTATTACACTTGATAAAACACAAATCCATATATGTAATACCCATAGAATATATGTATGATTTACAATAACAATAGCTAAAGGAGAAAAGCCAATGGCTAATCCATAAACAGTTCGTTTGCGTAACTTATCAGATAGTCTATCAGCCCCGTACCCTAGAGATAAAGCACCTACCAACATCGGGAAATAAAACATATACCAGAACGACCAGCTATGGTCAATAATGCTATACAAAGCGATTCCAGCCATCATCCAAGCGGAACCTAAGAACCGACGTTTCCATTTTCCGCTGATTCCACCAAGACCATAAAGCAAAACAAATACCGCAAGCCAGAGGATTTTTGAAGCAACGATAAATTGTAGCGTGGTTTCCGTCATTTCATCTTCTCAATTTTAGCGTCAAGTACCTGTTCAAAATAACGGTTACTCATGCAAATAGTACCGTTGTCTAAAAAATAAATATCCTCATTAGTTATCGGGTACATCTTAACTGTTGCGCATCCGAGTAAGAACACTGTTGATAGCAGAAGCATCCCGATTTTTAATTGCCGTCTTTGCCTCATCATGTAACACCTCACGAATTTTTCGCTTTTCAGCGTCACGTTCAAACTTATCTTTCATAATCAAAAAGATGATCTGAATTACTGCACTAATAATTTGAATCATTTCCACTCCACTGGTTGCTTAGTGATAAACCGAAGAACAATATTAATTGCAGAAAGAATCGCTGCTTGCACTTCAATATTAATCACTTCATTTCCTGTCAACCCCTGAACAACCATAGCAACCAAAGCGATAATGTTTACCCAAAATGTTTTTGAAACAAAAATAGATTTTGATTCCATAATATTCTCCTTTAAAAATCTTCTTTTAAAACTTGAATTTCAGGGTCAATATTAACTAATTTCCTCTTAACAATACTCAACCCCTCTTTTATCTGAGCAGTCATATCGTCAATCACTTTTTGTTTGATTTCGATATTACTGAGGATTTGCCTGGCTTCGTCAACTTCTTTGTAGTCTTTGACTCGCATAAAATTCTCTCTGCCCTATCTAAACAATGCAATGCCTTGATTACATCAACATTTTTCTCTAATAGAAAACGTGCTTCCTTAATTACGAATAAAATTTTTTCACTGGTTTCCGTTTGCATGATGAAACACCTTTTCTTTAATGCTGGCAACGTCCTTCTCGACGTCGTGAAGCCGAGTAATTGCGCCTTTATGCTGAAAATCCCCAATTAAAGCATCCTTTATTTCGCTGAGGACTCTGACTACTTTATCCATGTCCTCTTTGATGTCTTTTTCAAACTTTTCTTCTAACCATTGATGAGATACTTTTTGGCTCATTTTACCCACCATCCACCATAACCAACCGGCTAGTACGAAGAATCCTGTAGAACATAATCCAAATCCCCAGTAGCAGAATTTCCAAAGATGCTCGATTTCCTGTTCCATAGTTATTCACACATCTCCATATTTACAAATTGTCCGGTTTTTTTATCTCTGCAAGCTGGTATTCTATCGTCGAGCGTATATCTAGCACACCCACCGATGATTAATAACAGCAAAATACCTACGCCTATTCGTACCATCGCATCTCCACGTCTGTTATTGTTGTTGTCCCAGAAATATATCTCGATAATCCTGTGCGTCCTGGGATAATTTTTACCACCCTAATTTCATACCAATTATTGCCATCTTTATATAATTTGCTTAATACTTTAAATTTTTTCTGTATTGTTGGACAATCAAAAAACTCCTGGATACACCTTTTCCCATCTTCCAACATCTGCCACATGCCTTTTCTTGCCCTGTACTTCTCGGCGGTTAAACCCATAACAGTAAGCCCAGCCCCGATAAGAACCCCAACAAAAAGGCAAACTGCACCAACAGAAAAAACCAATATGGCGATTGGTATTGGATTCATTTTGATTTACCGTTTCCAATCAGTTTTAAGATAAATTCCTTCAGAATCGCTTCATCCTTTTTAACATCTTCCAGCTTCATCAACCCCTGACGTAGTTCAAACCCAATAACTTCAATCCCTGAGTCATTGTCGATTGTTGAGTAAGTCATTTTGGAATTCTGCCGTCCTGTTCGTTCCATTTTTAATTCCTTTCTGATTGTTATGTGTTGGACGGTCATATTATTCTGGATATGATAAAACTTCTTCTGCTTTTGCGGTTAATCCTGTATTGTTTGCACCGTCTGAACCAGTACAAGTGTTCCCATTCCCAGTCATGTCAAGAAAAGTGTCGGCATCTGCTGACGAACCATCTTCCTCATCATCTAAAGGCCAGTATGCCTTTAAATTAGCTTTTTGTATCTGCAATGGTATTCGTTTGGTTCTTGACAATGCTAATTGAGCAATCTCATTTGCAGTTAGTTGCGTATCCCAAATAGCCACATCACCTGTAGTGCCATCGGATAAATCTGAAGAAGTCACTGACCATTTACCCATTGTTATTACAGTCGCTGAGTTCTGTGGGTTAGAAGTTGCGTTTAAAGTGGCATCTTCTGTTAATAAATTTCCGTTTAAATAAAACGCTATCGTAGAACCATCTATAGCGGCTCCACCACTAAAAACTACGGCTACATGATTCCATGTATCAACGGTAAGTCCTGTTGTAGTACAAGCAGATTTCTGGGTTGTTCCGTCGTGTGTAATAAAATTAAGCGCTCCTTGAGGGCAAGAACTTGCTGCTGTCGCAAGAATTCTAAACAACCATTCTTTTACGGCATTTGAAGTATTATCATATTTAGCCAGAACTACATATTCATCTGCTGCTAACGAATCAACATTTATCCAAGCCGCTATTGTTAATGCTGAGTCAATCGATGTCATATCACCACAATTTACAATGTCATCTACACCATCAAAATCAACCCCACCCAAACATATTGTTGGAGTCAACAAAATGGTTATTATTAATAAAAACTTCCTCATCTATTTTTCTCCATCGCCACAATCGCACGAACTAATCTTTTCAAGAACACCTTCGCATCAGCAAGATTAGCAATTCCGTCAATCGCCGTATCAATTTTAGTTAACGTATAATCAGCAACTTTTGCATTTGAAAGCGCCGTATCTAAACTAGCAACCTTTATCGCCTCAGCCGCCGCCGCCGCTTGAGCCTGTGCCGCTAAGATAGCGTCAATCTCTGCTTGAGTTAAATCAACAACTCTACTTCCAGACACAACCGAAGTATCAAACTTAACATATTGTTGTGCCGATTTATCCCATTCTACAGATGTTGCCTCGACACAATTTGCTTGAATCCCTGTGTTGTTGTATCCAGAGCAAATTCCGAGCCTCAGACAATCTCCTTCAACTCGTTTTGTTATGGAAAATGTTGCTCCGTCGTAACACACCCATCGTTCAGCATGGGCCGTCGTTGCAATTAACAAGATAAGACTACTTACGATAATATTTGTACGTAACACCAATCACCTCCCTATCGCCTGTTGCTGTATCATTTGTTCCATCGTTTGCATCGGTTGATAAAAACACCCACATCATGTCACCTGCGACACATGAATCGTCCGTTGGAGTAATGCTAATTATATCTGGGTATCCTGCCGTTCCTGGAACTGTTGCAGAACCTACTGCTACACCAGGAAACGAGGCAGTTCCAACATCCGCTGCATCTCCATCAGACGAACACATAATATCGACCTCATATTCAACTGTTCCTGAAGTAGCACTATTCGCTGTATAATCAATATCAATCGACTTATGAGTATTCCAATCTTCTGGTAATTTGAACTGCCACACCGCCGCTTCATCCGTTGTAGCATCAAACAATAATCGATAATTCCCATCACCAGCATCTGGTTGCGCTCCTTGTGTAGAAGCATCCCCACTCGTCGGAGTACGAACAACAAATGCCCCAGTTATTTTTGCCGATTGTGGAGTGAAATGGTGTTCATCAACTTTTCCATCAACGCCTATCTGGTAACGCAAATCACCATTGTTATCTCTAGCCTGTAAGAATATCCCATTTGCGTCTGCATCGTCCGTAAACTCCAACTGCAACAACGTAGTATCAGCCGCAAGGTCAGCATCGGAGTTGTCAATCTTGAATACGACGTTACCGTCCATCGTGGACGTCCAGATATTTGTATATCCGGCGAAGTTGATTGAATGGTTGGCTGTTGGGGCGGTGATTGAGGAATAGGCAGAAGAACCACCACCATCGTCACTGCCATCACAAAGTCCAGCACCGCCAGTAATATCTGCACAAGTCGAGTTACAATCAATTAATGTACCAGCGGCGGTATACTTGCAATACCTCGCATCAGTTAACGTGCCGACAATCAAGTTGCTATCCGTCAATGTTCCGTCGGTATTCCATTTTGCAATTTCCCCATTGTTTCCGGCAGTCCCAACAACCAAAGGCGAAGTGTCATTTGCCGCAGTTTTAATCCCTTGAGCAACTTCTGTTAATGCGTCAACTCCATCTGCTCCCAAATTACTTGCGGTTGTTGCCGTATCAGCGTTTCCTGTTACGTTACCCGTTAATGGTCCAGAAAAGGCTGTTGCCGTTGCTGTTCCTGAAACTTGCAATTTTGATGTAGGGGTAGATGTTCCAATCCCAACATTCCCACCATTCTCATACAACACAGAGTCTTGGAGTGATGGTGACGCCCCACCAGTTTTTACTTTAGGGACATTATTTATAGTCAGTACAGCATATGCTTTAACAGAAACAAATAAAATCAATAAAATAAGTAATATCTTTCTCATCTTTCTCCTAATCAGTGATTATATTCCCAGAATCATCTCTAATTATATTCCCAGAATCATCTAGTATCGTATTAGCTCCACCACCAACAGAAAGCCCTAAGTCATATAAACAATTTGCCCAATCATACAAAGTACCTAAATTATTTAAACTTCCTCCTTGAGCAATTATCTGATCTAATAAGAACTGTCTAAATTTATCGTCAATATGACCAGAATATCCTAATGAGGTAAGATAAAAATCCATGTGATCTACTGTTGTTTTATAGTTTGCACCAGACAGAGATGACCAAAAATCATACTCATCTTCATACCCTAATGAAGTAACCCATTCATAAAAATCAGCAGTATCTAATCTAGTTAATCTATGCGTTCCCATTTATTCTTATCCAATTATATATTGTATCTACCTTAGTTCTTCCTGTAGACCAATTACCTAATCTAACCATTAAATTCTGGAATCTTGATAAAGCATTATTCATTGTAGGCTCTTTTGCCATTGCCCAACTCATTAAATATTGTAGGCGTTCCAATGTGTCATTATCTACTTTAGAAACAGGAATATCAAAGAAATCATACATGTCTAGATGAACGCCATTAATCATCTTTGCCGCAGTCATTATATCCATTGAAGGAGATGCTCCTCCAGACTCATCAATAGATATATGATCTGGCTTCTCATTATTCACCCTTTGCGGATGTTTATTAATGGTTCTAGGTGCAAGTTCAATGGCTTGCTTCACTAAGAATGTTCTTTGTTCTGCTATTGATTTTTCTGGCATATGCATTACCACCTTAATAATTTATTAGAGAATATACTTCTCTGCGCACAAAATATTTTAATGAATTACTATTCTTCATTAATGCCAATAAACCAATGGCTCCTGCTACACCAGCCATAACTTTTTTCTTATGATAATCTTTCAATAACTTTTCTGTTACAATGTCAACATCACGTATATTCAAATCCCTACTTGTCTTTATTTTAGCTATCTCATCCGCAACATCTTTCTTAATCTGCTTAATAACAAGTTCAGATGATTCATTTATTGCTTTCAATCTTTTCTCAGCAGACCTTATTTTCGCTCCAGTTCTCCCAACTTCAGCATCTATCCTTTTACCTAGCGAACTATTCAAATCATTAATAAATCTCATTTCATCTGGGTCTAATTTCTTCTCTCCTGCTTTTTTTAATATTGATGTCACACGCCCAGTTTCATATTTTGATTCAAATGGTTGAAATTTCTTTATAGCTTCATTTTTTAGTTTTGCATATGGGGCATATGAAGAACGTAATTCTGCCAATCCTGGAACAGCATCATCTATTTTCTCTGTTACGTCATCAATAAAGTTAGACATTAACAAATCATTTGAATCCCATTTCTTACCAATCTTAGGGGAAAATTGATTTTTAATCCTCAACAAATCTTGTATATCTATTTTTGCTCCAGGATTATCTGCTAAACTTCCTTTTGTTCCTTTGTATAACCCATATACTGTTTCTTCTGCTCCAGTCCTAGGTGCTCTAGCAACAATCAAATTTCCTTTTTCATCAAATCTAAGAACACCTTGTTTTATTAATGTGTTCTCCATGCCAGATACAACATCATCTGCATTTATAGCAATATTTTTATTCCCTACAAGTTTACTTAACTTGCTGCCATACTCTGAACTCTTCTTCCTAATTAAATCTACAATGTTTTCCCTTGCATTCAATCCAGCAGAATCTGCATCTTTTGTCAATTGTTGTTTTAAACTGTTTGATAAATCATCATACGATTCTTGAATATTTTTTAGTTCTATTTCTTTTTTACTTATTAATGATTCTGCTTTTTTACTTGCTTCAGAAATAGCTAGATTTGCTTTTTGTTGATAACCAAATTTTGCTGCTTCAGCAGATTCTTTAATAATTGATGGCTTCCTTATAAAATCAATCGCATTTTTAATCGGATGTCTTTCTTTCGTCAAGAAATTTGCAAATCCTTGTGCAGCTTTTGTATTCATAACTTTTTGTCCAAGATTCACGCCTTTCCCAAGAGAATCCACACCCATAGGAATCTTTGCTAATCCAGCCGTTAATAAATTAGCAGGAGTTGTCATGGTATCCGCAGCATAAGCAGGAATATCTCGCATCATTCCAGTAATCATTGCTCTTGGATAATACAATGCTTTAGGCTCACCTTCTAACGGATAATCAGCAGGTATTGGAGAATCTAAAGACATTTGTTGGAGGGATTTTCCTGTTATAGTTTTCGCCATTGGGTTAAATGAAAATTGAATAAGGCGTTCTCCTATAGACCCAAAACCTCTATCACTCCCACGTAATTGCTCTAAAGATACACCTTCTTGACTGATATAAGAATCAATTTCTTCTTCAGAAGCACCTTTATTAATCATTATCTCAATATTGCTTTTTATACGTTTTATATCTGCCATTATTTTAGTCCGTATTTACTCTTTAGGTCTTTAATATTTGATTTATTATTCTTAATATCTTGATCATTACTTTCTTCTCCAAGCTCAATATTAAAAGCATCTAATATCCCACTCAAGTCTTTTCTTCCTTTAATCATCTTTATTGCTTCAGGAGAAGCTCCAGCTAGAGCATATTCAGCGAATTGTCTTACTTGTTGAAACCTCTCTTCTTCTGTTAGCCCTTCCAAAGATGCAACCTCAAGCGCACCTTGTTGTTCTATTTCAGAAAGGTTCCCAACTTCTCCAAACAATCTAATTAAATTAATAGCAATCGGACGAGCATTCTTTTTTAAAGCTACTAATTTAGGATTATTAACCAATCCTTTTTTTGCTGCCCATGATTCTGCCCCACCAGCAAATCTCTGCTCTATTGGTGTTCTATCTCCGCTAGGCAATGCTTCATTATATTGTTTATTAAGAATGGCTAACTTCTTAACAGCTCCTGCCAACTTATCTGATGTTTCAATATTTTTTTGAATCATTTTTGCTTCACCTTGCGCAGAAGCACGATCAATCATTTGTTCTGGAGAAATAACTCCTTTAAACAACTTCGTATCTTTATTCGGAACAACCCCTGCAGGAAAACTAATTGGACTAGCTTCACCAGTAATAGGATCAACTATGAAACCACCACCACTCTGAGAATTAGCACTATTCGCCATCAAATACTTCTGAAACTCCATGTCATTCTGGTCTTGAAGCATTTGCATTTTCTGCTGTTCAACCGCCCAATCCATATTTCCAAGAAAAGGTGCTGTCCCACCAGATAAAGCACGACCAAGGATAGTCATCCATCCATGTTGTCTAGGAGAATATGTCCCTATTTGTCCAGATTTTCCGCTAACATAATCCTCAATACCTGGTGCTGTAACATCTATAGTTGGTGGTTTATCAAATAATCCACGTTTTGCCATATAATCTCCTATATCTTAATTCCCCCAATACCTTGTAAAAGGTTTCCAGCAGCATTCATTCCTAGAATCCAATTAGGTGTTCCAGCCTGATTTTGAGAAATCATTGGTCTTCCTGCAGCAGCAAAAGTTCCATAATTCCCAGAAGTATATGCTAACCCTTGCCCTGGCTGATAATTACCAAGTTGATTTGTATAGTTTGGTGATGTTGGTTGAGCCAAAGGTTGTCGTCCTGTTAAACTTAATCCTAAATTCTGGTAATATTGTTGATACTGTTGCTGTTGATTAATTAAGTTCCTACTTACATAATCAGCACCAATTCCAGCCTTTGCATTCTCACCTAACTGAGCTAATAGATCAGAACGATACTGTTCTTTCATTGCTTGTGGCACTTGTGCTTGCATGCCTTGTTGTGCTTGTCCTGCAAGTTGTTCCTGTAGCGCAGTAGTTCCTGGATATAACGATTCTTGAGCCTGTTGTGCTATTTGTGCATAAGGAAGCGCATATTGTTGTGCGAGTTGTAACTGTTGTTGTGCTTCTAATGGAGCGTATTTCATTTGAGCTTCATATAAAGCTGGTAATGAATTTACATACTCTCTCATTGCATCAGCAGTTGATGGTTGTGGAGGAGGAGTAGGTTGAATTATTTGTGTTGTTGTTCCTCCAGATTTTCCGCCCATATTATCTCCCTTTTATATTTAGTAAACCACTTATCCTATATAATCTTGATGATCTTGAAGGATATTTAGTTTTTCTTTCAAACTTTATCCATTTAACTGATGGGAACCGCTCATAATTACGTAATATAAATTTTCTTACTATTTTTACTCCATCTGATTCTGGGGATATAATTAAATCCAGAACATGACAAATCATTCCTGTCTCAGAAATATTCCATCTGACACAAGCAATAATTTTATCTCCACTATAAATAACATCAATTGTTCCATAGAATAAATGCATCCATATCGCATTTTTAATATCTTTATCATTAATATTGTAAAAATAATCTTTAACAAATTCATAAATATTATTTACTAATTGTTCAGCATTATTTTTCGTGTTTATCATGTTACTGTTCTTCCTATCTCGATAAAATTTGTACCGTCCCACACTAATGTAATATTATCATTAGCTTTAGCAGGAATCCAATCAGAATTTAATTTAAATGAATTTATATCTATAATCGATGGAGTGCTTGCTTGTTGAGATAATAGCGTGAATCTCTGACCAACTCTTGCACCTAGTATCGTCGGGATAGAACAATATGTATTATTAGTTAACTTTAATACATTCGCATTTGATATATTTGGTGTCGTCGCATTCAAATCAGCATTATATAATTCAATATCAAATTCTATTGGATGAATATTCGATATAGATGCGTTATTCATCATGTTATTTAACTTTGTATTTGTTACTTGTTCGGTTGCACCATATGTATGCCCTGTTAAAAATATTGCAGCATCTCCACGTCCAGAATCATTGAATTCAAACGCACCAATATCAGGTATATTAAGCCGACTTACTTCATCATAATCTTCATTAACTCCAACGTCTACCCCTGTATCAATACATGGACTTGTTCGTTGTAAATGAAAATTAAGTCCATTTGGATCAAGCATTAATGGATTCTTTGTAAAGGAATTAAAATCTTTATTATAATTCTCTCTCCATTGCGCTATTGACGTAAAATATGTCCAAGAAGTATCAGAAGAACCATGCGCTGTTCTAAATCCGTTTTCATCATAATAACAATTATAATCTATATCGAAATCTTCTGGACCATAAATAGTTGTGCTTACTGTTCTAACTAAATTTTCTCGCCATCGGTAAAAAATATTGTTCTTAATAATCGTATTTGTTGTTGTTGCAAGATGCGGCACTGTCCAGCTCAAATGTGCGGATGGATTGGTTACTAAATCCGGTCTTTGGTCATAAGACCAACCTAGACCACAATTAACACAAAGATTATGAACAAATTGAACATTGTCCATTATGGTATTTAGACCATACATCCATATTTCAACAGACCAATGACAATTCTTGATTATATTATTTCTATAAATTATATTTCTTTGAGTTGTATTTGATACTGAACTCTGATTTGATATTCCTGTATCATAACAATCATAAATTAAATTTCGTTCAACAATACAATTTGCGCATGAACTTTCAAATTCAATCCCATTCCCGAACCTTAAAAACGGCGGCAAAATAGCAATAAAATCTGGATCAGCCCCAAGTTGCCAAAGAACATAAATCAAGTCACCACCACCACCGAAATGTATCTCACAATCACGAATATTAATATAATTAGAATTTCCTACTGCTATCCCATGACCCCCAAAATATCTGAAATCAATTCCTTCAATATTTATATATTCCTTGCCTTGAATAGCAAACCCAGAATAGGTTTGTGCTAATTCAATATGGTTGTAATATGTCCCTGGATTTGATGCAGAGTACATTTGAATTTTCCAGTTATCTGTATCATAAAAGAAATCTCCTTGAGCCGTTACGTCGACCGCCGCAGATTTTTTTACGCCAACCGATGCTTCGTTGTTGAACACCATTAAAGCAACATCAAATCTAAAAATAGTATCTTCATCAATTTCAACTAAAGAGACTGTATCTATCCATAGAGATTCGCCACTTGGAAGGCTATCCCCGAAACGAAAACTTATCCGTCCGTTAGAGTCGTCTTTATTTGACAGGAAAATTAGATTAAATGTTTGCCATGATGTAGTTATGTCAAATTCCGTCGGAGTGCTAAACTGACGATAGGTTAGATATGGACTGACAGTGGAGTGAATATCAACTTGAGTTAGTGTAAATGCAGATGTAGCCTTAGCTTTAAATGTTAAGCGATAATATTTCCCATCTTCTACTGAGAATGATTGTCCATATGTGATGAGTTGCATATGGAGATAACTTGAACCTATAGTTGTACAATCTATCCTGGCTGAATTTGGGCCATCTGAGAATACAACTGTATCTATTACAGCAGAAGCTGACGCAGGAGATTCTGGTACAAATGTCCATCCTGTTCCTATACCATCATCATCAAATCCCCCATTAGAGATTAGTGTTGATCCTATTGATGTTCCTAAACCAGCTTCCCAAATGTTTCCTGATGAATTTGACCATAAAGCATCGCTAGAAAAATCTCTCGCACCTATTATTTTGGGTTTATCTCCTACACCATAACTACTATATGTTATTGTCCTATCTACAAGACCTGCTTCTGGAACAAATACCGCTTCTGCACCAGAAGAAGTTGCTATAACTGTAGTTTTTGGTCTAAATGTATCGCCACATTTAAAAAATACATTGTCTCCTGGGCTAAGTGTTTGTTCATTTAATTTTTCAATCGTTTGCCAAGGTGTTAATGTAGTTAATCCATCATTTGTATCATTGCCATCAGTTGTGCTTATATAGTAATTTGCCATTAGACAGTAACTCTAAATATTTCTATAAAGTTTGTACCATCCCATACTAATGTAATATTGTCGCCTAATTTTGTTGGAATCCAATTACCATTCATCTTAAAACTTCCAGTATCAATAATTGATGGGAAACTAGCTTGTTGAGAAATTAATGTAAATCTTTGCCCAACTCTTGCCCCGACAAAAGTCGCTAATGTACCATATGTAGAATAATGCATTAATAAAACATTTGCATTGGATATATCTGGAGTTGATGCATTTGTTGAATATGTTGCTAATTCATTCCCTAATTCATTTACTTTTATACTTGAAATAGTAGCGTCATTAACAATCTTATGAAGTTTTGTGTTTGTTATTTGCTCATTTGATACGATATTAATTCCTGTGTGTAAGTTAGCCATTAATATCCGCTTGCCTCTATTGAGTTATTTGTAAAACTTGATTTTATAACTAAATCCTTCACATAAACATTATCAGTAGCATTCCTTGTCACTTTGCTGTATATTTGTATCTTATCACCTGGAGAAATACTAAATGCTAACTCAGATATGCTAACATTCGTTGTCTCATTTGTTGATCTTTCTATTCCAACTGCAACATCGTTCAAATATAATCTACAATAAACTGGAAAACTTGGATTAGGAGTTGAACTATAGTAATTCCAGTGTATGTCAACTGTTCCACCGAATGGAACAGGAGTTAATTCTTTTGTTTTCGTATACGTACTGCTTAGGTGTGTTCTCTCTGTTAAAGCTGTTGCTAAAACTATTGAACCAGGCGTATGAGTAAATATTCCACCACTTCTACCAATAAAATTATTACTCCCATTATAAATTATTGTCCCACCACTCGCCAATGAACTAACAATAGTCTTATAATTAAATTGTCCTATTGTTATTGGAATAGAAGCTAGATTCCTAAGCGAAGCCCCATCTATCCATGATGCTAATGCAATTGGTACCAATGCACTATTAGGAATTGATGCTAGTGTCAATAATGTTGCACCAAGAACAGGAATGTTTGCAGTAGGGATTGGTCCTGCACCAGATGGTATAGATTGTAAATTTAATAATGCTGTACCACGAACTCTACCACCACTTGTTATGTCTGCTAACTTAGAATCGACAATTGCGGCATCTGATGCAATATCTGCATTCCTAATGCTTGCAATAGTCGCTTGATCTATTAGATTGTGTAGTTTTGTATTTGTTATCTGTTCTGTAGCACCAAGACTAATTCCACGAGATATGTTTGCCATTATCTCTCCGTATATTCTTTCATTATCCTAGCCATGTCTCTTTCTGCATCAACAAACCTAGAATAAACATTAGTAATTAATTCATCATCATTATTGCGGTAAATCAACTCAACAAACTTAGTAGAGTTATCATCGCCTTCATTATAATGTTCTATTAGTTCAAATTTCTTGCCATTAGATAAGAAGTTTAATGTTACTTTATCAAAATTCCATTTCTCATCATTATACATTTTACCGTATATGCTTACATCAATCCCATATTCTTTTCTGAATTCATCCGCTCTAAAAACTCTATCTCTAATTGTTAATTCTGTTTCTCTAAAGCTCATTCTGATTGAAACTCCGTTAAATAAGTTATGATACTTGTTTCATATATAATAATATCATCAGAACCATTCGTATCGTTATGCACTAATTTCACTCTTATTTGATACCATTCCCCAAGAGAATCAAGATGAAATATTTCTTCAATAATATTATTGCTTGCTAATGTAAATGGAAGATTAATTGGAAGTACTGGTGAATTCCCTGATAAATTTATATATCCCATAAGCTGGTATTCTTGATCGTCAATCGAAGCATACACCGCAATATCATAATCTCCTGAAGATAATGCTCGTATTTTTAATACACCTCCAACTTTTTTTTGTAATGACTTCTGAAAATCTTCCTTCTTACTTTCTTCAACATAATTTATTGCAGAACCATTGTCATTATATCCAGTCCATGCCCTAAATACACTCCCATCATTAGAATCTATATAATATAATCTTTCTTCACCATCTACCTTAACTTTTGCCCAATCAGCCACATTCCATCCAGAAATAATCATCCATCCTTGAGAAGCTGGATAATATACCCATACTTGGTTATTATATGATGATGCATTAACGGGAACAGATATAAAATATTTATTATCAAAATATATTGCTGTTGCTTTACTAATTTGCGCCCAATTTAAAGAATCAAATTCTTCTTTTATCACATAACTTAATGGATAACTTGCTCCTAATTGTAGTTTGTCTTGTTGTGTGCGGAATACCCCTCTAATGCCATCGTGTGATAGAAAATATACATCGTCACCAACTTGAACTGCTGTGCGTCCAGCTGCACAACCAATATCTAATATCTTTTCTGGTTTATCAGTAGCTGCTGGAGTAACCGAAGGATTAATACCCCAAACTTGATCTTGACCTAAAGCAATTATCCCAATATCTCTAACTCCAATTAATGCACGTTCATTGCCAACAGGCATCTTATAATAATCAGTTGTTCGGTCAAAAGCACCAGAATAATCTGCTGAGAAAGCATCTGACCAATACAAATTATTGTCATCTAATACCCACAATCTATTTCTATAATAAGTACCTACTTTTGATAATGGGGGTGATTTATTTGTATTGCCTAAATCTTGTGGATTATTCAAATCTGCTGGATCGAATCTAAACCAATTATCCGTTCCGTTAGTTGATACAAAAACATCTCCAATGCCACTCTCACCAATTTTAATGATATTATTCAATAAACTTGTCGTGAAATTGGTCTTTCTCGAAGTAAATGACCCTGAAGTTGCCCAAGTATATAAGTTCGTTCCTTCAACAGCAACAAGTAGATTTGAACCACTATCTGGCTCAAAACCAAACAACCCAAGACCAGGGTTATCACTCAAATCTTCAACCAATGTAGTTCCAGGTCGCTTTTTCCTTTGCCCAGGAACAGAAATATCAACATTTGTTAATACTGTTGCTTGATTCTCATTAATATTAGAACCATGTATTCTATTATTCTGTCCACCTGAATAATCTCGTCGGATAACAAATATTTCTTTATCATCACTAGCCATTATATATCTTCTCTGCTATATGGTTTAGGATTAAAAGTCTTTGTTTGGTTTGGCTGATTCTCTTTATCCCAAGTTATATCAACTAACCATTTTTCAAACAATCTTTCAAACTCTTGTGCTTTTTGGAATTGTCTTTTATATCTCCATGAATGAGCAGTAGCTTGTAATTCTATACCATCAGCACAATCAATTACTGGGACATCATAATCATTTACTAATGGATATGGAAGAACATGATACGGTATTGATAATGTTAAAGCACTACTTGGCGTATAATGTAATCTTATCTTTTTTACTTTATAATCTAGATCAGCCGATGACATTATAAAATTAGTTACCCCACCAGAATTAGATGTCCCAGTAATTCTACCAGTCGTGGCAGCAGATTTAGATATGCTTCTTATCTTGCTATACGTATTTGTTGATACTGCTGGAGTTGTTCCTGTCAATAGCACTGTTTCGTCAATCTCGACGTCATTAGAATCTGTTCCCTTTATTCTAACAGATTGTGAAGTATCTGATGCGGATGATGAAGATATGGAGATTGTTGATGCGGATGTTGGTTGGTTTCTAATGACGTCATTAAATATTGAATATCTGGTTGGTTGACCAGATGAATTTAATGAATCAGCAAATTTCTCAGCTAACTCTTGAATAGATATATATGATAAATATTTTAAATTTGTTGAATCATATACATATAACTCTTTCCCAAAATCATTTGATAAAATATAATCTTTTGTTCCTGCAACAACTGAAACTGTATATTCTAAATTAATTGCATCCCAATTTACTCTTCGTAATATCTCTCTATAAGCATCATTACAATATCGTTTGATTTCTGTTGCCATTGTAGATGATGTGTCCTGAATATTCTTCCCGACATTAGAATATATATTTGAGAATATCCTGTTTATCATGTTGCCCCTGTCTTATGAATTATAATAATATTCTTAAATCATCTGGTAATGGAAACAATTTTGTCTTAAATACTTCTCCATTTGGCATGATTACATCGTCACCGTAATTCCATTTTTCATATCTATCGTTAAACCATTTCTCTCCATCAAAATCAGAAGCATGTGCATAAGTAGTAACCTTCTTTTTAATATCCTTAGGACTGCACCATGATAAATGATGCATTTCTCCATCCCATCTAACATATGAGCTGTTTACATTTCTAATATAATGAAAATCTACATGCGGTCTTGCAGCTATAATTGGATCAAATGATGCTGGCGGGTCTAATATATAATCAATAGTTTTCCAATATACTCTTGGCAATACCGTTACTGCATTATCATTTGTATTCTTTAAGAAATCTAATAAGTAAATTATATTCTTATTATCTATTAGTTCGTCGCTATCTAAATATATTATCCAATCACAATCTTTTAATATTTTTTTTCCAGTATTGCGTTGATAATGATCTAACTTCCAATATCCTTTTACAACATTTACATCTAAAGATAAACATATTTCTTCTGTATTATCAGGAGCCTCTGGAACGCCAAAATATGGTCTCTCAGATAGCATTACAACAATTTCATCAACAAATGGTTTAATACATTTTATAACTGCGCCAATTGTTTCTTCATCGTTATACGCTAATATTACAGATTTTATTTTCATAATATATTTTTAAATAATTGATTTGTAACTGTCTCCCATGTCCCAAAATCAACTTCTTCAATCTTAGGAGGATTATTTATAGCATTAATTAGTCTATCTTTATATTCAGATAATGAAACCTTTACGCCATATTTAACTGTTGTCTCTAAAGCCATATTTGGTACAACAACAGGAATACATTTTGCTACTTGTGCTTTTGCCGCAGAAATACAAAATAACTCTATCCCTTGCCCTGGATGAAGCCAAAACTCACTTGATTTATATAATTCAATCATTTCCTTCTCAGATATAGACTTATTATATGTAGAGATAAGTTTTGCTCCTGTTTCACGTGAAACATCTTCCCAAATACTTTTAAGAAAATCCAGCCCTCTATCTGGAGAAGATGAATATAAGCACTGTTTCCTTGTTTTTATTGGATTCTTAAATTGTTCTGGATAAAGAGATAATGGAACAACTCTTGAACTCTGTCCAAAAATACTTTGATGATATATTGATGTAACTATTCGTTCATCATAATCTATATACTCGTAATCTCTACTATTATACCAACATGACCAATGAATATTATACTTGCCTAACTTTGGCGATCTACTATTACAAGATAATACAATGTCTTTAGCTGAGAATGCTGATCTAGGGAGATACAGTACCCCATCATACTCTCCGGCAACCCCATCATAATAAACAATCACTTCTTCTTTAATATTCTTCGCTGTATTAACTACAAATTCAGGAGTTCCACCAACATAATTATAAGGTGACCATTCCCATCCTTTTGGCAACTCTTCTGTCCATATCTCTATTAATCTACTCATACACCACTAAATACCTGATATAAACTATTATCGTTATATTTTATATATTTATTTATAAAATACTCTCTACTTCTATTAAATTCATTTATATCCCCACCAAATTCACCAATAGTAGTATGAGGGTTATGAACTGCATATCCATTAAGATTTTTATAAAACTTCTTACCTTCTATATGCAGTCTAAATGCTAAGTCTGTATCATCAAAGACAACTTTATATTCTGGATCAAACCAAGCATCCTCATTCTTCATCATACAAACAGAGAAGCAAAGAGATTCAACAATCTCATTCTTTATTGAATCTTTATGCTCGCTGATTCCCAATGATGCTATCCCACAATCGTCTTTGCTAGAAAAACAATCTAACATATATTCTAACCAATCTTCACATACAAAAACATCATTGGCAATAAATACAATAAATTCTCCATCACATACATTGAATGCTCTATTTATACTCCTATTTGGATTCTCTTTTATTTTCTCATACAAGTAAATATCAGCATATTCATTGAAATAGTTTGATTCTGTTTCTACTATAACTAGTTCATAATTGACAGAGGTTCTCTTCATTAATTCAATGCATTTTAATGTCATAGGAATATGTTTTTTGTCTTTAATAAATACTGGCAAGACAACATTTATTTTATCTTTTATTATTCTCATATTCCTGTTTATTGTTATAGGGTCTTTAATCATGTAAATAACTCTCCTGTCCATTGATTAGCGACCCTATCCCAACCAAATTCCTCTTTATGACTAATGACTTTACTTCTTATTTCTTCTTGCTTACTACTGTCTTTGAGGATTTCGATGATACTTTCTTTGAACTTTTCTTTGACGACATTGTTATCACACCTCCCTTCAATCTTTATGCCTTCTTTTACTGTCTCTTTTAATGCGGCATAATCAGTACATACTGGTATACACCCTGCCGCCTGTGCTTTCATTGCAGAGATACAAGAAATCTCTTCAAAATGAGATGGATATGCCCAAATAGCTGACTTTTGTAATTCTTTTACTAACTGTCGATGCCCAACTCTACCATGTTCGTATATTCCTTCTTGATTCATTAAGGTTAACATCAATTGTTTAAACTCTTTTGGTCTACGACCAGAATCCATCATTTTATCATATGTATTCCAACCATAAAATATATGTAGTTCTGCTTCTGGGACTTGTAACTTAATGTCTGGCCACATCTCAAGAATATTCTGTAATCCTCTATCATAACTTGATGTATAAATCATTCTGTATTGATTTCTATCTAATGCGTAATCCTTAAAATCGTTCAGATTTATCCCATTTGAACTAACGAATATTTGATCTTCTCTAACATTATTAGGTAATAAACTCTTATGAAATTCAGATAATACAATAACTTTATCAAACAAATTCCCCTTGTTTGAATCTAAATCAATAGGAACATCATGTAACCATAAGATATTCTTCTTAGATTTTATGTCGATATGTTGAAATATATTTGCCCTCCAAGCTACGAAATAATTAAATTCATCACGAGGATTAAATTCAAGATATGACTTATATTCAACACCATTATATATACCTGAAAACTCACCACATTGATTGTATACAGTTACATCCCAACCAATTTTTACTAACTCACGAGATAGATAAATAATTGCTTCTTCACTTCCACCAATGCCATTCATAACAGAGAAATCTGCCCAATCTTCCCAAGAATTCCCACAATAAAATACAATAGACTTCTCCGACCATTTCTTTGGTTTAGCAATCAAGTTTCTAAGCATTGCAACTCTACTGCTATTCAAAGATTTCTTTGGAACAGCTTCTGCTAATATCTCTAACTTATTTGGTTCAACATTTTTAATATATTTACTAATCCAAGATAAGTTCTCAAAAAATGTTTTTTCCTCTAATGCTTCAATAAATAATGGATGATATTTTTTTATTAATGCATTATTAGGAGAAATCTTCCTTGCTTGTTCAAATAACATGCATGCTTTTTCAATATCGCCTTTTCCTAATAAAGCCATAGCCGCATTAGCTTTTGCTTTATATGAATAAAATGTTGGATCAATCACAATTACTGTGTCTGGTTCAGGTCGTGCAATGCCTGACATATACCAATCAACAGATTTATCATAATCTTGTTTCTCAAGATATATGTTCCCTAATTGTAGATATGCATCAGGAAATTTAGTGTTTATTGCGAGGGCTTCATTGCAACAAGCTATTGCAGTCTCTAAATCTCCTAGCTTTTGATAGCAATCTGACATCTGTATCCAAGCAAAATATTTATCATCATTCCATCCAGAGCGTCTAATAAGATTAGTCAAAAACTTTATTGCTTCTCTATATTGCCCTTTTCCGGCTAACATCCGTCCTAAATATGCTATTGTTCTAGGATCAGTATTTTCTCCATCACGATTAAATTCTTCTAATAAATACTCTAAATTTCTAGCAAATGCTTTCTCAGCATGCCCTTTATCTGTTGAATGAATTATTTTTAACTGCGTATCTCTTGCTAATATGCAATTTTCTCTATTATCTAAATGAATATTCTCATGGATTGCTTTCTTCCAATAAATATCTTTTCTCTTTTTAATTATTGTCTCTCTCCAATGAGACACAATGCATTGACCATTCTCGTCGGTATAATATTCATATAAATGAAAAGTAACATCTATCCCTCTTGCAACAGTTTGTTTAAATAATTCAGGCAATATCTCAATATTCTCAATCAAGTCATCTGTATCGAGTCTAAGATAATAATCACTAGTTATTTTATCTGCCAGAAAATTTCTTTTATCTGAAAAATTTCTAATCCATTTGTATTCATGAATCTTTACTTTATCATTTGCTAATAACTTAAACTCATCAATTCGCTCATCAACAGCTATTGCTATTTCATCAAAATATTTCTCATAAAGATTTATTAAATTCTTAACCTTCTCTACCTCATCTTTAGCAATAATGTGTAATGCCAGCGTTGCCATAAACTACATCCTCTCTGGTATAGCGAATTGTGGATAGTTCTTTGCAAACCAATATATATCTTCTTTTGTTTTAAATAACCTTCTCCCAGGCTCATCCTGAGAACTTAACATCTTTTCATAATTATCTAAAGCATCATATACGCATCTCGGCAAAGATACTCCCCATCGTAATGTATCTTTATCATTAGAAGCAAATTCATTCATCCTAGATTTTCGTATTTCTTTATTTTGCTTTATAACTGCTTTAGCATGATCAAGATTTGTTCCAACCTGAGGATCATCACAACAAATATAATTTATTCTTAACCTATCAGGATGTGAATGACCACAATTGTTACAATATACTCGATTATCTTTTAGAAGATAATTTATTACAGAATCGTATGCTGCTTTTCTATTCCCATCTGTTTTTATTAACATAATATTAGGGGTGTTTATGGCACACCCCAAAAGCCATTTTTACTAACTCATTTTAGTCTGTAAGAAACCTGCATCTTGATGTAAACATTCAAGAGTAAGTTCGCCTACAACTTCACCTCTTGTTGAGTCACCAACTTTTGCTAACTCACGAACAAATGGTTTACGAAGGTATGCAATTCTAAACATATCTTCATTAATACCAAGAAGATCATGGTTAACGTCTCCAGAAATTGTTACATAACGATGTGCAAACAACTTAACCATTCTTGCTGCATCTGCTTCATACACATCAACAGCATTAACTAATCTACGGTCAGTTGTTTCAACATTTTTTGTAGCTCCTGCTGTAAATGCAGAAATCTTACGCTTTAAATACATATCTGTATAAATAGCGTTAACTTCTGTCCCATCATCCCAAACATCTTGCAATCTGTCATTCAATAATGTTTCTGTAATTGTAACGCCAGAAGTAGATGTAATATTGTGTGCCACAAACCAATCTTTAATTCCACGCATCTGACGTGCTGTAGCATCAGCCCCACAAACTATCGTTGCACGAACTAAAGAGAACTCTGCGTCTTGTTTCCATTCTTTTAATGCTTTTTGTGTTTCATACGCATAACGATCATTAAATCCAGCTTGGTTAACTGCTCGTTCAGTATCTGAAACATCAAACCCAACACGAACAATTTGTGTATAATTTAACAATCGAGCTGGATCAGTTCTATCTGCATAAGAAGCTTCTGCCGCTTCAACATAATTGTTAAACCCAACAGTTTTTAGAGTATCTGTCAACCATTGGTGAAGAATGTCTTTTGCTACCGATGTTTTTAATCCAGACATTAGTTGATTTTCTTTGAAATCAAGATTCGTGATGACATCTAACAAGTCCTCACGTCTTGCATTATCTTCATATGTAAACGTCGAAGCCATTTATATTACTCCTCTTTAATTATCCCAGATGCTCTAAGATATCCTTTAACAGCAGCTGAGATATCACTCTTATTGTATGTTTTATTGTATTGCTCTAATGCTTTTTTAACTGTACTTTGATTTTGCGGCAAGCTAGGTTTACCACCACCAGAAATTAAAGTTGTTTTTTGGGCTTTCTTTAAATCTTTTTTTAGTGTTTGCATAGCTGTCTTACTTTGATTTAAAGATGTTAATGCTGTTCTCCCATAAGCAATCTCAGCAGCAATCCTTAATCCATCAGGTCTGTCTTTAACCATTTTTCCAGTTGAAGGATCAACGGTATTTAACACATTTGCCATTTCTTGTGTAAGTGGATTAGCCATATTCCATGACTTATTCCCATAAGAATCTGCGACAAAACAATCTTTAAATACCGGATGATTAACAATATACTGTTCAGACTGTTGACGAATTTGAGAATTTATTTGCTCTTGCTTGAAGTTCTCAATCTCTGATTTAACTACTCTAGCTTGTTCACTTAACTGAATATCAGTAATCTGTTGCTCAACCCAACCTGCATATTGAGGATTATCAATAGCATATTGACGTAATTGAGGAATATTCTCTTTAGTGTATTTCGGCTGTTGTTGCTGCTGTTGCTGTTGTTGGCTCTTTGCCAATGTTTCTTCGATTATCTTAGGAATACTCGTTGGAAACTCATTCAGCTTTCTTTCAGCTTCCATAGCACGATTACGACAAGGAATTCCACGTTCATCTACATCTCCTTGCGCTATCGATTGTTCTTTGGCAACATCATTATTTGATTCCGTTGTTTCTACGGCAGGCGTTTCCGTATCAGTTGTTTCTTCAACTGTGTCTTGATTCACTGCCTGTTGGTCTATTGAGGTTACCGATCCCTCATCATTCACGATATCATTTGGGTCTAACATTGCTACTCCTTTTTGGATTTTAACGCTTTCCAGCGAATTACTTCATTTCTGTTGAATACTTCTTACCTTTAAAAGTAAATTCTTTAAGCCCTTGTTTCCTAGCAGAAGAATATGCCTGTCCGAAATCCATTTCCTTAGAAGAACTTGCTGACTTCTTAACTACTTTACTAGCCTCTTTATATTTCATATAAATATGCCTATTTGTTTCACCTGTCTTTTCTAACAAAGACATATTCATACCACGTTTACCACCAGACTTCTTAAACATATCTTTTTGTTGTGCTATCTCATCGGCTTTTAAATTAAATAATGTCCCATATCTAGGAACAGACCCATTTAGTATCCCAGAAGTTAAATAAATAATTTCATTAAATGAATCCTTACTAGCCTTATCTGGAAACTTCTGATTAAATGCTTCCATAAATTTTTTACTCTTTGTACTATAAGCATAATACCCTTTATTCAAAACATCAGTAATCCGTCCAGTATCTGCACCAAATTCTGCCTTACCACTCTCTGCACGATTAAATATTGAAGATATTAAATGAATCTTATCTTCCCTATCCCCATTAGCCACTTCCCCATACACTGTTGCTAACACAGGAAGATAACTCTTAATATCAAAATCTACTTTATTCTCCGCCATAAAATCTCCTTAATTCGGATCATAATCCTTATTAATTATCTCATCAGGATTTTGTAGCTTTATTAATTCTTCCTGATATCTATTTAAATCATTTTTAAGATTAGGAATATATTCTATCAAAGTGTTTACTGCCATCTTTGTCATTCTCAACTCATTTAACTTAGTAATGTCATTAAGTAAGTGCCAATTTTCATCAATATTCTTTCTTGTTTCCCTAAACATCTCTAAAACTTCTTCAAACGGTTTATACCCTTCTAGCCCAGAAATAATAAATCTCATCCGTTCAATCCTTACAATAAGTTCTTCTTCAAGTTCTTGGATATTATTCATCGTCTGATTGTTCGCTTGTCCTTGCACTTTGTTCTCCTAATCCATTATTTAATTCTTCCATTTTTCTCATCATCCTGCCCTGGACATCAGGTTGTATACCAGCAGAGGCTAGAACTTGAGCCTGTTCTCCATCAGTCATTTCATCGAAATCAGGAGGTGTTATAGCAAATGGTGGTGGAGTCTGCGGAGGAGGTGGAGGCTGCCATTGCAAATTAATTAACTCTTCCCAATTATCTATCTCAAGATATTGATAAAATCTCTTTAAACTTGCAATCATTTGTGGAGGAGTAATTACACCAGATTGAACTAATATCGGATTCTGTACAGCTAACAAAATCTGTTGTGCTTTCTGTATTCTTGTTTGTGGATTTGTATTCCTATCATTCCCACGAACAGTAATACGATATTTACCTTGAATCTCTTCTTTTGTTAACTTTAACTTTTCCCAACCATTCTGCCCAAAATAATTAAATTCGTACTCGTCACTTCCATATTGACACCATAATTCCCACACTTGATTAAATAACTCTGAAAATTGTTCAGTATGCATACCTGCGTCTAATGAAAATACTTGCTGAGCATTCTGGCTTTGCATTTGTACTTCGCCTAATGTTCTCGGCTGGCGTTTATTAATCATCGACTGTAATGTATAGTCAACCTGTCCAAACATTTCTTCTAACTTTGATTCAAGAATCTGTTGTTCTCTATCATAAGAGAATTCTGCATTTGGATTCGTATTGTTTAATACATCTACCGTATCTCTTAAAGGCTGCATCCCCTTTATCGGTATCGCTTGATTAGGAATTAACTGCATTAAATTAGGGTTAACCATTCCTGCCCGATATAAAAACATCGGCGCATTTCGTATCGTCTGTTGATCAATCTTCATATTGTGCTGGATATCAATTTCCTTGATGATATCCTCAGCCATCTCAACTATCCCACGATGGGAATACCACCTATCAGAAGTTAATTCATAAAACAATTTAACAAAAGGAAACTTCCCACTATATAACGGCAATGTCATCTTCTTTAATACTTTATTAAAATCAGGTGCGCATATGATAACGCATTTTTCATCAACCCCATCACCATCCAAATCATACCATCCATAATATTCCCATATCCTAACATGTTCCGACGGAGAATTTAAACTATCTATCCCTTCCTGCGTATCTTTATTTTGTTCACGTTGATTCTGTGTGTCTTGTCTTTTCCCTTTGTAATCACCAATATCAGTAACACCTTTTATATCCCATCCAAAATATTCGGCATTTACTTTTACTTGAGAAAATGGCATATAAAATTCATGTATTAGGCACCCCGCCTCTTGAGGATCAAAACCAGAATCCGACGGGACATAAAATTTTTCAGGAGCAACTAAAGCAATATCCGGTAAATCACATACAACATCTTGAACATAAAACTCAAATTCATAATCACGACGGTTAATTGTATTAATTACTTCTTCAATTGCTTTCTCATTATCATCAGCAACCCTGTCATTCATATCAATGTCAAAGTAATTAATTATAAATTCCCTTAACATATCTTTAGTTGTTTTGCTGTCAGAAATAAACCATACTTCATCCGTAGTTAATTCGCTTAAATCGAATTTTTCTTTTCTTTTTGTTATCTCTAATTTCCAATATGGTTTTATTAAAAAGAACCCTTGCTCTAGCTCTTGATCAATTGCAATTAATGCTTTATTCTGTATCTTCATACGTTCCATAAGAAGATGATCTAAGAACTTCTCAATTTTTAATGCCAAATCAAAACTCCCCGACGGAGGAGGAACAACTTGAACAATCGGACGAACACCAAAAATAACATTATATAGCGCAGCTTTTACTTTGCGAATCTTAACTTCTGCCGTAGGCATCTTAATATTAGAACACCCAACAAAAGGAAATGTTTTTGCTTTCTTGCTCCGCATACGCATTTTATTATATTTAAGTTGTTTACTTATCCACGTCGTGCGATAGCTTTCAGCATCTTCAAATTTAGTTTTAACATAATTAAAACATTCGCTTATCTTATCAGATGGCTCTTTATCTTTTCCTACACTTTTTTTCTTAGAATATTTCATATATTCCTTTTTATATATATCTAATCATCCATCCCATAATTTGAACTCTTACCAGCCATAGTAGGTTCTCCATAAAAATCGTCAACTTTGCCCATATCAAAATAAACAGGTGTTATCAACTGCTCTGCATATGCTAATGTGTCAATAAGATCGTCGTGTTCCTGGTCAATTATTGAATTTAATTGTAACAGTTCTTCACGTGCTTCAATATGATTCCCATGAATGAAATATTTACCTGCTTCAAATAATGGTTGTAATGCCGCAATCGCTCTCGCCTTCTTATTCCTCTTTGCTTCCCCAGAAGCAGACATAAACGTATTCTTTAGCTCAACTACCGGTATATTAATACCACGTTCTTGCGCTCTTTTCATTAAAGAATTAAAAAATTCTGCATCACCACCGCCTTTAGGTATCCCAAACGCTGTACATGTTCCTTTATAATTTACAAATAAATTTAATGCCCCATCAATAAATTCACCTTGCGGACATCTTGTACGTAAATATGCTACTAAATACCGATTCATCTTTTCATCACTGCCTATAACACTGCACGTCTTAAAATCACTCTTAGGATCATCACTATAAGCAGGATCAATTGCTATAACAATATTCATCTGTCTTGGCAAATCTGTCCATTCACGAATCATATTTTCTTTAATCGCAGCCGTAGCCTCGGAAATAGGTTTGTTACGATACTCACTCTGAAATGCATGTGTCCCAATAATCACTTTCCGACGCTGTAACTCTCTATGCGGCAACATATCCGGCCATAATTCATGCCCTTCTTCTTCAATCCCATCAACATAACAATCATAATGCTTCTTTGTCCACCCATTCTCATGATCAATAATATGCTTTAAATAACATAACGGACTTATCAACGTCCCAAAATATATTATCTGACCATTAGGCAATAATTTCGGTATCAATTCCTTATTTATCCGGTTCCTCAACTTCTCCCTCTGCTCTTCACTCTCTACACTCTCATTACTCTCCAAATCATCCAAACATATCAACCCCTTACGACCACCTCTCAACTGACCGCCAATCCCACCAGCTTCAAACGAAATCCCGTTCTTTAAAACAAAATATGTCTCTGCCCACTTCTTCGTTATCATGTCCCCAAAACAATACTTCAACTTCTCGTTATTCTCAAACTCACCTTTTATAACTCTCACAATTTCATTAATAATGTAACTCTCCGACGCTGATAACAAAGAAATATTCCCAGTCTTATTAAATAACGCATAATGCATCGGATATATCACTAGACCAATCGTAGACTTTGCATGCCCACGTGGCGCCGCACACGCATAATACTTGCTCGTCTTTAAATCTTCATACACCTCCCTATGAAAATTCGCTACCCCCTTACTTAATATATGTGGGAAAAAAAATCTGCCGAAATACTCAACACTATCTCGACAGAGTTTATACACTTCACGCATGTTTTCTAACTTGCCCTTATCCAATACCACGCTCCTTCAACTTCTTCTCACTACGCTTAACTACTTCCTTCAATAACTTCTTCCCACCACCACTCTCAACAACAATATCAGCCTTCTCGATCTTCTCGATCTTCTCCATCTTAACATCTTCATTCATAAATAAATTAAATATCGGCTCATTAAACGTAACTACCTTACTATCATTCCACCCATGAAACGTACCTAACAACTTTAACGCTACATCAGCCTTTAAACTCCCACCTAACGCACCCTTAGCTACCTTTACCTCCTCGATATTCTTAGCAATATCTAACTTCTCCCTAAACCACTCGTCCTCACTCGCTAACTTATATAAACTCTTCCTACTCATCCCCTCAGTAACTGCAAACTCACTCAATAAAAAGTTCCCAGGTACCGACATCCAATCTATCATCCTAAAAGCTAATGCTCTTAAATCTATTGTCATAATATATTTATATTAAAATAAATAACACTTGTCAACAAATATTTGATAAAAAATCAATAAATTGAAAATTACTCGGCGATTTTGTGAGGGATTGTATAATTATAATAATACCCTCATGGGGGGTGCCTGCCGTCCATACGTGCGGATGAAATGACATATATATAATATATATAATATATATAATAATTAATATAATAATAAATAAATATTACTACTTACAGTAGGTACGGGTGAATGCCCCTAGATTGCCCCTAGATTGCGTTAGGATGACCTATAATTAACGATAATGCCACTACCTATATATATGCCTAACCTACGATAATGCGATAATACCACAAAATAGCAGACGGTTACCTTGTGACAATGGTTGCAAAAAGTGACATTAATACGTCACGCTCTAAACTACTGCAATTGCATAACTTATGATTTTTTATGTACGCTTGTGACATACTATTGTTATATATTGTTAGTTATATATATATATAAAATATGTTGTGGTACCCCTTGTCACATGTCACACCATTGCAAAATATAGAGTTACAACACGCCAAAACGTCACAAAAAAAGCACCTTAGCACTCTCATATATACACTGCTAACAAATTGTGACATAGTCATTTTTTTTATTTGCCACTATTTTATTTTTACAGCGTCGAGGATTATTTTAAAAACACAAGTACAGCGACGAGAAAAAAATAGTTGACAGTCATTGATAACATGATATTATTGCATCATACAAACAACCAATTCCCCTAGGCGCAATCGTTGAGGGGATAAAAACGGGGGGGATGAAATGAAAAAATTATCACCAAGCGAAATGCGTAAATGGGCGTACGACATGGAAACATATTACGGTAATCATAGTAATATGCGTTATGTGATGCTAGTTAAGGCACATGCCGATAAGTTGCGTGCGGAGGCTGATATTATTGATGGATGCAGTGGCAAGATTGCAGATGTTGCGGAAATGCACTATAACTATCCATTAATCGGCAAGGTAGTTATAAGAGGAGGCAAGATGGTTGCTCTCGAGCGTCCTTATAATTGTGAGGGCGAGGCGCACGGAATCTATACGGCTTGGGAATGGCGCAACGACCCGACGGCGGAAATTTGCGCAGGGCAATTATGCAGGTTATATATTGGCACCATTGATGATGGTCCACTAGCCATGTATGATGCGGATAGTCAGCAATGGTACAAGTTGGCGTCCAAAGGCAACTATGGCAAAAACTATGCGTGCGGAGGCACGTGGGCATCGACAAAAGCTGTTCAAATCCCGGAAATCGTAACAAAATTGGAGGATATTATGTACAAATTGGCACAAGCGAAAAAAAGATTAGAGGCGTCAAAATTACGAGTATTGGCAGCGCATCAAATGGATAATGCAATAGCTTATGAGCGGCAATCGTATAATCCGGCTTATGAGGGACAATCGGAGATTTGCGCAGGCAAAGCGGAAATTATGCGTGCCTATGCTAAACGTACATTGGCACAAGCCGACCTTGTAGAGATGGTATAATAATTTAATAAAAACGAGGAGAATAAAATGAACAAACAAACATGGTTAAACCACATTATCGAATTAAGCGGCTTGACTCCGCCCAGTCAAGGCGGGAATCCCGAGCTATGGCGGACTTTTTTAAAAGAACATAATTGTAAAGGCTGTGTCGAATGTAGAAAAAGATCAAAAACACGCAAGGCTAATCTTAGAAGAAAAGAACGGGAAGAATGTATGCGGTCTTTAGGGCTTATTTCATACCGTACAGAAACGGGCGCAATTCGTTGGGAGTAATTTTAACTAATAAATGAGAAAGAATAATAAAATGCAAGTAAACTTAGAAAAATTAGATAAGGTGGAAAAAATGCAGCTTAAGTTTTTAATGAAAAACGGATCAAGTTTAGATCAAAATTTGGAAGTGTTAATTAATAATGTGGAAGGCGATAGAAGTCAATTAAGCAAAGAATTAATCAAGTACATGGATTACAAAGGAATAGAATTTTAACCAACACAAAACGAAAAGCAAGGGAGAAAATGAAGCTAAAAACCACAAAGAAAGAAGTAAGAGAAGGCTATTATAGAATTTTAAGTATTGGATACTGTGACGCACAATATCTGTTAAGTGAAGAAAAGCCTTTTGGATATAGCAAAGGCGTTTATGGCTGGGTGTGCGACTATTACGATATAGACGGCGTTTGTATATCAACAGGTTATTCACCGCTAAGCGATAAAAATATGCGGTATAACTACGACCTTGTGAAGGAATATGAAAAAAAGGCAAAGGAATCGGAGAGAAAAGATAGACCTGCTATGATTAGAGAATTAGTTAAAAAACTAAATATTGATTAAACCGAAAGGAAAAATGACCATGAAGCCACAAACGAAACAAGCGCACACGCCTACGCCGTGGAGAGTAATGACTGGGCCAAATAAATCTCCATTAACATATAACGGCGGAGCATATTTTAAAATAACTGCTGAAGATCATAAAGAATCA
>Ga0070749_10000184_pt1 | contig 38646 bp, 72 predicted proteins | sample VirMetDEL_Nov_18_FD_75180 | JGI IMG/M metagenome (GOLD analysis project Ga0070749, IMG submission 75180) | Aqueous microbial communities from the Delaware River and Bay under freshwater to marine salinity gradient to study organic matter... | ecosystem: Environmental > Aquatic > Marine >...
GGCAGCTTATTGCTTACGCTCGAAGAACTTCTTCAAATTCAACAACGATCTCCGCTCAATTACACTGGGATGAAGAGTATTAATTTTTTTAAACTGATACTCCACTGGTTATTTTTAATTTGTCGCCGTAATTGTAGCCGTATTCAAAAAGTTTATTGTTTTGGACATTTGACCATTCAAAATAGATGCTTTCAAAAAGCAGTTTTCTATTATTCACATAATCAAAAATAATTATATCATTATAATTGTGGTAATTACAGTGGTCATAGGGTATTTCAGATTTGCAATCTAAAAGGAGTTGGAAGGTGGAATTCTCATTGATGGCTATTTTATAACCATTTAAATTGACATTTATTTTGTCAAGATAGAAATTTTTGGGCGCGATTATTGCTTGATGACCGTTATTATTTTTATTAAATGTGGAGATAAAAAAGGGCGCGAATCCAAATTTTAGGAAGTCGCGCCGATTTATGTTTTTATTACTGCTTGTTGAGTTATTCAAACTTTACATCTTCTAATTCTTTTGCTATTGTTATTTTTTTTATCATTAATGTTTTTTATATTTTTTTTTATTATTTAATTGGACAAGCGCCGCCTTCGCATTCAAGGCCCTCAAGCGCATCTCCTGACCCCACATTTAAGTTTTCTAAACTACTTATGGGCCTTGTCCTTGACTGTAATTTATTATACGTCTTTTCATCGATTTCCTGATAGGGAGCTTGTTGAAAGCCGTGCTCAGAATGTAATAGGAAACTAACGCTTTTTATATTATTTTTATAATTTTTTCTTAACCATTCTTTTATTTCTGGGAGTTCTTCCTTTTTATAATAGACAGTGCATGATACGGCATTGTCTGACCATTCGGACTGTATTGTTTTAACAAGATCAAGTTGGTTGATAGCGGACATTTCTTTGGCAATAATAGCATTGTCCCCTGACTGACACGGAAATTCAACTATTGATGTATCATGGTTTTGAGAACCGTCAAAGTTTAAAGCATACTCAACTTTATAACCTAGCTTTCTGCATAATTCTATTAACTTATCAGAACTGGACATGCGGACTCTTCTAATGTAATATTTTGAAAATGCCGGATGGACCCCTGGGGTGGCACCAGCTAAAATAGATAAAGTTCCAGATGGCTTTACTGTTGTTAATTTTATAGATTTTGGCCAACCCATTTCTTTAGACCACTCTTTGTCGAATTTTTTTAATTCTGTATAACAAAAGTCTAACCATTTTATTTTATCTGAGGATTGGCAAATACCAGTAATTCCCTGTCCTATTCTGAAATTTTTATGAACGACTCTATTCGTTTCTTCGTGAATAAATGGTAGCGCACAAATTGCTTTTTGGGTTTTGTAAAGTAATTTTGAACATTCAACCATCTCTTCCTTTGATTCTATATTATTTAAATACAATTCAGAAAGGTTGCAACATTCATAATTCTCAAGACTTATCTCTCCGCAAGGGTTTGTCCCGCAAGTATTTACGTCACTCTTATTGCCAGAATCTTTTATCCTGCCCCTTGCTTGAGAAAGTGGCAAATTAAAAAATCCATATGGTTCGCCATTACCAGCATAACCATCCCAAACACTTTCCATGATATGGTCGTAATCATCTGCGTAAATAGTATTGTTAGACATAGCTCTCCAATTTGGAATATTACCCAGATCCCAGCGCTTTGCTCTCAAAAAAAGAAAATCATCTGGGTCTCCTAGTGCGATTTCTGCACTTCTTCGAACATTGCCAGCGACAACGACCGAGCCAATAATATTACAAATATCTAAGCAGTCAACGCTTCTTAATTTTTTACCCTCCCTTTCCTTTATAACATTACAAATTTTTTCAATACCCTCTTCAAGTATCTTAGGACCAGAAGCAGTTCCTCCAAAGCCATTTATTGGCTCACCCGAGCCTCTAACCAAAATGGTAGAATAACTAAAACCCTTTCCTGTTTCAAAATAAGATTCCAAAACCTTTCGTAGTAAAGATACCCACCCCTCTCTGGAGTCTGGGACGATATAATCAGCATCTTTTGTGTTTTTGATGGCGATATTTACACCCTTTTTGACTTTTGGCAATTCATGAACGTCCTCTTTTTTTACTGAAAATCCAACTCCCCCGCCAAGCATCAAGTTCTCAAACAGAAAACAAAATGCGTTTGGGTTGTTTACTTGAACCATCCAACAGTTTAACAAGCTATTCGCTCCGAATCTATCAACGGTAGATGTTCCAAGCTGCCAAAGCATTCTTCCAGCAAAATTACATTTTAAATTAAAAATATAATCAAAAAGTTTTTCGGCCTCTTCTTTGGTATAATTCGCGCCTATTTTTTGCGCTCCATTGATACATCTCTGAATGGTTTCTGACCATTCTTCGGTCCTATTCTCTCCTTCAATTGGCCTAGCATACGTTCTTTTATACACTATATATCCAAGTCCATTAAAACCCCAATTAGGTTGTCTGAATGCGTATTTCGAAATGAATTCGTTTGTAATTATATTGTGTTTATTCATAAATTATTATTCTGCGCTATTAATTTGCACCATTTTACAAATTCCTGATCAGGCATATTTGTTTTTAACATATTTATCTTCTTGTGAACAATCTGTATGTTACCATATATATAGCCTTTTTTAGAGTCTATCCTATCAATGGATGCTGTATTTTCCCTTATGTTAGAAAACTTTATCTTTACGCCGGAAAGGGCGCATTTTCCATCTTGTTTTAGAAAGATATCCCAAACATAGTCTATGTCTATTGAAAATTCTAACCCTCTTGTTTCTGCGCCACGAATCGTTCTTTTCCAATAAAAAGATTGTATTTTATCATGGAATTTATAGGGATTTTTTTTAGAAAAAAACTGTATATTCAAGTCCTTGGCTTTCTTCATTAAGGTTTTTAGGGATACGTTTAAAAAATTACAACAAAAAACCTCACTATATTTTTTAGAATTGTCAAGCAGCCATCTTGTTTCACCGTCGGTCCATTTCTTGGCATAGTTTCTAGAATTAATTTCATTAACGCAATTCCTACACCCATGTCCAGAAAGATGGTGAGACGGCTTTTGGAGAAACTCTCCGTGGGTTGGGCATATTATTTTTATTTTTGTTTTGTTATTCTTATATTCAACTAAGCTGTAATCATATTTGTTCAAATGTATTATTCGGAATTTTTCTAAAACATCTTCTTTTTTTGACCTTAAACCATTAGATTTTTTTTGAATAGCGCATTTCTCACAGCCCTTGCCATTAAGATGGTTATTTGGCGTTTGTAAAAATTGTTTGTGCTTTTTACATGTAATAATAACCTTAGATTTTGAGCCCTTATAATCAACTAAAGAATAATCATATTTATCTCCGTGAATGAGTAAACTTTTGTTTATAAAACTTTCTGTATCTTTTACGCGAGAAATCATATATCTTATATCTTATTTTTAATTACTATTAATAAAGTTAAATTCCTCTTGTGTCAATAAAATTTTCTTTTGCCAATACGATTTTCCTTCAGACAAAATTAAAATACTGTTATTTGTTTTTCTTAATACCTCCGGTAAAACATGAGATAAATTTACATCCTTTAAGGATGTTGTTCGAAATTCTTTTTTAAGGTCGTTTCTGGTTATCTCAATTCTCATTTGTGTGCCTCTCTTCTATCTCGTTAATGAAAAATTTTTGGATTTTTGATAATATGTTTTTCATAATTTAAAGATTGAATGCTGTCAACGTATGTTTAAAAGGATTTCCCTCGATGTTTTTTACCAAATCTAACATTTTTTCGGCGACTTGTCTAGTTTCTTTTTGCGTGTCATTTTTTAATCGCAAATTCCATAAATGCGTAAATGCCAATAAAGATCCGGTCCAAATAAATTGAGTTTCCAGACAAAGTGGTAATATCATCCTGCACATTTCCTTAGCAACACCATATTCACTCATCTCTTTGTAAAGTTTCTTTGATTGATCTACGATTTTCTTCATTTCCTCAATGTAAAAATCACTTTGTTCTTTTGGTAAATTATCCCCACTACCTTGTTTACTGCTAGATGATTGCAGTCTAAGTTCATCGGGAAGCCAATAAGAATCAGAAAAATCAACATATCTTCCACTAAGAGAATTCGCTGACATCCCAACCTGATGTTTAAAAAGCTGTCTTTCAACAAAAATTGGGCATGTAATCCTAAATTGGAGTTGTGGGTGGCGAAATGGCGCTATATGTTTGTGGGCGACCAAATATTTTATTAATTTTTCATCCTTTTCGTCAAAATTAATTTTACTCTTCCCATAAGAAACCCTTGCGGCATTTACGACCATAAGGTCATTTCCAAAATGATCAATAATCTCTACTTCCATATACCCATTAATATAGTCGAATTTCCAAAAATGTCAACGTTTTTTATTCCACCTCAACCTCATTTATTGTAATGATATTTTCTTTAATGGCATCTTCAATAAGCATTGCTGCGCCGATTTCGGACCAGAATTCTTTAAGGTCATCCATTAGCTTCTCCTTGGAAGTGTAAGATTTTTTGGAATTTGTGCCAAGTTTGGTAGTGTATGAGTATATAGTCATAATGTAGATTATTTAATTGTTTTTTTTGTTAAATCAATTGAAAAATTACTCTTCTTTTCTCTAAATGGGTGTCGTTTGCCTGTTTCTTTTTCGTATTTTTTGTATGCTTTTTCTTTGATGGTATCTTTGCCGACTATTTTTTCACGCTCCTTACTAAGTTCTTCAGCTTTATCATAAAGGTCGCCTAGTGTTCCTCTTTTGTTGCGAGTTTTTTCAACGAAGTCTTTTGGGTTCATTGAATCCCAGATGGTATCGATGCTCGCGTTAGGGACGCTGAACTCTCTTTGCCACGTAACGCCATCAGCCTCATAAACATGCGGCTCATTCATTGATTGAATGACTTCAATTGTGTCATTAGTCAGGGGGTTTCTATAAGTATATGTTGGCATAAAATTATTAAATTATTAAATTATATTATCATCTGTCCTTTTTGGTAAAATCCAGCCGTATCTGGTGCCGCAGACCACTTTTTTAAATACCACTGCTTTGGCCAAGGGACGACTCCGGTAACGACAGATCGCTTTTCAGTTTGGGCTTGAGAAATGCAATAAGCAACAATTTCCTCTTTACTACAAAATCTTGAACCATTTTGTTTTAATCCATCATCAATAGTTAATCCATTTATTACCCAATTTCTATCATTGAAGATAATTGGGCCCTGGAGCCAACCATGCAAGTTTAAATTAGAAATAATTCCATTCAATCCTGAAAGCATCATAGCAGCTTGAGGTCTTTTATTGGAGAATGGTCCTTCCATTTGTAAGTTGATAAAACGTGGATCAGGAAGCGCAACGGCTACATTGGCAATTTGCTCGACTGGATACCAGTCTTTCTCAAGCATTAAACCGTGTTTAATTCCAACCAATGAACCTTGATGTTGTTGAATATTAACATCCTTCATCCAAAATCTATCAGGATTAATAGAAAGATAAACAGGGAGACCATTGTTTAAAGCGACAATCGCAGTGTTGTAGATTGCCTGTTCAAACGGACGAATAATGGCCCCGTTGTCTAATTTTGTGGCGGATTCAACGTAAATACAAACAGGCGAATTTGTTTGCATACCCCATCCATTATCATCATAAAGAACTTCTTCACCATTAAGTTCAAAATAATTATAGCCGCCAAAGTGTGCGTGGTGGGTGAATTGAAAGCGCCCTGGCAACCTTGCTGTGTTCCTAAACCAATACTCAGGTTCATAGCCAATAATTCGGATAATCGGGGTTACAGCACTACCAATCCACCCCTCTCCGTAAGGAGAAGTAAATCTTTTCCCCAATCTTTCCTCACCATTAAACCAATATTCAGACTGGATTTTTTGTCCCTCTTCAATGATTTTTTTCCAACTTTCGTCGGCATGATAGCCACCATTATCTCTTTTTAAGTAAAAATCAAAAGGGTTTAACGGCGCAACTTTTTTATTATCAATTTCACTTTTTAATTGATTCACGGCTTGCACCAATACCTTAAAGCCATCTTGATCATTTTTTTGAACATCGTCTAGTTTTCTTTCCAAATTATCAAAACATTCTTTAATCTCTTTGGTATTAAAAGTAAAACTTTCCGTCTTGGTAGCTGTTAAAATATTGGGTAGAGTATCAGTTATCATAGTGCTTTAATTTTTACACAGTTTTTTCTTTGATTATTGAGAGGGTTTTTTCTGGCGTAAAATCATTTTGTAATTTTAAACCTTCCTCATTAACCTTGTTATTTTGAACTTTTTGGATTGCCGATTCGCAGCCAGCTATAAATTCTTCTTCATCAAAGGTAAAGAAATTTCCTTGATTAAATTGGTGGCCGTTAATGAAAAACTGACCATCATGAGAAGGTTGCTTACCATTAGGATTAATTAAGATGGCATTGTCTTTATTAGCCCAGCTTTTATAACCATTGCAATTCAATATAACAGCGTGTTTTCCGAGTCCAACTGAGTGGAAAACGGGCAAATCCCAATTTTCACCACCGGACATCCCTAATGCAATGTCAGCGCTATTCAAATAATCGTTATACATTGTATTCTTTTCCATAAATGGATGAAATTTAACATTAAAGTAATTTTTTCCTTCAAGAAGGTGATTCCATAGAGCTGCATTGTCTTCTGGCTTCAAAAATGGATTAAAAACAGCACAATTTAAATAATAGCGCCGATTATTGCCATACTTCTTTATCCAAGATTTAATTACTTGTTGGTGGTTCTTTCTTTTCTCCAGTTTGCCTACGACGTTGAAGACGATTCTTTCGTCGCTGAAAAACTCCTTATCGAGTCGCCGATAATACTTCTTATCAAAAAACAACGGCAAATAACTTACATTATCGGCTCCATAAGTCTCAAAAATCTGCTTGGTGTATTCACTTGTCACAAAAACATGCTTTTGGTTCTTTAGGATATTCAATTCTGTTTCGGTTGGGGAATCGGTTTCATAGAAGGTCAATAAAGTTTGATCTTTCGTATAAGAAGATAGGGAACCATTAAGGTGCCACAATTTAAAACCAGTCTTTTCTCTATCGTGTTCTTTTTGGGAGCAATTTAAACATGCTTGTATCCAGTTGACAAATTCTTGATCCTCCTCGTAGGCTGAAAAATCCAAATTATTTTGAATGAGAAATAATGGTAAAGGCCTTCGACCTTCCTGATAAAGTTGTCGCAAAAGCCCGAGGCTGATTTGCCCAAATGACACAGAATTGATTGCAAGTTCTAAAGAGTTCATATTGTTATTGTTATTGTTATTAAAAAATCCCGCTAGAGTTAACTAGCGGGATCATTATGCTACTTATTGTGTATGACTATTTGTTTTTTTTTTATTAAAAGTCAACATCATTACTACTGGTCGTTGACTTGTTGTCGCCGTCTCTTGGAACAGACAGGTAAACCTTCAAATTAGGCTTACGGTCGTCTGCGTTTTCTGCTACATGAGGGAAAGCTACAATATCTTTTTCAACCTTCTTGCCGTTTACTGTAATGGTCATCTTACCATTATAATATTCACGACCGGAGGCCGATTTATTCAACCAAAGAGATGCGACTTCCCTGTTTTGCCATTCACTGTTTGTGTTATTTTCACTCATATCAGTAATATTTTTTTATCAATTTAAATGATCCTATTTGTTGATCAACGCTTATTAATGTAATCGCTTTTCAGAAAAAGTCAACTTATTTTTAAAATTTCTTTTTGGCGGCTAAATTTTGGGATGAGTTTTTTTTATTTATTCTTTATTATTAATTAAACTGGTCAGATACCGTCTTTAATTGGATTGAAATGGTTATTTAATGATTTATTGGGCCGCTACCTTGAGTTGTATTAAGATTAATTTCAATATTAATTAGAAGGAAATTGAAGAGTAATTGTATTTAAATGCTTATTAATGGTTAATTGCTATTATTAATGTTAACTCATTAGAATATCGATTATTAAGATTGTCATTTAATTATAAACTAACCAAATTAAACCTATGCTACCGATCAATAAAACTCTCTCTCAAAGTTAACTAGGAAATAGCGGCCCCTAAGAACAGGGCGTGTCCTTTCTTTTGATATAATACCCATTTTACAGAACGCAGGAGGTCTCACCCTCTTTTTGGCCTACGTTATCAGCCTAGCTCATGACTACTATATCCTAATCTTTCCTCTTTTCTGAGTTACTCAATAAACAAGTAATGGATCTGATTTTGCGAGTTCTGTTATTTTAGGCATTCTTCTCTCTCATTGTTAACTGAGGTTTCTAAATGTTGCCATATGGCAAAACATTAAGGTGTTTCTTGGCCTCTCGCTGATGCAGCAGCCCAGATCATTACAATCTGCCTTAATGCCCCCATTCATCCTTGGGGCTTCCCTGTCGAGCCTTATACGGCTCAATTTGTGAATCGAGATATACTCTATCATTTCCACTTAATTTTAAATCGCCTGAAACCACCTTGTTTGAGCGTGGCCAGCACACGATTGTCATAATCTTTTACAGATTATTTTGAGAATAATGTAGTTTTAGAAAAAATCAAGATATTTTTTTTGGCAGGGAAATGGTTTTATCCCTATTGATTAAAATAATGGTACGGAAGTTAACGCCTTTGGTAAGTTACCATGCGTTAGTTAACGCCTTTTGGTTATTAACCATATTAACTTAATTAACGGTAGCTACCGTGCGGAAGCAAATAAGTTAACCACAAGTAATATTAAATAAATTAATTTTGTTACCGTAAGTTTTAATGTATTGGAAACTTACTTTAATTTTTCGAACCGAAGTAACCGTTCAAATCCGCGCCACCGTATGAAATGATTAATAACATATTCCGATTATGATTAAGAACAACATTACGGAATGAGGTAATTTTTTGATAAATTTTATTTTAATAACCGTTCTATTGAGGTAAGATGAGTTACCATGTTTCCGTTAGGAAAACAAATTTCCGAATTAAAACTAATTTAAAAGGCAACCGCTTTATTCGTAAGTAATATAGGTGGCAAAAAGAAAAAAAGAGGTATTATTTTTAAAATAATTTCGATTATGACAAAAAAGGGTCAGTCTAGAGCAATATATGGTCAGAATGGGTGATTTTGAAATTTTTTTGTTGATTTTTTCCGAATATTTGTTATGCTTTAAAACAACTGATATGATTGTAGAAATTTTAAAGAACGAGCATTTTCAAGGCGAAAAAGACCTCCCACAAAAGGGAACTGAAAAGTCAACTGGATTTGACGTTATTGCAACTTCTGAACCGAAGATTGTGGGAACAAGATCAAAAGCGGGAGACTGGTGGAGTGAAGTTGACTACATTGAATATGAAACAAATCTCCATATTGCACCGCAATCAATATTTAGAGAAAAGCCAATGACAATGAGTGAAGAGGATATTGAAGAAATTGTTTTTGACTGTCTGGTCTTCCCAAGATCTTCTGTAAGGAAATATAATCTGACTCTGTCAAATTGTGTTGGATTAATTGACAATGATTATCGAAATTCAATAAAGGTTTGTTTTAATTATAATTTTCAGCCAAAAGATTTATTCTCCATGCAAAATGGAGAGGTTGTTGGCGACATCAATATGAATAAAATTTACAAAAAGGGCGACAAAATTTGTCAATTGAAATTTACTGAGGCTGTCGGGGTTCAATTTAAACTTGTGGACAAATTGTCTGATACCGACAGGGGAATGGGCGGGTTTGGTTCAACTGGAAATTAAAAATGAAGGAACTTCCAAAAATAATTGGGCTATCAGGGTATGCTGGTGTTGGCAAAGACACTATCGGAAAATCTATCCTTACTTATTCTGCTATCTTTTTAAACAAGCCATACAAGAGAGTTGCCTTTGCTGATAAGGTTAAGGAAAATATAGATCCATTTATTCAACAGGAATTTGGAATCTCTTTATTTAGTTGCAGTAGAAAAGAAAAGGATCTTGTCCGAGATATAGTCGTCGCTTATGCTGAAGCAAAAAGAAAAGAAGATCCGAAATTTTGGATAAATGAAGCTGACCCGATTGTTAAAAATTGTTTAAAAAATGACATTGGAGTCATAATTACAGATGTTCGTTATAAAAATGAAGCGGAATATATTAAAAACTTGGGTGGATCTGTTTTCTACTTAAAAAGAGAAGGTTTTGGCCCCGCAAATGACACCGAATCGGAAACACTTCCTAAAGTTCAGGAGATCGCCGATTTTTGCTTAAACATTCAAAATTACGACAAGGATGATTGCTATGATAAGTGCTATCATAGAATTGCTAGATTTCTAAGAAATCAATTTGATCTTGAATTAAAAAATAAAAGATATTATAAATAAAAAAAAAGATTATGGACAAGAGGGAACTACAATTAATCAATGGGGCAGCCAAGGGCTGCGACAAGAGCATATTAGAATTGACAGAAAAATACAAAGAAACGTATTATAAGTTGAGAAATTCTTTTAAAAATTCAATGTCTAATAATTTATTCGATGCGGAGTCTTTTCTTGCGTATCCAGAATGGTTTATTTATAAAACTGCCAAAACTTTTAATGCTAAAAAGGGAGCTAGTTTTAATACGTGGCTTATAATCACAATAAAAGGTCATTTTCTTGATATGTTGAAAGTAAAAAGAAACAAGAGCCTTTCCATTGATGAAGACGAAGACATTTATAACAAAAAACAATATACATCGCACCAAATTCATGCTGAAGATAATTTCTTTGATAAAATAAAGCAATGTCTCGACCCAAAACTTTATGAGGCAATATATTACAGATACGAATGTGGTTATAAAACAAAGGAAGCGGCGGAAGTGACAAAATGTCACCATGAGACATTTCGGCACAGACATAACAAGGCATTAAATATCCTTAGAGACAGTTTGTCTCACGATTCGATAATTTGGGCATAAAAAGTTGGCACGCATTTTGCTAAAAGTGTTTTTGAAGTTAAAATAGAAAAAACAGAAAGGAAAAAATAGCAAAGTTATGTATAATAGTTTAAGTTTAAATAATAGTCGGTATAATTCGATTTTTGAAGATATGTTCGGTAATAACATTTTTTCAGAATTTCGAGCTAATGAACTAAAAGTAGCGAAAGTTGAAGAAAATTCTTGCACTTATTCTATTGATTTGGCAGGATATGAGAAAGACGAAATTAAAGTCACAACTGACCCCGAGTCAAGAACGTTGAGTATCGTTGCTAAATCTGAGGCGGATTCAAGACGAAAATATACTGGTAAATATACAATTACAAAAAATTATGAGACAGAAGGTATTACTGCCAAATACAAAAACGGTGTTCTCTATATTGAGGTTCCTAAGAAGGTTAAAAAAGATGCTTCGAGCATTGAGGTGAAGGTTGAATGAAAAGAAAATGTGTAAAACAATATGTCAGTTATTTTCCTCGGCTGACTTTCTCTGCATAGCACACGACTGGGGGCGCAAGCCCCCTTTTATTATTTTGAAAAAGTTATGGAAATTTTAATTTATTCTTGTTTTTTGGCTACGGTTCTCATTCTTTGGCTCAACACTGAGGTTGTTTACGAATATTCCAATTTATTTAATATAGGGTTGTTTAAGCCTAGTGAATACAAACAGTGGAAAAAATCGAACATTGAAGACGATTACATCGGTTATTTAATGACTAATTTTCATAATAATTTTTTCATTAGACTAATTTGTTGCCCGTATTGTTTAGGATTTTGGCTGTCTATATTTTTGGGGGCAATATCTTCCAATTTTATGTTTTTTGCTCCAATTTATATTTTTGGATTGACAATGTTCTTTATAGTATGTAAATTAAGTCGATGAAAAGTTTTGATGATTACAATCAGTATTATGAATTTCTTGACAAAAATCAGGAATTATTGAAGAAGTATGCGTGGTGCCGGGAATACTATAATTCTGTCAACTCAATATGTTCTTGTGCGTCTAAAAGGCAAGCGAGAATAGCCATAGCCAAAAGCAAATACGTTATGAACGCAAAAATGCTAGAGCAGGATGAGTGGGCGAGGGAAGATTTTAAAAAAATCTTAAATAATGAAGTTATTGTGATGTTCAATGACGGAGAAAAACTTATAGAATTTTAAAAAAAAAAAAAAAAATGAAAGAATATACAAAACCACAACTTACGCTTATTGGAAAGTTGGAAAATTTGACAACAGGTGGAAGCGGTAGAAGTAGAGAATCCGTCAACAGGAAGAGGAGCAAAGATGACAAAAAATCAAGGCCTTGAAAAATAATATGCCTTTAAGTAAATCACAAATTGAACTTGGAAACTCCATTCTCAAAGAACTTTCGGAAAGATGGGCCGTTGACCAAATAACAGTAGCGACCATCCTTTTAGATGTTCAAATAATAAGAGAGAAGTATAATTGGGCAAACTTAGAATATTTTTTACTTGACTTTTTGGAGGAATAGTGGTAATATAACTAAAATATGAATGATAAAACACTTTCAAATATAGACAAGGATTCGAGGATTTTGGTAACTGGCGGCCTTGGTTTTATTGGCTCCAGATTAATTGAGAGATTGAATAAGCTCGGTTATTACAATATCGATATTATTGATGATATTAATGAGGACAATCAAAACTTGGCCCTTAAATTGGTATACAAGGATATTTATAGTAAACACCATCCTCTGAGCGATATATTTTCAAGCGGGATGATGGTTGGTTATTCAGATTACAATTTTTGTAAATACTCACATATCTTTCATTTCGGGGCAGTTTCCTCAACTCAGTGCTTTTTTGATGATAGTATCAAATGGAATTACGAATACACAAAACAACTTTATAAGCACTCCATCCATTGCAAAAAATTTATATTTGCTGGTTCCGCCTCAATTTATCAAGATGATTTTTCTGATGACCATAAAAATATTAATAATTTGCGGCCAAAATCCAATTATGCGATTTCAAAATTGATGTCAATTAAGGATTTTTATAACAATGGCCTTTTAGAAAAAAATGGAGGCAATGTAATTATTGCGAATTTCTATAATGTTTTTGGACCGAATGAATTATATAAGGATAAAATGGCATCTTATGTTTATCAATGCTTTGATAGGGTTATAAATAAGGTAACGGACAGTATTGAAATTTGTAGAGTAGATGGGCAGTATCCGTCAAGGGATTTTATTCACGTTGATGATTGCATCGATAAAATTCTCGGTCTTTTAAACAATGATTCTGTTGGAATGTTTAATATAGGCAATGAGTTTTCTTTGCAATGGGATGACTATGCAGTGATTGTTAGGAATAAACTTTGCGATTTATTGGAAGCATATGCAATAAGGGAATTAGGGGCGCACCCTTTAATAAAAGGTGAGGTAAATATAAAAATCAAAGAAATCAATAAGGGAATAACAGAATTTGGCAAAAATTACCAAACATTCACCAAATCAAAAAATCAAAAAATTAACAAAGAATTAAATTTGACGAATTCAACGACCTATGACAGACTAAAGGGACAAATTGAAAATTATCTAGAATATTTGTTTGAGGAATATGGGAAAAAATAAAAAACAACTTCATTATAAAGTTTTAGCGCGGCCAAAAGATCATTACATCGATATTTTAAAAAAACGTTACAAAGGATGGATGTATGACGTTTTTGCATCGGAGTGGAGGCTTGGGAGCTACAGCGACAAAAAGTCGGCTGAAGAGGCCATAGAAGCGGCGCAATACCCAAATAAGATTGATTTTGAATTTGTCATAGAGGAATATTAAAAAAGAGAGTTATGAAAAAACAAGAAATTTTAAAATTTTTAAAAGATTGGGCAATTAAATCGTTTCAAATATTTGCCAGCATTGCTGCTGTTTTGTTTACGCTATTTCTTATTTTTTATATTATGGCGGCTTTTTGCACTGGGCATATTTTGTTAGGGACTGGATTGATTGCGGGAATTTGCGCTTTAATTGGTTTTATGGAGGTTTGCGCTAAATCATGAAAGTTAAAATATCAGATTATCCAGATCGCCTTATTTGTAACATCCATTCCAAATATATGGATAAAAAATACAATTTTGGCGCTTGGGAGCAAAATAATAATAATTTTGAACGCTTTTTAGAATGGCTTGAGGATAAAATTCAATCTTTTTACAATATCTTTAACTGGTTGTATTTTGACAGGAAGCGGCAAAAAATCAAGGTTAAAATCGATCCTTGGGATACTTATTCAATGGATTATACCTTGTCTTATATTATTTTACCAATGTTGAAACAATTGAAAGAAACTAAACATGGAGTGCCGTATACAGATGATGAAGATGTTCCAGAGAATTTGAGGTCAACTTCTACTGATTTAGAAACGAGGATAGATAATAGCATTTTTAAAAGATGGGATTGGATTTTGGATGAAATGATTTGGGCTTTTGAACAGAAAGTTGATAACAGTTCTGAAGATAAATTTTTTACATGGGGAAATGATGAAATCACCAATTACGACAAAGAGGGTCACAAAAAATATCTAGAGAGAAGAAGTAATGGATTTAGACTTTTTGGCAAGTATTACGAAAGCCTGTGGGATTAAAGAGAAGAAGGTTATGAACGAAAATGAAGAAAACAAAAATACATTCTTTAATTTTAATTTTAAAATTCATCCAATTGAAGTTTACAAAATGAAAGAAGACCGCTATGCTGATTTTATTTATGACAAGCCCTACGGAGAGGTTAAGGAAGTTAATGGTCAAAAGTTAATTTGTTGTTATCAAGAGGATAATGGAGATGGATTTTTGCAAATAAATTTTAATACATTGAATTCTTACGACAATAATTCTTATGGAGTTATTTATAAGCCTAACGAAACCAGTGACAATAAACAGGCTGTTTGTTTCACTTATAAATCTCACTGTTTAGCTCCACCAGTATGGGATAGACTTTTCATGGAGATTGACTTTGTTGACTTAAATTGTATAAAATGCGCCATCAACAATATAATTGAAAAAAATTACAAAAATAATAAAAAGTTTAATTTAGAAAAAAGAAGCGGCCACTTTATAGCAATGTATGATGGTTCAGCAACTTATGAAGAGATTAAGGGCGGGAAGCAATATGGAGTTTTGGCACTTGACGCTACCAAGGTAGATAAAAAAATCACAATCATTGATTATAATGACAAAACTTTTGTTGTTTAAAAAACATGATAGACAAACAAACAATTTATTCAATTGCCAAAAAAACATCAAAAGAACTTATAGAAAATCATGAGAGAAATAAAATTTAGAGCGTGGGATAAAATTAATAAAGAATTTAGCAATCATACAAATCGAGATCCATTTATGGACCTTTCTATGGGAGATATTTTTTATTGGGAACGACGGCAGAATGAAGATGGGGTATACGAGGGTGATATAATTCTGAAGGACGAAAATAAAAACAGGTTCGTTTTGCAACAATATACCGGATTGAAAGACGCCAATGGGAAAGAAATTTACGAGGGCGACATATTAAAACAAACTTGGGAGGAAAACTATCCTTATGGGTATAATTCAAATGAGTGGACTAATGAAGAAAATTATTGTGTCGTGGAATATGTTTGTCCAAAATTTAAAATTTATCGCCCTCACGGTGAGCAGACTTGTATTGAGGGTTTTAAAGAAGTTGTTGTCGGTAATATTTTTGAAAATCAAGAATTGTTGAAGTTATGAGAGAGTTAAAGTTCAGATTTTGGGACGGCGAAAAGTTCGAAAGCAAAATGGGCATCACAGAAAATGGCGAAATCGTTGATCTTGGCGAATGCTTTCAGAATGAGGCTGGAAAAAATGGCGAGCATTATACGGTCCAGCAGTACACTGGGTTTAAAGACATAAACAATAAGGAAATTTATGAGGGGGACATTGGCATATATCATTGTCCAGATATTGTTATTATGAAGTACCCAGAAGAAGAATGCGAAATAATATGGAAAGAAAATGGATGGCATGTAAGGCATAAAAATAATCTTTTTTTATGGGTTGTAGATGAAAACTTTTGTGCAAAGAGTTTTGAGATTGTTGGTAATATATTTGAAAACCAAGAACTATTAAAATTATGAAAAAATACCAATATGTCAAATACGCTTTATGTGACGGTTGGGGATGTGAGGGCGTTTTTCCGAAGGATGTGGTGGATAACGCCCCAAGAGAAAAAGTTGGAAATAAAGAGGCTATCATTTTAAACATAAACGATATGATCGTTGGATCTGGCCAAGGATGGGAAGATACAGCTATCTTAGACGAGGAATGGTTAACAAAAGCGTGTGAATTAATGAATAAATATGAAAAACTTTAACAAAACATTTCAAATAGCTGCGAATTTACTAAGGGAGATCGAATAAATTTTAGAAAGATATCTTAAAAAATATGAGCCGAAATAATGCCCCAATTCACGTTTCTATTTGTAGCTATAGAGACCCTGATTTGCCAAATACAGTCAATTCACTAATCGAAAATCATTCTAATGATGGTGATGGACTATCTATTCATATCTTGAACCAATATTGTGAAAAAACCTCTCCCTTTAATGTTTTAAAATCTATAAATAGAAAAAAAGCAAAAATTAAAATTCATGGCGTCGAATATTCTAAAACAAAAGGTGTTTGCTGGGCGAGACATTTAATGCAAAAAGAGTGGAATGGAGAAGATTACTTTCTTATGCTCGATAGCCATCATAGGTTTCGTAAGAATTATAATTTAGACTGTATTAATACCCTTGAAGACACAGAAAAGATTTATAATGAAAAGGTTATATTGACAAATTATTTAGCCAGTTTTGACCCTTATGACGAAAATAAAACTATTAATGAATCTTGGCAGCTTAATTTTGATCGTTTTGTTGTCGGGGGTGGAACAAATCCCGATGGAATAATCTTTACAATCCCATCAACGATGGAAAATTTTAAAAAAAGAAAAACGCCAAGGTCAACTGCGTTTTTTAGTGCTCATTTTATGTTTTCAAGGGGTTCGGTTTGTAAAGAGTGCGTATATGATCCCAACTTATGGTTTCATGGAGAAGAACAATCTTATGCAACAAGATTATATACACATGGGTATAATTTGAAAAATATTCATCTTCCAGTTGCATTTCATTTTTACGAGAGGCGTGGGCGAACAAAAGTCTGGGACGATAACAGTTTTTGGGTTGATATGGATAGGGCGTCCAATACAAGATATAGACAATTATTCTACATGGAGCCGCGAACCATAGATTTTGGTGAATTTGATTTTGGGACAGAAAGAACACTTCAAGATTACGAAAAATTTGCTGGCATCCATTTTAAGTCCAGATCAGTTCATCCAGATACACTCGCTTGCAAAGAGCCACCAATGCTCTATAATTACAAAAAATATGACGACTTTGTAAAGGCCTGTAGGCCCGTCAGAAGGCACTGCTTGGACGTTTGGCATGAAGATATGCCAGATTATGAAAAAATTGATTTCGTGGCCGTTATTTATGAGCATAATGGAAGGCAATTATTTAGAGAAGACTTCTCTGGGGTAAAATTGGAGGCAGTATTTGCAGAAAAGAAGGATAAGGGAGATTCGTTTTTTAAATTCTGGTCAGATTTTATATCTCCTGAAAAGGATAGATATAACTTTCCCACCAACGCCGTTGTATGGCCATCCCTTAAAAAAGAAGGTTGGGGACGGCGACTAGATTTTAATTTGAAAAATTGAATTTTAATTTAAGGAGTTAAATATGCTAGAATTAATAACAATAAAAAGAACCGACCCGAGAATATTAAAAAACATGGAGTGTCATTATAGCAAGCCAAAAGGTTTTGTTGGAAGAAATATATGTTATGCCGTAATGTATAATGACGTGTATTATGGGTCTATCGTCGGAGGTTCTGCGACACTGCATTTGCCTAATAGGAATGACTTTTTCAATATTGACAAAAGCAAATTAAATAATATCGTTAACAATATTTTCTTTCATGTTGAAAAAAAAGATGAAAAATATCCGCTAAGATGGTTCACAGTTAAAGTTTTAAAGATGTTTAGGGAAAGAATATCCTCTGATTGGTTTAATAAGTATAAAGATAATGTAATTGGATTTGAAACGCTTGTTGAGCTACCAAGAACCGGAGAGTGCTACAAGAAGGATAAATGGAAACTAATTGGACAAACAACAGGATATACCTGCAAAAGAACCTCTGGTAAAGGAACGGATAATTGGACTGGAAAGAGAGTTTGGGATACAAAAAATTTAAGGCCGAAATTAGTTTTTGCGAAAATAAATGAACTTTGAAAAATTGAATTTTTGATTATAAAAAGTTTGACAAATCAAACCACACTTGATATATTGAAAACAGGATAAACAAAAAGCATGACAAACAACCATTTTCAAAACCTTAAAAATCAACTCATTGAGATAAAAATCATCAAAAAATCTGACAAATTAACAATAAAAGCGGAAACAGAAAAAGCCCAGTTATTTGCAATTAATGACACGCCATTGTTCTGGGTGCCAAAAAGTTTAATTGAAAAGAAGGGAAAGGCCTTCTTAATTAATAAATGCTTTGACATTAAAAAAGAACTGACTTATCAAGGGGGATAAAAAAAACCAAAATTATGAACACTCACGTTCCAAAACAAATAATAGAAAAATACCCCAACATGGAATTCAGGGGCAAGATAAAAGATATCAAAAACAGAAAAATGATTCAAGCGAAAAATCATAATACAGGTCAATCTTTTTATTATTCTTTTGAAGAGGACTTTTTTTGGTTTAAAGATTGTGAAATTCCAGATTGGAAAATATTTTAAAATTATGAACAAAAAGTTGCCAAATATAGCCCTCAGTCACCTATAATATATATAGAGGGAAAAATTATTTTATCCGAAAAACTAAAAACTAAAAAAGAAAAAAAATATGTATTTAGAAAACAGCAAAGCAATCTACATTTCAATACCAAGAGTCGCCAGCACCTCAATTCAGGAAAGTCTGTTGAGAAACATTGATGAGGATTCTATCGGCCATCAAGATTTGGTCAATTATGAACAGGCGGAGGACAAATATGGCAAGCCAGCATTAAATAAAAATTTTGTCTTTTCTTTTGTTCGAAATCCTTGGGATAGAATGGTGTCCATCTTCTTTCATCAGGCAGAGACGAATCCTAAACTTCTTTACTCGACGGGTGCTCGGACGTTTGAAGATTTCGTTAATGAGGTTACTCAGAATCGGCTCGGGACGCTCCACGATTTGTGCCACACACAAGTTTCTATGCTGAAGAATAAATTTTCAGATATAAGGTTGGATTATACGGGGCGTTTTGAGGAACTGAATAGGGATTACAAAACCGTTTGCGAAGCAATCTCTATTGAGCCAACACGGTTGCGAAAGTTGAATCAATCCTATCATTTCAATTACAAACATTATTATAATGACGACTTGAAGAGTAAAGTGGCGCGATTTTTTGAAGAAGATATAGATACTTTTAAATATACCTTTTAATGGACACTAGAGATGACTTCAGTGAATTGTTTCATGCTTATAAATCAAAAAAAGGTGTGGAGCTTGGCGTTGGCGGAGGCCAATTTTCTTATATTTTAAATAAAAGCTATGATAACTGGGATGAATTTTATGCAATTGACAGGTGGGCAGGAGATAGAGGGCATGACATAAGAGAATATAACAATGCTTATAATGTGTTGTCAAAATTTTTGAATTGTAGGGTTTTGAGAGCTTCTTTCGACGAGGCTTTAAAATTATTTCCTGATGGTTATTTCGATTTTATTTATATAGATGGATATGCACATACAGGGCAAGAACAAGGAGATACATTAAAAAAATGGTTCCCAAAATTAAAAAACGGAGGGGTTTTTGCTGGTCACGATTATCATCCCGACTGGCCTTTAACAATAAAATATGTGGACGAGTTCTGTAATAATTTAAATGTAAAACCTTATTTTACAAAAGGGGATAAATACCCTAGTTGGTATTTTATAAATTAATTTAATGAGCGACTGTTTTATTTTAGCTACAGGACCATCTTTGTTAAATTTAACGAATGATGAAAAGGAATATATTAAAAGTTGCAATATTCTTTCTGTTAATAGGTATTTGTGCTTTTATGACATGATAGGTATAGAGCCAGATTCAAACCTTTATGTTGATCAAGACCACAAAACAAAACCTATACTAAGAGAGTCCGTTAGAAAATTCGGGGACAAAAGGTTAAATTATTATACAACTCAGTCAAATTTACAATACTTACACGATATTAACAATAATAATTGGAACATTATAAAACTTAACAATTATAATTATCAAAAATTTGGCAACTCCATTGATGACAGTTTGTTTTGGTGCTCTATCATCGGAATGGCAATAAATTTGGCTTATATCATATATCCGAATAAAAACATAAAGGTTATTGGAATGGATGGTGGTTTAATGACTCATTTTTGGTGCAAAGATATGATAGAAAATCCAAAACATTATAATGCTGATTCTGGACAAAATTTAGACCATTCTGTAAAAAATAATCATCAAGTATGTAATTGGTGGCCAAATGGTAGCAAAATAGTAAATAGTTTTTTTAAAGATAAAAAGGTGAACGTTTATAATTGTAACAAAGAGTCTTGGTTTGTTGAAAATAAATTAATGAACTATAGGTCAATTTTGCAAAAAGTCCAAATATGAACGCTCAATCGCCAAATATAACGCTTGTCACTGCATGTTATGATCTTCAACGAGATCAATTAAAAGATTTTGGCCGCCCGTATTCTTTTTATATTGACAATCTTTGCAATTTGTTGACTTTAAAAGATTACAATTTTGTAGTTTTCACTGATAAGAAAACCAAAGAATTGGTCAAAGAAAAAATAAACACTGGCAAAAACGTAGTATTTGTAGAAAAGGAAATTGAAACAATTTATAAAAATAATTGTGAAATTTTCGATAGGATAGAAAAAATCAGGACAAATAAGGAGTGGTATAATCAAAAAGACTGGCTCGCAAAATCCCCACAGGCGCAGCTTAAATACTATAATCCATTGGTGTTAAGCAAGTTGTTCCTACTTCATGATTCTAAAATTTTAAATTTTTTTAATAGTGATTTCTTTTTTTGGATAGATAGCGGGATTAATAGCACTGTTTCAAACGACTATTTAATAAATGGTATAAATTTAATAACCGATTTAATAAATGATAATAAGTTTTTGTTTTTGGCATTTCCTTATGAGGCGGATGGAGAGATTCACGGTTTCAAAAAGGAGGAGTTGGATAGTTACACTGATGGTGACGAAGTTACTCATGTTTGTAGAGGTGGTTTTTTTGGCGGCCATAAAAGCGTGATTAGCAAAGTTAATAGTGAATATTATGACCTCTTAAATAACATCACCTTTGAAGCTAAAACTTTTGGGACAGAAGAGTGTATTTTTTCCCTTCTTCCCCGTTTAAATGAGGATCTTTATTTGGTTGCAGAGATCGGGGAGGATGGTTTAATTTATAAATTTTTTAAAGATTTAGAAGAAGATAGAGTTAATTTTGTAATGGGTAAGAGAGGGGATTTGCGCCAAATTATAAAAAAAGATAAGAAAACAGCTCTTTATATTTTAACATTTAATTGTCCGCAACAGCTAAAAGCTGTAGCATATTCCATTTTTGAAAACGACGATTTTTATAATAATAGCGAACTTTTTATTATAGATAATAGTGAAGATGACAATTACTCCAAACAAAACAAAGAAATTGCCGACAAATTAAAATTCAATTATATTAAATTGCCACATAATTATGGTGTTTGCGGCGGTAGACAATTTGTTGCGGAACACTTTGATAGAGAAGGGTTTGACTATTATATATTTTTTGAGGATGACATGGTGTTGAATTTGCTCCCCAACGGGGAAGTTGATAAGTTTGGCTTCCCAAAACATTGTGATGATTTATACTTTCAAATTCACGAGATTTTAGAAAAAGAAGGTTTGGACTTTTTAAAATTGAACTTCACAGAGTTCTATGGCGATTGCAGTAAAGGCTGGCACTTTTTAAATATATCCAAGGAGATTAGAGAAAAATATTATCCAAATAGAAAAAAGAATGTTAATAATTTACCCCCAACAAAATTCACAAAAATTGCCAAAAATGGAGAATTTGGGTTGACATACGCTTTAGGAGATGATATATTTTATTCAAATTGGCCGATCTTATTTTCAAAGTCTGGAAACAAAAAACTTTTTCTTGACAAAAAACTGGAAAAGCCTTATGAACAGATATGGATGGGGCGCAATTTTGAATTGCAAATGAAAAAAGAGATGAAATCTGGAGTTTTGTTATCGTCTCCAATTAATCATGAGAGAAATATTTTTTATGAAGGAAAATTAAGAAGAGAGAATTGATTGAACAAAAAAAAATAGTAAAATAACAATAAAAAGACATGAATAAATTGGATTATTTAAAAAAAATGATCAATCAGGAGGTTTGGGTTATTGATGAACCTAAAAGCTGGATCGGGATCGTTGAAAGCGTTTTCAATTCAGAAACTCTTGTGGTTAAAAACGTTGTGAAGGGAACGATTCATAATGTCAGTATCTTCGACATTAGAAAACAATAAAAAGTGTAAAGCTAATATGAAAAAAATAGCCAAATTGCTCGACCACATTATTGATGTTGCAAACGAATTTGATGTTGAACGTCATTTTATGATTAGGGAGATTGAAAATTTATCAAAATCTCTCGATGTTAATCAAAATGGAAAATTCAACCATTGGTCGGGGACAATGAAGTTGTTTTTGAGTTAAAAAACCTAAAAAGACTGTTAAAAGACTTGACAAACGAATAAAAAAATGCCAAGATTTAAGAATAACGTAAAATCATATAAGATAGTTTCTGTCGGTGGACGACGAGAGTATGAAACTTACGGAGCTTTTCCCCATGACGAGGAGGGCTTCGAGCAAGCCGAAGACTTCAAGGAGCGCATTGAAGATCGTCATCCACATCTCGATTTTGAAATTATCGAATAAAAATACGATAATATATGAGTGAAGACAAGGAAAAAATGGTAAAGCTGGCATTACAGCTCGCAAATCTTTGTGAGCAAAAAATAAAAATAGACCAAAAAATTCAGTCTTTAAAATTTACTTTACAAAAACTGAAAAACGGGGACACCTCAGTAATAAAACAATCGAAACAACAAAAATACGAGGATGAAATTATTTCTATTTTAAAAGATTTTGGAGGTAAAGCCCCATCTAAAAAAATCCAAGGCAAGTATTCTGGTAAAAATTGTTCGATTTATCTTGCAAAAATGGTTGGTGATGATAAACTGCAAAGAGTCGGGCATGGAGTTTACGCTTTGAAGGATAGTGGTAACAAAGTTGTGCAACCGTTGCTCGGTGAGGAAAACAATTTCAACATAGAATAACAACATAACAACATAATAATATGTATTTCGGTGGAGTTATAGGGCAGGAAAAAAACAAGAAGATGCTCGGCTTTTATATTGACTATTACAAAAGGTTCAATATTTCGCCGCATTTTATGTTTGTGGCAGCGAAGGGCAATGGCAAAACCATGCTCGCAACAAAATATTCGGAGCACTTATATAATGAGTCCAATGGGCTAAAAAGATTTGCACCAGCCATAAACGCTTCCAACCTATCCAATGTTGATGATTTTTGGGCTAATATTGTCCTCCCATATGTTGATTCGACAAACAGTTACACCATTCTTATTGATGAAGCTTCAGAGTTACCGAGAGACATCTCATTTATGCTTTTGACAGCATTGCAACCTAACGATAATAATCGCAATACAGTCACTCATGAGGGGGTTTCTGTTGATTTTAATTTTAATAAAACGACATTTTTATTTGCCACAACAGACCCACAAAGGGTCAATAACGCCCTTAAAGACAGGCTAAAAACCATCACCCTTGAGAATTACAGCTCCACCCAAATCCAATCAATAATAGAAAATAAATTAAAAGGCGAAAACATTTCAACAAATCCACAGTCGCTAAAGAAAATAACCAACTATATCAAGTATAATGGTCGCAGTGCAGTATTAATTTCAAAAGACATTATAAGTTACTGCCAATTGAATAATAGGTCTTTCTTTGATGAAAAAACATGTAAGGATGTTATTGAACTGCATAATCTCAAACCATACGGCTTAAATAATAACGACTTACAAATTTTACAAGCCTTATCTTTAAAATCGCATACAAAGTTGATGGATTTAGAAGCTATTACAGGATTGGAGTCAGCGGCTATTAGGGTAGAATTTGAGTCTAATTTGATACGAAATGGGTTGATGGGAAGAGAGACGAAGGGTCGCTTTTTAACGGCGAAAGGAAGGGAGTATTTGAAAAAATATTGCCATTAATAATCATGGAAAATATAACCAATAAATATTCTTATCTCTTTGAATATCCCTGCCTTCGACAGGGGGAGGACAAAGAAATATTCACAGCCATAGAAAAAGGAATCGACGTAGAATTAAATAAAGAGAGACTTTTCAATGCCTTCTTTAAAACAATATATAAAGAGGCGGCCAAAATTGTCAAGTCTGGTTATCATGATGATTTCGAAGAAGCCCTTAATCACGTCACTGTATTTTTCTATAAGGGAATTGACACTTACGACATGAATAAGGGGGCATGTTTTTATACTCATATTCGATATTGGATTCAATGTGCAACTTACAAATGTGACAAACTGAGAAAAGACCCTGAATTAGTCGATCTTGACTTAAACTTTGAGTTTGAAGATAATAATAACAATAATTATTACGATTGCAATACCTCCGCTAAACAAAAAAAAGAAATCTTGGAGTATTGTGAGAATTACTGCTCTGGGGTCAATGCCATAGATAATATAGAGAAGAGAGATTTCCTTAACCAAATAAACAATTTCATAAAAAACAACAAATTTTTAAAAAATAAAGATAAAGTCGCTTTTATTGAGTTTTATGGTTTAAACAATGTTGATTGTCCAGTTGGCACAACTGCGAGGGCATTAGGTGAAAAATATGGCGTTTCGAGCCAAGCTATTTTAAACAGGATGGCTAAAGTTGAAAGAGAATTGAAATCTCATTTTATCAGCGAAAAAAATTTCCTATTTAATGCTTGATTTAATAATTTTTGGCGTTAAATTAATAACGTCATGATTAATGAATTAGGTTTTACAGAAGCGAGAGAGATCAAAAAGTGGCGTTGTGAAGAGTATCTTTCTTTAGAGGAAGTCTCCAAAAGATTCTACAATCGCTACGGCGATGATAATGGCTTTATACCAAGGCGCACGAAAGAGGAGAAGTATACAAATTTCTTTAGCCGAATATGGGGCTACGATATTTTAGTAGCGGCGCAACTTACTCTCAATGAGTCTAGAAATTCTAAGGGGTGGAATTTGCCAAAATTGTAATGGAAAAATTGAAAATTGTTATTTTTGCGGCGACCCTATTCATCTTAACAGTTTCCTGCGTTTCCTTTAAGGAAAAAAGTGATTTTGAGAAGAAGAATGATGTTGACAAAAAGCCATTTATAGGGTTTAATAATGAGGATGGCAATAAAGTGAATTTATCTGATGCCAAAGAAACGGTTTGGGAATGGAGTTTAACTTACACAAATAATTAAAAAATATGAGACAAAAAATAGCAAAAAAAATTAAAAAAGCAATCGAAAAAACAATCGAGGAGAATATCGAAAATAGAGAGTTGATTGTGCTAAAATCTTATAGGAGAGCAAAAGAGGCTTATTCTTCAATGACGATGGGTCAAAAAAAGAGTTTTAATAAAAGTTTGGAAATTTAAATTATGGTCAAAACTTGTGAAAATTGCGCCCATAGAAAGGGAAAAGATCCATATTATTATAATTATGATTAATAAATTAAAGAAAACAAGAGTATATTTGGCTGGGCCGCTAGAATTTAATACAGACAAGGAGGCAATCGGGTGGAGGAATTTTGTAACAGACGAATTGTCTAAGATTGGAGTAATTAGTTTGGACCCAACGAAGCAGGTTTTTACTTCTGATAAACTTGAAAACGATAGTATCAGAAACAGTTTTAGAAATGATATTAAAAATGGAAAGTGGGATGAGGTTGCCGAATATTTTAGCAAGGTAATTTATTTAGACACAAGATGTATTGATATTTCTGACTTCGTTATTATTAATTGGCAAGATTTTAAAACCCCAACGTTTGGGACGGTCCATGAGGTTGTATTAGCAACTCAGCAAAAAAAAGTTATTTTTAATATTTGTGAAAATGTTAATAACGTTCCGTTTTGGTTAATCGGTCTACTGAAGGGCAAGCAGTACTTTTATAATTCTGTAGAGTCGTGTATTGAAACAATTAAAAAAATTGACTCTGGAGAAATTCCTATGGAATCAAGAAAGTGGAAACTTCTCCGAGAAGATTTAAGATAGTTGAAAATTATGAAAATTTCATTAAAACTAAATAGAGCATACCCTTGGGATACCCTATCGGTAACATCCGATAATATGAATTGCCATTATGATATTGACGAGCAAGAAAGAGAAGATTATGCTGATGATTTTTTTAACATCGCTCTTGAGTTGGCTGGAAAAGGAAAAGATAGAATTGAAGGTTTGGATAGTTTGTTAAAAGAAGTTGAGAATAAAGAGTTAATTGATGTTTTGTCACTTAGATATGGATTATCCAACAGATGAATTTTCATGGAAGATAATAGATAAAATTTATGATTTTGCGCCAAGAAATTCAAAAATTCTCAAAGTGGGAAAATTCTCTTCTTATGGCTATTTTTGGTAAGGAAAACATTGTTGCCACTCCAAAAGACTTAACATTCTTAAAAAAGAAAGTTTTTGTATTGACATTGAAGAGGTTTTATGACAAGTTAAAGAAAGGAAATGACAGCTTTTCAAGATACAAAATTTTGATTAAGAGCATTTTTGATAAGATGGGAATTGAAGGTTATGAAAACTAACGACTTGGAAAAACAACAATAATTTAATGGGCAAGATAGTATTAATGGATTCAATACTGTTTCATTCTAGGTAGAAACTAAGGTTCGATATGTTGCGGCGTCTGATCAACGTATTGCAAATAGAACAACGGTGATGTAGAGTCGCCGATATGCCAGTTCGAGTCTGGCCTTGCCCTAAATTTAATAAAAAATAAAAAAAATATGCCATACATACAAAAAAAAGATAGAAAACGTTTTGACGCCCTTTTGGGCGATTTGGAAGTCGCGACACAAAAAATCTCTGCTGGCGAGCTAAATTATTTACTCTCCTCTGTAATTTGGAGGATTTTTGAAAACAATAAGAGTTACTCTAAGGCGAATGAGCTAATGGGGGTCTTGGAATGCGTAAAACAAGAATTTTATGCAAGAAAAGTAACGCCTTATGAAAGGGAAAAGCAAGAGCAGAACGGCGATATTCTAGAATAAAAAAAAATTGATTATGAAAATTGCAGTTTCAGGGTCAAGAAGCCTTGACAGCGACAAGGTAAAAGAGTATCTCTATGATGTTCTTGATAGAAATATTGAAAAAATTGATTGTTTAATTTCTGGGGGGTGCAGGGAGGGCGCTGAAAAATTTGCACTTGATTGGACTTATGACAATGGTGGCGTCCATATTATTATCAGGCCAAGAGGAAAAGGAGGGACTTTTAAAAAAAATAATGTTCTTGTTGAAAGGTGTGATATTTTGTTGGCATTTTACGATAATCATTCCAAGGGGACGAAAGACGCCATAGACAAGGCAATTAAAAAAAATAAAAAAATTATTCTTTTTATCTTTGATGAAGTGTCTGGAGAGCATGTCGAGACGAAAAAACTTAATTATTAAAATTTATGAAAATAAATATTCAACACGAAAAATCAGAAACAATTTGCGATATCACTGGCAAGAAAAAGAAGGAAGAGATTGGCTGGGGCAATTTTTATATGTGGCCATTGTTTTTTGACAAAGATGAATTCGAAGCTGTAGTGGAGGAGGAAAAGTCGGAGTTAGAAGGAAAGAAACTGAGCGAAAAAAGAAAAAGGGAGTTAAAAAGTTATTGTTATTATGATGATATATCATTTGACCTTGATATTTCTCCGAAAATTTGCAAAGAAATTTATAAATTCCTAAAAGATAAATACCCAAAGCAAATGAAAAAGTTTGAAAAACAAAATTTCATAGACGGGAAGGAGTTGGTTTGATATGAGTAGAACGAACAAGCACCCTTTAAAAGCCCTAAAAGAAAATATTAAAAAGAGCTATGATATTTTAAGTTATTTCAATGAGGATGATCTTTATTTTAATCCAGAAATCAACTATAATTGTTATGGCGGGAGCTTAGAAATTGAATTTACACGCCCATTTAGGATGAATCAAAAGAGCAATACTATCTTATTAACAGTAGAAGTAGACAACACAATGTTTGTTGATTCTAATGAAAGAAAATTCACAACCGATGAATTTAAAAACCTTGACTATTCTAAAATGAATGATAGAATAGAGGTAATTACATTGATTAAAGAGTTTTTAAAAAGTTGAATTTATTATGAATTATTTCTCCAGCGATTTTCACATCGAACATTTGAATATGGCTAGAAATAGAGGTTTTATTTCTGCTAAAGAAATGGAAGGCTGTATTGTTGATAATTTTAACTCTACAGTTTCCAAAAGAGACACCTTCTTTCATTTAGGTGATTTTTATTGGACAAACAACATGGAGGGTATTAGAAAGTTTATTGCAAAATTAAATTGCAAAAAGATAATTTTTCTGAAAGGAAACCATGACAAACCTCTAATAAAATTCATGAAGGCGACCAAAAATTCAAGACTGGAATTGCATAGTGATTATTTTTTGAAAGACAATGGTTGTAATTTGCACCTTTATCATTATCCAGTCGAGGACTGGGTGGGTATGATAAAAAAGGATAAAAATGGTAATAGAATTGGCGGATCGTATATGCTTCATGGGCATGAGCATTCAGATTGTGAAATTGTAAATAGGAAAATGTCAAGAAGGTTAAATGTGAATATTGAACTTCACAATTATAGACCTTTATGTGTTGATGATATAACAAGTCTATGTTAGTCACCCAATAAACTTGTTTCGTTTTAAAAGATTGGATCTTGCTTCTTTCGGCTGGAGATTTGATAATGCCCAACATTTTTTAAATTCTTCATCTTCGTGGGAGGTATATTTAAACCAAGATTGTGGAACGACATGATCAATATGCCAACAATCTGTATGATCACCATTTGGATTTCCATAATTTTCCCAATTCATCCAAGGCTCCCAGAGGGACTCTAAATGGTTTTTAAGATCATTCACCGTATAGCCTACCAGTTTCTCCCAGCTATACCCATTTTTATTACCCTTTAGAGCGCACCTAATCAATGCTGATGTATTTTTCCCTAGTTTAAACTTAGGATCGTTTTTCCTTCTTTCTCTTTCCCTCTTATTGGTTTTGTGTCTATTTTTTTTGCCGTATTTTTTAGCGTAATCTTTAATTTTTTTTAAATGTTTGCGGTAATAATTTTTCTTATTAATTTTTATTTTTTGCTCTCTTGTTATGTAAGGCCCAAGAGCATTCTCTTTTACCCATTTTTTCTCATCTTTCGACAATGCTTTGTTATTCTTTTTTCTTTCATAATATTTTCTACCACTAATTTTAGCTTTAGTCTTATCTCTAGACTGTTTTTTGCAATATTTACACCTACATTCCCACCCATCTTTTTTTGAGGAGTCTTTATTAAAATCACAAATTGGTTTTGTAATTTTACATTTCGAGCATGTTTTTTCTTCTATATTCATAAGCTATCATATATTTTTACACAAAAAAACGTTAATTGTCAAAAGGGTGCTTGACTTTGTCTCTAAAAGGTGATAGCTTATGTAGAGATCGGGGGATTAACGGACTCCCTATTAAACTTTACACTGATATAAAAAGAATTGTTGATGGGCAAGATTGAAGACGGTGTGATATTTTGCGCGATTTTTCTATCCATGATTATTATCGGTTATTTAAATTTTAAAATTGTGGGTCATAAGGTCTACTACAATGACAATCCTCTTCTAATACAACAAAAAGTAAATGAATAATGAAAACCCTTTGCAAATTATTAGGAGGCTCACATCTTTACGGCTTGGCCAATAAAGATAGCGATATTGATCATAGAGGTGTATTTTGTAATACTGAATTGAGCAAAATTATCGGTTTAGATAGGTTTGATTGTGAGAATAAACAAAACAATGAGGTCGACTCTATTCTTTTTGAAATTCGCCACTATTTCAATCTATTGAGAAAAACCAACACTCAAGTTTTGGAAATACTTTTTGCGCCGCGATCTTCTTTTTTGGAATTGGACGCTAAGTTCGAAGAACTTGTATTAAATAATAGGGATAAGTTTGTTGATAGCAAGAGATTTTTTAAGAGTTTGATGGGATATGCCCAAGGAGAACGTCGCCTTGTTAATGGCGAAAGAGCTGGGAAGATTGGCAAAAAAAGATACGAATCTGTCAAGAGATTCGGCTACTCTCCGAAAAACCTAGTGAACTATTTAAGACTAATGCTTGTGGGTGAGCATTTTTTTGAAACAGGCAATTATATTGTTGACTGTTCTCAATTTAAAGAATATGATTCTCTAAAGATGATTAAAAACAATCCAGAAAGACTTAGTGTTGATTATGTTAATGGATTAATGGATTCGCTTGAGGAGATTACAAAATTATCGTTTTACAATAGAGACCAATCTAAAGACTTGACGTTTGATGAAGAATACGCTAATAATTGTTTATTGGAAATTTATAAGGAGTTTTTAGAATAATTGATTGAAAAATAATATTATGGCCCAAAAAGAAAAAACATTACAAGATTTTAAAAAATCAGTTAATTATGATACTTTAACCACAAGTATTTCGAGTACCATTTACAATGATGATTCATTATTGGATATTAGAAGCGAAATTTTAGAAAAAATTACCAGTCATTACAGAACATTAGGTATAAAAACTTTCGAGCCAAAAGATACAGACATTTTCTTTTCTATTTGTCAAGGTGATGTTTACGCATATGTTATAGCGCCAAATGAAACAGAAGAAAACAAAAAAAGTAGAATTAAAAACGAAGAAATTTTAGCAGAAAAAGAATACAATAAATACTTAGAAAGAAAAGAGCGCGCCAAAAATCACAAAATCAACTATAAGAAAAAACTATATGAAAAATTAAAAGAAGAGTTGGCCGCTCTAGAGAAAGAATTGAAATAGTATTATGATTCAATTTTTTATTGCCATAACTGGAATGGCTCAAATTTGGCTTCTCTCTGAAAAGTCAGAGAATAGGAGAAAATTAGCCTTGCCAGTAATGATACTAAGCAATGTATTTTGGTCGATAGAAACTCTCAATAAGGAATTGTGGGGGATGCTATTTTTGAACTTGTGGTATTGGGCGTGCTCTCTTAAAATGCTATACTTATATTATATTAAGAAATAAAAAGAAGGTAAAGTAATATGCACAAAATTGATGCCGAAAAATTCATTAAAGAAAGACTAAGTGGTGTCCCGCCACAAATTGAATTTATTGACCAAATCCATTCAAAGCACGACTTCCCATCGCTGAATTTTTATTGTGCTGGCGGCGCAATTAGAGATATTTTTGATGGAAATTTGGGCAGTTTTTCGGATATTGACCTATTCCCAAGGGAGCAAAAAGATTATGATAACCTAATAGCACTTCTGAGAGATAAATTCAACGCCACAGAAGAGAAGGAAAACGATTTCAACACTTCTTTTAACGTGCAATTCAAGATCGAAAAGAAAAACGACAACGGCGAGGAACTGGAGGAGGTTTTTGAATTTATTGTTCAGGTTGTGAAATTTTATCATTCCTCTGTTGAGGATTTGTTGGATAAATTTGACTTTACAATTTGCCAATTCCTCTATAGCGGCAGAAACGATGAGTTTGTATTAGGTGAGAATAGCCTCCTAGACCTAAAAAACAAAAAATTGGTAATTAATAAGATCACCTATCCTCTTTCAACGATGAGAAGATTTTTTAAATACACAAATAAAGGATTTTATGCTTGCTCTGGATGTTTAAAAACGTTTATAATGCACGTCAGACAAGAAGAGGGCGGCGATTTGGATAAAGAGCCAGAGTATATTGATTAGAGATAAAAATAAAAAATATTATGAAATTGAGCATTTATAATAAAGAAAAGTGGCCAATAACATTGGACGATATAGTTTTTGTTCCTTTTTGTGATTTTGGAGATCAAGATGGCAGCCCCATGATTTTAGATGGAGATTTTTGCGCCACAACAGATTGTGAAGCTAGAGATCATTGGTGGTTTAAAGATCCATCAATGAGAACAAGTATAAAGAAAATGTCTGCCAAGGAATACATACAAAAATATGCTATTGACAGGCATGATATGAATCCATTTTGGACTATAAATAGGCTAGAAATGCTAAAGAATAACACTCATCTTTTTGACAACAATGAAAAATAAGCAAAAAAATATGAAAAGCCCCCCAACAATTAAAGTCGTTTCCTATAAAGAAAATGAAGATGGTTCAGCAACAGTCGTTTTTGACACAAGCGAAGAATTCGACGCTTTCTACTTGAAGGAAACTGGAAAATCGAAGATCGTAGAAGAAGAATTATCCTCTTTTATTCTTGACCTTTTGGAGAAATCTGTTAATAATATTGACGATTGGAGCATTAATGAAAACAATAATCCACGTTAACCAGCACAACATAAAACGAAATGCCAAAAACGGCACAAAAGACCCCGTTTTAACTTGTAAAACTTACAAAAGTAACGAATACTGCAACCAAGTTGATATTTTAGATAAAAATGGAAAAATTGTAGCCAAAGTAATTTATAGCCCCGACAAACCTTTAAAATGCGGGGCTAGAGTTTGGATCGAAACGGAAAACGACATTGAAATATATTAAAAGAAAAAAAACACTGTGGTAACTAATATTTCTAATTTTGAGGCACTAAAACCCACAAAAACCTATAAAAAAATCCAAAAAGCCAAGCAATATTTTTTGAATAAAATTCATGCGGCGGCACCAATTATGGATGCCGAAAGCGCCACAATCTTTGAAGAGGCGGAGATTTCTTTAGAAATTATTAAGAGCATTGAGGATAGCTTTTTAAAAGGAGAATAACGATATGGAAGATAAAGATGTAAGAAATGTTTGTATTTTGGTTGGCTTCGCATTATCATTGATGTGGATATGCAGTTCAGTAGACAACTACAACGAAGAAAAAACAAAACAACTTGAAGTTGAGCTTGAAATTTTAAAATATGAAAATAGAGCGACCAATTTTGTTAACGGTTTGGAATAATTAATATTATGATTAGTATAGGACTTTGCAATATAAAAAATCCTTATAATTTCGGCTCTATTTGCCGTCTTGCGGGTTGTTATGGAGCGTCTTCTGTCATCTATCAGGGCGATAGGTTTTTAAAACATTCTACAGACACTACAAAATTTTGGCGACACAATAGTATTATTAGATCTGACAATTTGATAAAAAGCAAACCAATAGGATCAAAATTAATTTCCGTGGAATTAACGGACAATGCTTCTAATTTAGTTGATTTTGTTCATCCTAAAAGCGCGTTTGTTGTAGTTGGCGGTGAGGATTCTGGAATTGATCAGAATATTCTTGACAATTCAGATTTCACCGTATATATTCCAACAAAGCATTGCTTAAATGTATCAATGGCTCTTAATCTGGTTCTTTATGATAGGATAGTCAAGGGTATTAATGATAGAAGGTGATAAAATTATGCAAGTATTTTTGCCATACTCAAATATAGAAGAGAGTGTTAAACATCTCGACAACCAACGGCTCAACAAACAGATGGTCGAGTGCCATCAAATTTTGAATGCCATTGTTAATAAAACTGGTTGGAAAAGTCATCCAATCTCAGTTATGTATTCCAACAATATCAATTCTTTGGTTGATTATGGGTTGGCGGCTTGCCTTGAGGCCAAGGGCCGAAATATTAAGTGGGAAAAAAATTACGACAAAATCATCTCTTTTTATAACGACTCTTTGACTGATGACCCACCCGAATGGCTCGGGCGACAAGATATTCACGATAGCCATAAGTCCAGACTATTGTGTAAGGGTGAAATTGATATGTTGTGTTTAGCTATTAAAAAGCACTTTAAATTTAGGTCGATCAACACTTGGCTCTTAGCCAATCCAATCTTCAAAAAAGAAAAAAATTATTTAAAATTTCAAGATATTAACAGATTGCGCCAAATTGTCAAAGAGAACCAGATTTCTCTGGATGGATATAAAAATTATTATAAACAATACAATTGGCAAGTTCCAATGGATTCAGAATATATATGGGCAAAACAATGAAAAACAAAATTATCAAACCAATGTTAGTCAATATTTGGCAGAAGCACGCAGAGGGACATTGGGCCGTTATTACGACGAATGGGGTGGTCACCCCTTCAGGGGACAATGTAATGGGAGCAGGAGTCGCATTAGAGGCCAAGGAACGCTTTCCAGAGATGCCTCGCAAACTTGGGGCTATGCTCAAAAAGCATGGGAATAATGTTTTTGTATTTCCAGAATATCGTTTAATCACTTTCCCAACTAAAGACCATTACAAAGACCCCTCAAAGATTGATTTGATTAAAAGGGGGATGGGACAATTATTCGATTTGATTAACAATCATGATGAATTGGCAATCGAAAAAATTTATTGTCCGCTTTTAGGATGTGGTTATGGTGGATTAAATTGGGAAAATGAAGTTTCTCCAGAGATTTATCTTGACTATTTGCGGTTTAATGGTAGGCTGATCTTTGTAACAAATAGATAAAAAAGTAATATTATGAGTGAAACAGTAAAAGAAATAATCGAACTAATTAATGGTGCTAAAATCCCTTCCCCTCATTGGGTCGAAGATATAGTCGGTTGCGAAGACCTTAAACACGTTGCGAGCCTTGATCCAGATAAGCATCGATGGTATATTTGCACAACTGAAGTTTTTCAGATCGGCGATGAATTTATCGGTGTTTTTGGCCCGACAACCCTTTTATCAGAGGGTATGGGTTACGTTGACATCGGGCATACCTGTGAAGCTTTCGAAATGGAACGGGTTCCTTCGGTTACATATAAAATAAAAGAATAAAAAAAGTAATATTATGAACAAAACAAACAAAAAGCAAAAAATATATAATGCACGCATCCTAATTGATGAGGAAGCTGGAACGGTGAAAATCATGAAGGTTGAACAAAAAGCGGGACTAAACCAATTTAGAGACCATTGGAGACCCGCAACAAGCAGGGATGTAGCTCGATTGATTAACCGTAGCAAAATTATCATCAAGTAGAAGAACGGGCGCTTTTGCGCCCAAATTTTTTTCATTATGGACATTGATGATCTTATTGGTTATATTTTAGATGCTGACCTCGTCATCGTAGATAACAATTATTATTTTATCAATTTTAATTATAATGATGACATTCTCGACAATTTAATATTGAAAGAAGGATTATTCGTCGGCGGCCAAAAGAAAAAGAATAAGTTGAGTTTAAGATTCGACACTAGCAGTCTAAAAAACGCAAAGGTGTCGAAGAATATTATTGAAATGAGAGATACAAAGGGAAAGCTTCGAAAATTGGAATTGATGACTTTAGAGCCATTTTTAACATTATGAAAGTAATAATCAATAACAACTTTATAATTTCCAATACTCAACCTTCATTAAATATATTAAAGGTTTTAGGGGTAAATTATGAATATCTAGGTCATTTTTTAAAGATTTTGGAGCAAGAAATAAAAGTGGACGAAAATCAGTTGGGAGATTTTTATAGATTTATTTTAAAAGGAGCGGACATATCCAACTCTAATATTTTTTATGACAGTGAAAATTCAGAAGTTTGTATAAACTTTTATTAAATTCTTAAAGATTGTGATTATTGATTTAAATAGCATAGATAGAAATAATTTTCAAGTTAAAGAGGGTATTTTTTGTAATGAAAAGGCTTTTTTAGTCACTCCAAACCATATTGGCACCAAATTCACTCAAAGGAATAAGATTTTTCGATCTTCTATTTGGTCTGAAGATGGGGAGTTGTTAAGTGGTGGGTTAAAGAAATTCGTCAATGCAGGGGAGAACCCAGAAAACTTTCCATTGCCAACTTCTTTAAACAATACATCTGCGGTATTAAAGATAGACGGATCGAGTTTAATTTTGAACAAAAGAAATGGAATTTTAAATTGTCGCACAAGGGGGACATTTGAAGCATCTGGGATGGAAAATTATTATGAGCTGCAAGTCTTGCAAGAAAAATACCCATTTGCTTTTGACAATCCATTGCTAAACAATGAAGATTGTAGTTTTGTTTTTGAATGGGTTTCTCCTGAAAACGTTATTGTAATTAAATATCCCGAGCCAGACATTTACCTACTTAATATAATTAAGCATTCTAATTATAGTTATTATACTCAAAGCGAGATCAATGAAATTGCAAGAGAATATGAATTAAAGCGGCCTGAAATTCATTTTTTCAATACAGTTGATCAAATGGCTTCGGAAGTAAAGTATTGGAAGGATAATGAGGGTATTGTATTGTATCATAGCAACTCTCAAGAGTGCCATAAATATAAAGCTGACCGATACCTTTACATCCATTCTATAAAATCATCTTTAAATACATTAGAAAAACTAATAGATCTATTTTTATTATCTGGCGCGACAAATTTTAATGAATTTTTTAAGTATATTGAAGAGAATATCGATTATGAGGTTGCAAGACATTTTATAGGTGAAATCTCAAATATTTGCGAAGCGAATAAAGAAGTGAATAAAATCCTTGACCACATGAGGAGTTTTGTGTTAAGTTTGCAGGGAATGAGCAGAAAAGAACAAGCAATTAAAATCACTTCATCTTACGGAACTACGAACAGGAGTTCATTCGCGTTCACTTTATTAGACAACAAGGAATTAGAAAATAAACAAATCAAAAAACTATTCTTTCAGGTTTTGAAGTAAATGAAAATTTTAACAATTGATAAACATGCCTTTTTTAGAGGGGATAAAAGTCTCGTAAAATCAGTAGCATACAAAGATGATTATGTTGATGCAGGATGTTTTAAATGTATTGTTCTTTTAAATGAATTGGGATATAAGACTAAATATTCTTGCTCGGGACTTCATAAAGATCATGTAACCGAAAAACATGATATTGGTGGATATATAGCCTTTCCTCAATATAGAAAAGTATTGCATAATTTATTTTCAGATTTGGGGTGGGAAATTGAAAGAGACTGGATGATTTATAAAAATCCATTGATAGTCAGAACGGGTTACAAGAAAAGAAAAAGTCAATACAAAACAAATAAAATGTGGCGCGACTTGGAAGGAGAGCTTAAAAGATTAAAAAATGAAAGAATATAAATTTAGATTTTGGTGCAAAAAGGGCAAGCAGTGGGTCAAAAACATGGGGCTTGACGAGAACGGCAAAATCGTTGATCTTAGCGAATGTTTTCAGAATGATGCTGGGGAGAATGGAGAGTATTATATCATCCAACAATACACAGGAATAAAAAGCAAAGATGGTAAAGAAATTCACGAAGGAGACATTGTTAAAGCCCACGATAGTTGGGACAATAGATCTTTTTGTGGTGAAGTTATTTATAGTCAGGATCTAGCGTCTTTTGTTTTTTTGAGTGATGGCGATGAGTATTATCTCACTTCTTTTGATTTGGAGATTGTAGGCAATATTTTTAAATCATCCAGAGGATTTGAAGAAAAGATTGGATTTGATAAAGAGAGGTGCGACATGGTAATGGAGGCACTTGACAAGATACGGCCCGTTGGAAAGCTATTTTAAAAAAGAGAAAAGACTGGTATTAATAACGATTAAAAAAATATGAATGAACTACTTAAAGAAATCTTAGAGGATTATGTTTCAAAAAATAGTCAAATCAATTTAAATAGTGGCGCAGCTAGAGAAAATTTAGCGGCTTTTATTGTTGACGAATTGGATAAAAATGATTATATTATAGCAAATCGAGAAGAATTTGAGCTTGTTTTTGAGTAAAAAGATATGATTGATAACCCTTATTTATTTGTATATTATAAAGAAGAATGAATATTGAAACACCAAATCAGCTATTCAAGTTAATTAAAAGTTTTCTAATCTGCCCGTCTAATATTTTAGAGTGTTTTGTCTCAGAATCATTTGTTAAAAATAAAGCACATGCGGAAACCTATAAGAAAGAATGGGTCTATTATATGAGGTTTTGGCGCGGCCCTTTTAATGAGTGCCCAATAGAAATAAAATATAACTATTTCAGACAGTTAGATGAGGATGAGGTTGTTAGTTTGATTTGCAGGGAATTGCTGACTCCAAATTCTCCGTACTTTTTGAATAGAAAAAAGAAGAAGATTTACAAAAGAATAGAAATGATGTGATAAAAATATGAAAGATTTAGTAGAAAAGTACTTAAAGCAAAAGGAATATTACGATAAGGCTGAAAGCAAATGCCGTTTTTGGCGAGGCAAAAGCAATAAAACTTTACAAGACCTTCAATCCCAACTCAGTAAAAAAGGTTTGCTTAATGAAGGTAATGTCATTGATGCAGGAAACGGAATGATTATAAAAGTATCAGATTGTGTTCGTTTTTGGAGTCCTTGTATCGAAATTAAAGAGAAGAAAAATTTAAAAGAGTAAAAAA
>Ga0070749_10000188_pt1 | contig 38425 bp, 58 predicted proteins | sample VirMetDEL_Nov_18_FD_75180 | JGI IMG/M metagenome (GOLD analysis project Ga0070749, IMG submission 75180) | Aqueous microbial communities from the Delaware River and Bay under freshwater to marine salinity gradient to study organic matter... | ecosystem: Environmental > Aquatic > Marine >...
CGCCGAGGCAACAAGCCGCGCCATGTCTCGGATTTCCTGCTCCACGGCCGCTTCGTCCATCTCTTTCCGCTTCAACGCCATCTCCTGTGCGTACCTCATGCCGCCGCCCTCATGCGCTTCCACGTCAGATATTCAGCGCCCTCTTCAACATTAGTAAACACCGTTATCAAGCGGTTGTCATCGTCCGCGTACTGAGGGTCAATAATAGTTACGGCAGCCGAGAACGGGCACTGGTCCGGAAGGCCCTTTTCCTTCCCATAGCGGTCGTGAACCTTATACGTCCCGCACCGGACAGCCCATGACAGTAGGCCGGTAGACGGGCACTTCTGCGGCCCGGTGACGAACGCCTCATGCTTATGACCGCATGTCAGGATATGGTCTCGCCAACCCATGTTGACAGCCTTCATTGGCCCATGGTTCGGATTCCACATAGAGTGGCCTGAGAAGTCGTGGCGAGCGTTGATGCGTACAGCCTTCCCGTTCGGGAATTGGAGGTTCATGCGAACGCCCCAGGCTTCATAGACGCCCTGCTGGTTGCGAAGCATCCACTTTATCGGGTCTCCCGCCCCACTCCAACAGTCGTGGTTACCACCAACCATGTAAAGCCACTGGACGGAGTTGACGAACCAATCCACGAGAACCCATGATTCCGCAGCGGAAGTGGACTGCTCGCCGTACAGCCGGGCAAGCCGGCCAACCCAGTTGTTTGACATGTCACCGACATTGGCACCGAACAGCCCTTCCGTTCGGTTAATGACGTTGACGTGCTTTTCCAGAAGCCCGATGTCTGTACCGTCATCGTCAACATGCGGGTCGCCCATGTGAACGATGCCTATCGGCCCGCCGATCTTAACCTTGACAGAGATCAGTCTGCGGGCTTCCTCGGCTTCGGACTTGGTAGTATATTGCCGCTTCCGCCGCTCTATAAGTTCTTCGGCAGACGGTAGCTCGGATGGCAGCGGCGCGACCTCGAATGGCTTGTAAGGATCAAGTTGCGCGGCTTTCTGGATGCCACGGGCGGCCATCGCCTTGCGATACGCCCGCATAACTGCGAGTCGGGAAAGGCCTATTCCCCGTGCGTTCAGTTCTCTCGCAGCCTTGCTGATATTGCCCCCGCACTTGTTTACAGCCTCAACGACCATCTGCACTTCGTCGCGGCTACGCCTGTTTTTCCCGGCCGGGTTGGGATGCGCCATGCGACCTCGCCTGTCGGTTTCAGGGATGCGGAATGAACCTGTCGTATGTCCAAGCCCCAGCGGCTGCAATCGCGCCTAACGCGCCAAGAATCCAGAGCAACATCTTCACGCCGCCCCTGCCTTCATCAACAGCGCGGTCCAGTTTCTCGACCTTACGACTCAGTTCGTCGAGACGGATGTGCGCTGCGTCGATCTTGGTTTCCATTCTTCCGACCGAGTGCATGATATCTGCCAATGATATTTGTGCCGAGGTCACGACGGGTCTCCCTTAGGCGGTGATTTCCTGAAATTCCAACCGTGACCGCCTGACATGATGCAAGTGACGCCATGTTCATTAGACAAGACAAACGACCAATTACCATCTGGTGCAACAGTAAGCGTCGAAAACCACTTCCCGGAATGCGTGATGCCGCTACCAACGCGCTCTTCGTTGTATTCGGCTTTCAACCTGTTAAGAACCTCAGGCAAACTGCCAAGGCACTGAGGCTGCGCAACTGCAGGCAGCGTGAAAAGGTAAAGAACCGTTGCTAAGAATGCGCGTTTCATGGCATTACCCAGACCAAGCCATACTTGCCCAGACCATTACTATTTCGGTGGCCGCCAAATGCGGGCCAAGGTTGCCCTGCGTCCACCAGGCGAGAGGGGTCATGGCGTTTCGGCCGCCAGACGGTCGGCATAAGGGACGTAGCCCTCCCCCAGATCGGCAATCACTGCATCAGCCGCAGCGAGTTGAACGACAAGGTATGCCTCCGCGTCGTCGCCGAAATGCGCCTGCGCGTGTACCCACCACGCATCTGAATCGACATGCCGTGCAGCAAGGCGGGTCTGTTCATTAGTCGTAAGAGGTCGCACCATCGTCATGCTCCCAGATATTCGATTTCAAGGCCGGACCACTTCTTTGTACCATCGAGGTCAACAGTGTCGGCACCCTCACCTGTGGCAGTCAGTGTGATCGTGAATGTATCCGCCGCCGTCATGTAGATGACCTTTGAGCAGGCAATCCGCATCTGGTTTGGCGCATTACCCGAAGAAGGTGTGACACCCCCTATGTCGTAGGACTGGCCTGTCGCCACGAGAGTCAGGGTGATGCCAGTGCAAGATGTCGAGACGCCGTACACCTGTAGATGTACGTTGACCCGGTGCCAGCCCGTGTAGCGCGCCGTAAACGTGTTTGACGCAAAGTCTCCCGCGCGATCCACGATCTCGGTGTTCCATGTGACCGTGTAGACGGTCCCGTTGCCGGTCACGTTCTCGGTTCCGGCGCTGCGGTAAGCTGCGACGAATGACAGGCCGAAACCCGCCTGAGCCGCCGACGTCTTTGTCAGCGTCGTGAACGACCCGGCAGCCGGCGTCGTCCCGCCGATGGCACCGGGGTTGGCCTTGTCTAGGATTGGGTCTGAAAGCCCCAACGAGGCACGAGCCGTCGCGCCGCTCTCAGCGACCCAATTCGCACCGTCGCCGACGATGATATTGCCGTCCGTAACTGCAAGACCGGCAATGTCGGCGAGCCCGGCATCGTAAGCCTGAACGTCGGTGCCGATCACCAGGCCGAGATTCGTCCGCGCATCTGCTGCAGAGGAAGCCCCTGTGCCGCCGTCTGTGACGGGGACATCAGTCCCGCCAGCCCGGTAAACTACATTGCCTTCAACAGAGATATCGCCAGCACTTGCTCGGGTAATCGTCGTGTCTGAGGCATGGCCGACATTTACACCAGTAAACTGAGGACTATCAGTCGTGCCAAGACCAAGCGTGGTCTGTGCGGCAGCCTGGGTTGCGTCGTCAAGAACCGTCTCCATAAACGTCGAGACAGCGATGGTGTTTTCCGTAGAGCCGCCAGAATTGATGATCGCATCAGCCGTGGAGTTCCAGCCAAGCAAAGCACCGGCAGTAGGCGCAGGCAGCGTAACCGATACACTGTCGAGAGTTCCCTTGGCATGACGCATCGAACGCGCAATATCGCGCTCGGTTTGCTGGACAAGCATGGTCACCCGGTCAAGTGCGTCCTCAAGCGACTCGGCGTCCAGTGCATCATTCGCGATCAAATCGTGCGGCTGTGTCGCTGGGATGTCGCGCTCGATGATAAGCGTTTCACCAGAAGCAGGAGCAGTCGTCATAGTGACATTGCCGCCGCCAGCGTCACCAGCGCCAGAAACTGTGTAATCGGTGTTAAGAACCTGGGTCGTTTCTGTGTCGTCCGAGGCGACAAGAATTACGTTCAGGTCCGAAGCGGTAGTGATCTCATATGTATAGGCAAAGACGGTCGTGGAGCCGTTGCCAGAATACTCTTCACGGGGAGCAGCCGAGATGCTTATCGTCATTTGCCGTGGCCCTTTTAGGTTGCCGCAGCACGTATTCCTTGTGGGACAATAGTTGTTTTTAGGGGTGCCCGCTATCCCCAATTTTACTAGCTACGGTTGAAACTTCGTGTATGTATGCGCCGCCTCTAGATGCTCAGCCATGTTTAGATAAAACAGATCCCGCATAGGTATCATGTTGTAGAGATTTTTGACTGTGTGAATGTCAAATTCGCCAGTCACGATATCAGATCCGACCTCGCCAAGACGCACAAGCTGGCCTGCAGTGGGCCCCCCTACCGTCCCTATCTTGTACCGCGTAGAAGGCGAATAGGGCCGTCCGATACCAAGAAGCGGGCGAATGCCCAAGGTATTATTGGTAAGCGTCTCTATGCCGTTGTTAGCCGCCATAAACACGGACCCAGCGCCAGATTGGTCAAACCCGTCAACAATAAACTCAAGGGGCGAGCTAACGCCAGGCCTATTGGCCTGGGCGTCTTTTAGCATCGTGACCACGCCACCGACGAACGTCATCATCATAATGCCGTGGAGAACCTGCGCGTCCCGCATCTGCAATCCCGGAACCATGACACGAGCTGCCGAGCCAATTACAAATGACTTGTATTGCATGACTAGTCTCGGGAACCATTCCGGCATCCATTTCGGGATCTCGCCACCACGCATGAACAGCGGAAGGTCGCCAGCTCCCGGAGTAACAATCGTGCTATCAATCTCCTTGGCGAGGGTGGCCCTGAACGCAGTCGCGGTATCCGGGTCAACGTCAACCCACCGCTGCGTGTTGGGCAGATGAACGCCACGAACTGTCTCGCCGTGCTGCTGGAAAAGATCGGCGATCTTCCTCGCCATATCACTGTCAATGCCAGCCGAAAGAAGCCGAACCCTCTGGTTTTTGCTGATTGTCCCATTCGCCCATTTAATGGACTCCGCAATAATTCGGTGAGATGTAGTCACACCGGCAGCTTGCTTGATGAAGCTGTTCCATGGACTGAGAAGATTGGCCATGAAGGCCATGTCTGTGAAGCTGCCGACAAACCGTTCAAACCGGGAATACCGAGACGGCATGTCCCCAGCCATAGCGAGAGCCATGGCGCGTGTTTGAAGAACCATGTCAAGCGCAACGCCGGCAAGCTTTGCTTCGTTTGCGCCGACCTTCCAGGTCTGGAAGTCGTTAATCATTAGCTTGAGACCGGGCATTGTATGCTCAAGCGTGTTGACAGCAATAATACGTGCCGCATCAGGAAGAGACGAAAGCGTGACGCCTCCAAGCATGACCATGTTGTTAAAGTCCATCGCCACTCGCGCGGCAATGGACGAAAGCCCATATGGGTTGTCAGGAAGAGCGTAGACTGACCTAAGGATATCGCGGACTGCCTTCACATCGCGAATGTCATTTGCAAGTTCTTTCGCTATCTCTTCCTTCTTTGCGACAGAAGTAGCAGCAGCAATGCGCGACCTGGCGTTATCTTCAATAGCCTTGATCTGCTTTTCGAGGGTTACGGATCCAAACTTCCGCTGCAGCTCAATGTCGGCAGTCGCCTGGTGGATGTAACGCCGCAAGATAACGTCTATGTCAGTCTCAATGAATTGACCGAGCATCTCGTTCGGGACGTTGATGGTGCGCGACTTGAAAATTCCCTTTGGGCCAGAGAGCATATCTTCGGTAAGATCGCCGAGCTGTTCGTTCGAGTTAGCGACGGCCTCAACTTTACGCACAACTGTAGCCAGGGAATCCCGGTCTGCAGCGGGAAGATTGTTCCGCTGCCAGTTAACAATCAAGTTGACCAATCCGGCCTTGTATTTGCGGACCATCTCAACATTCCAGTACCGATGGACGTAGTTCGGGTCGATTTCATCGGCCTTGAGAAGCCCTACATCCACAGAATCCTTTGCGATCGCATCGAAAAGCTTCCTCGCGTCCTTAGCTGCGTTGACAACCTCTGGGATCTTAGACACACCGGGAGTGAATAGTTCTTTGGTAACAGCCTGGCGGAACTCAGTGAGGCTCATGTGCCGCCGCCCCTTACCAAGCTTATCATCGATAACGTCTTTTATGGCGTAGCGGGCCGTTGCCATCATAGGGGTATTAGAAAGCCCGGACTCGCGAACCCGATAAGCGACATGATGGTCAATGATCTTGGTGATAGTCATTGCAAGCGGAGCCATCCACGCCTTTTTCAGTGTTTCGACGGCATGTTCCGTCTTGATGCCTAGCCAGTTTTTTTTGAGGATCTGCGCGTGTTCGGCAAGCTTCTCCATGACAGAAGCGGCTTCCGTGTTGCTGCTGTTCAAGACACGGGACGCCGGGTGCATCCTGTCTGTGATCTTCCCTACCTTTGTTGGGACTGTCCCGGTCCTACCGCTAGGAGAAACCGGAATTGCCGGGGATCGCCCAAGCGGGGTGGCCGGGTTGGTAATTCCGGGAGCGTTACGCTTCTCGTTAGGAAGACCGCTATCAAAAACACTGCGCGCCGCTGGGTTATCAATACCTGCTGCGCTGCGCCGTTCTGATGTAGATCGCATACGGCCTGTCAGCTCAAGGTCAAACGCAGCCCGGACGTTCTGCGTCGTAGTCGTCAAACCATTCCGCATATGTTCATCAAAGCTTTGAGAAAGCGACGAGCGGGTGCCTTTCCGAAGGCGATTAAGCATGTGCAGCGATGTGAGAAACGCAGCCTGCGACCCAAGGTTCGTTAAGCTTTCTGCTGGTGTGCGTCCAACCTGTGTCGCCGACAATGCGGCTTCTTGAGCGGCTGCTGAAATCGCACTGGCAGTGATAGCCCGAGCGCCGAATTGAAGCCCTGTAGCAGCCTTTAAGCCAAGACCACCAACCTTGAGAAGGGCACCGCCAAGATAGTTTAGGGGGTCGAGACCTTGTGCCAGGACCATCCCAATAATGTGCTGGAATGCGCTGCTGTTCTCTCCGGCCGTTACCCACTCTTGCCTCTTATCAATCTCATTCTTGATGCGGGTAACATCGTCTGGATTATTCGCGTTGATGAAACTCAGAGAAAATGCCTTGTATGGCGTGCCTGAGATGTAAGAAAAAGGATCGAAATCCGGGTCGTATTCGGATGCCTGAGTCATCCAAGTTGCAGAGATCGCCGAGGCAATCGAGTTTTCGGAAAACGCAGAACGAACCGCCAGGCCTGTATCATTCAGAAAGTCGGCAGCCTTCTCAAGATCAGACTTGTCTGGCCCCCCATACGTAACCGTAGGGGGCTGAATGAGCCTATTCGTTCCATACAGCGCAGACAAAGCGGGCGACCAACCGATCTGCTTTCCAAGTAACTCGCCCATTTCTAGTAGCCTGGGTTGTATGCGTTGATGGCGCTGATCTCGCCGTTGAGTCTGCGAAAGAACGCTGCCCACTCCAGCGTTGACTCATATTGGGTGCCAATATCTGGCTGCCAGACAAATGGAGCGCCTGTCTCTTTATTCGTAACCTTACCGCCCTCAACCCAGATGTGATATTGCGGCAGGCCATTTGCGGCAGTGCCAGCATACTGAACACCTACAGGATTGAAATCTCCGCGCATAAGGATGTTGTACGGATATTTGGTAAAGCTAATTTCCTTGGAGCCGTTCCTAAGGTACTCAGGTGGAAGATGCGGTTGGATAGACCGCTCAAGATCAGCGGCCAACTTTCTTGGAGATACATCCCAGAAATTTGCGTACTTAGGATTGTCTGGCGCATTCTTGGAAATACGCTCTGTTGCAAAATGCAATAGGTCAAACAGGTACGATGCTTTCCCTATAACAAACTCAGACGGCCCCCATTCTTCATGGACCTTCTCAGCCGCATACCTGTAGACATCGCCCCAACTAGTGAACATGCCTGATTGGAAAGCCTTCTGAACCTCCAAGTCATAGGCTTGATAGAATTCAGAATCCTTGGTTATAGAGGCGATGTAGTCGTCATCCATCCCGCCGATAGCATGGTCATCAAAGATAAAAGACCTGACCCAAGCAAATGGGCCGGAAAATTGATTCTTTAAGGCCTCTAGAGTATCCATCTCACCGGAGCCAAGAAGCAGCCGGTAACTATCTCTTCTCTCGGGATTTTTATCCATGGTGACCGCATTCGAGATGGCTCGCCCAATGGAGACAACATCCTTTGATTCGCTGACCGTATGGGCCCGGACAATCTCACCGACCCTGCCGGGGAAGTGCTTCCACGTTTCCTGGTTACTAGATTCTTCCACGATAGCCCTAATCATGCGGGCTGCGATGCCAACACGATAATACGAATCATTCGTGTCTGAAACACTTTCAATGACGCTCGACAGCTTTGCAGCGACCTGACTCGACATGTGCCCGCCGAAATTTTTCGCATCGCGAAGAACCTCGGCAAAAGTGGAGCCAGGCGTTCCATCTGGCAGGAAGAGGCCTTTCAAGATGCGCTCGTCATTTGGCTTGAAGTAAACCTCATTGATCGCATTGTGCGTCTCGGATCCTCCGGGACTGTTCGTGTACGGAGACAAGCCGGCCATCGCACGTTCCGTCATGTTTCGGGTAACAATCCCCATACCGGTAGAAAGCGCTACCCTGTTTACCTGATTCTCGAACTTCAGCCACTCCTGCGCCAGAACTGGGTCGTCTACCCCAGAGAATGACTCATTGAATCTCTTAACCGCCCTGTCAATATCGGTCTGGGTGCTCGCGTTTACGATGGCGCGGGTTGTATCATCCGCGTCATGCGCAGCCTTGGTAGCAGCGCCGGTAATGATCTCGCGGCGTGTCCTGTTTTCCAGATCCTGCAGAGGGCCAACCAGGTCAACGAGAACACTAAACACGCTCCCACTCTCCTTGCTGAGAGTGTCTCGGAACCGCGTCATAACGGAACTGAGCGTATTGGTATCCTGCGCGGTCTTGATCTCTGAAATGAACGGTGCTGCTAACTCCAGCCCCGCTATCTTTCCCTTGAATACCCTTGCTTCGTCTGGAGCGATAGAGCCGTAAACCGCCGTAAAAGACTCGACCATCTTTTTAAGGCGGCCAAGTTCGTCATAGAACTTTTTGTTTGTCGCGGGGTCTGACCCAGTGTTTACAAGAAGCTGAGACAAATCACTTATATGCGTGCGGATAGCGATTTGGGAGTCCCGGCTTTCGGCCGTAAACTTCTGGACCTGCTGGTTAACTGTGGATTTGGCGCGCTCTATAAGAGCAACGCCCTGGTCTGTATAAACGAATTGCTCAACACCGCCGTCAATGACAGCTCGGGCGGTTTGCGGATCCTCGGCTAGGCGAGCATAGTGGTTGTACTCAGCAAGCGACCTGGTTTCATAAAGAAACTGGTCAATGTGGGCTTTGCCAATCACATCTTCAAAGGTCCGGGCAAAAACCTCTGTTCTGTTCCACATCTCGCGGAATGGAGCACTGTTGATGTTTTCTTTCGACGCCTTGTTAGCGATGTCGTGCTGCACAGTCCTGAGAATACTTCCCGCTTCATCCTTCTCTACGCTTCTGGCATCAGCAAGAGCGCGGATGCTGGTCTGCGTTGCCAGCGAAGTAAGGCTTGCTTCAAGCTCAGCTTGCCTGTCGGGGTTAAGACCCTTGAACTCGTTTGAGCCTCGAAGCTTGGTCTGCAGACCCTCGGCGAAATCTTCTGTGAGCGTTCGCCACTCAGCATATTTCTCCCTCGGGAGCCCATCTCGGAACGTGACAAGCTGCTCGCGGAAACCGTTTTCCAGTCTATTCGACGTGATGTAGTCCTGCCGGGACTTCATCTCTACGCCAATCTTTGTAAGGCGCTCGCCGAAACTGGAAATGCTGGAACCGAGATCGCTACCAAGCACAGGCACGTTGCTACGAAGCGGCGCTTCGGTAGCAGTAACAATCCCTCGCTGAGTCGCGACTTCTTGCCGGCGAAAATCAGGTAGACGAATAGCCATTGTCTAACTCCTACCGCCCGAATCCGGGGTCGGCCAAACCGCGCCGGTACAGATTCCATCGCGCTTCTTCGGCAGCCCGATCATTCTCGCTTTGCGTATTTGCCAGATCACCAATTTTCTTCTGAATAGAAGCTGGCGGGGCAGGTATAGCACCAAGCGCCCATGCTTGCTGCACGAGCCATGCTTGTCCGCCGTTTTCTATTTCGTCGATGGCTTTCGGATCTCCGGCCATATACCGGTTAAGAAGATCCCGGTAAATAGGTGCGTCTCGCCGAATACCCTGGTCGTAGCTGATGCTAGGCTTCTTGTTAAGCAACGTGTACCCAGCAACAGCAAGAGGAAGCGCCACGGCAGCAATGGGAGCTGCTGCAGCGAGGAACCCACTACCTGCAGCAGAGCCAGCAACACCGCCAGCTTCCGTTGCGGCGAATGACTCACCAAGAGTCAGGCCGGAAAGGGCGTCGAAACCAGCAGCCCCAGCAAGAGAGGCAGCGCCGCCGCCTGCGGAAATAGTTCCTCCGACTTCAATCCCCAGCGCGCCAATTATCTTCGGGCCAAGCGTCGGGAACATCGTAAGAACGTCAAGCCCAAGCTTTGCCCCTGCAAACGCCGTCGCAAGATATGAGCCGCTGCTAGCATCCTCGAACGCGCCCTTCTGCGCAAGCTCGTTCGCAATCTGCGCCCCGGCCTGTACCGCGAGAAGCTTCTTGTCAGACTCCTTGCGGGCGATTTCTACATCCGCGTTCCGCTTGTTTATTTCCGACTCAAGCGCGGCATCGAATATCGCGTCATCAAGGGCCCCCTTGGCCTGGCGGATTTCCAGGTCAAGCATCAACAGCTCCGCGTCGACGCCGCCAATTTTCAAGCGGAACTGGGATTTGTCTATGTCTCCCTGCAAACGAGCAGTTGAAATAGCAAGATCGCGCTGTTCCTTTGTGAACTTGGCCTCTGCAGCAGCTTGCTGCTGAACAAAGGAAGACACGTCATCAACGCTTCCCTCGACCTTAACGCCACCGAACCCGGTACGGGCCCGTATATCAGAAACACGCTGGTCTCGCAGAACCTCAAGCTTTCTTATATCCTCGCTAGCCTTGTTCTCAAGGGTCTGGATCGTACCTTCTAGAACCTTGTCGGTGATATCACGCTGTATCAGGATCTCTTCGCGGTTCAGGTTTGCGAATGCAACCTCCGAATTTAGGGACGCGAAGGTTAACTCAGCCTGGCGGTTTGCTCGCGCGAGATTATTTGTGATCTCGCTTTCCCGGAGCCTCGCCGCTTCGCGGATAGAAGCAATATCAGAGTCCAGCGCCTCTCTCTGCAGAGGCAGGAATGCGGCGATCTGCTCAGCGTTCATGCCGGCAATCGCTGCATTCGCGTCAAACCCAGACTTCTTTGCAGACTGTGATACGACGCTACCGGCAAAATCCACGAGGCTTCCGCCAGCCTTAATCAGAGTCGAGAAATCTGCGTCGAGGAAAGTCATGGTTCTAGCCCTGGTTGGCTTCGCCAAGCGTAATCAAAGCGGAAAGCTCGAAATCATATGGCTGGCTATGCGTGACAGTGATCGTCCCAGAGCGCGACCATGCGCTATCTATCGTCACAGCCTTGTCGCCAGTGAACGCCGGGGGCGCTTCGCTAAGGTTGTCCGCAGCAGTCCGATACGGGATTTCGTCCCCATTGACCACGCCACCTAAAGAGGCATTCAATCTGAGGACCGCCTGGGAATGGCGGCGCTTAGCCCCTGCAGTCGTCCCAGAGCGAAGCGTTACATCTTGCGGAAGGTTTTCAAGGGTAGACGTATAGGAAAGCCCGGCCTCTACATCCGTGTAAGAATCTCCCAAGGCCAGAACACCGCTGGCAACCGTGATGTTGGGTATAACAGCCCCGTCCGCTTTAACGGCAAGTGAAGCGGCTTCGAGTTCCCACAGTCCCACAAGCGATGAAATAGCCGTACCGCTATAAATCGTGCCGCAGTCGGTATTGTAATCCGAATCAAACCGCTCGACATACCGGGCAGTCGCGCCGTTTACAGTCCTTTTGGTCGTTACCCACAGTTCATCTACACCGCCACGCGGTATAACCGCCAAGCTCTCGAAAGTCCCCGTGGTGGAATGAACGTGCCATGCGGCGATGCGCCCTCTCGTACTCGTGGATGGTTTAATTGTGCCGGCAGACAGGTTCCCCAGGTCCCTTTCGTGGTCAATTGTAACCCCGGCAAGCTTTCCATCAGACCGTATGAACCATGCGACTGATACGGGTACAGATTGATAAGCACACCGGGTAAAACCATCGCCGGCAATATCATCAGAATGCCACGTCAAAAGATTGATGTGGTTTTCGCTGTCAACCTCCATGATACGCTTGGCCGAGCGGTCGATGAAAACAACAGACTCGTGGCAGAGGGCTGGCATGATATGTGCCGACCCATCAAACGTGCGCGGACGAACACGGGGGGTAGTCGGTGTCAGCGCCGTATCGCCACCATTCATGTCAAACGTGGTTGAGTACGTCCCAACAAAGAGATCCTGCGACAAGCCCTGTATCCACTGGATAGTGCTGTTGTCACGGCCGCCAAGAAAGAACGTAAGACCGCTGTCGCTGTTTGCCCCAGGCGTCATGTCTTCCGGGTCGCCGGTCACGCTTCCCCATACACCATTGGGAGAGCTAGTGGTGCCACCGAGCATGAGCCGCTGTTCAAACATCGTAACCGAACGAGCAAAGCCCGTCGTTGTCGATAAAGCGCCGAGACGCCAGTCTGTGGACGCAGTTGTCCCGCCAAAGTCTGACAGAATATCAATGGTGACAACCGTCGTACTTGTATAAGCGACGATCTTTGCGTAACCCCACGTACTACCGTGAAGAATGCGAACCAGTCGGTCAACGGCACCAGTCCCACCCGTACCAGTCGTATCCGACGGGGAGAATGTGGCGGACGATGCTGTGAGCGTAATCCCGGATCCCGTTGCGGCGGCAGGAGTCAATGTTACCGCAGTCTTGTTCTGCCCAAGGTAGGGCCCATCGATGAAGTCAACCTCGGCAAGTGTCCAGCTTGTATCCGAAGCGCGCGTCAACTTACGGAGAGAAAAACTCGGGTGCGCCAGGTACAGCGCATCGCCGCTGTGGGCCCACTGAACATCATCAGCCTGAGTGTCAGACCACGGTGTCGTGATCTGGTAGACCTTTTCAGACGAACCACCAGACGAATAAGCCGTATAGGTAGACCCGTTAACCCCCGTCAACTCAAAGGTATTCCCCGTCTTATTGGCAACAGTGAACCAACGGCCGTTCAGCTCGGTCATGCCGACAACGCCGTCAATAAACACTTGATCACCGTTTGAATAACCGTGCGAACCAGCTGTAATAACAACAGGATTAGCTTGAGTCGCACCGGTAATGCTTACACCAGACTCCCTGATTTGTGCTGCGGCCTTGTAAAACCGCATGGTCGTGTTGCCGAGCTCAAGCACAAAGGATGTGTCCACGCTATCAATAAACGGAATAAGCGTGTGAACCTTTGACTGGTCGGCAACAGGAGCGACGAATTGCGTTCCATCTCGCCTGCGGATGCCACCCTGCGGGAGAACAATGAAATTCGTAAGTTCCTTGGCAGACTGGGCATGAATGGAAAGGTCAATGCGCCCATACATGGACGCGGATACCTGCCCGCCCAGGAAATTCGTAACAATGTTGGTAAGACGCGCCATTAGCTACGCGCCTCTGCAAAGACGGTAGACTTGATTACTGGGGGTGCCCCTTCCTGACTGTCTGCGATGCGAGCTTCCCGGCGCACTGCCGTGTAAAGCTTCCACATCTGTGCCTGCTTCTTGAGATCTTCGGTGAGCCTGACTGCAAGAGATGCAGCAAGCCGAAGAGAAAGAGCAGAAGCAAACAAAGGCGTCATATCGCCAGGATTTTCCAGCCGCTTGATATAACGTATATTGACGCTCGATGCGTTGACAAGAAGCTTCCTCCCCTCAACCGTCCACTCGCGCTCAGTGAAATCCTGAACCTCAAGAACGCGCAGACACCACGGGTTTGTCGGAAGATTGAACGTGTTGGTGTACTCGTAGACCGGCACAGTAGCCGTGGAAGCAAGATTGACGCGCGTAATGGCGAAATTCCAGGGATATGCTTGCGTCACTTCGTCACGAAGGATCGCATAGAAAGCATTGCAGGCTTTCGCAGCTTCCGTGTTGTCGTCAAGCGAGGTAATCCGCTGGTCGCCGATATGACCAAGCGCCATGTTGCATATGGAAACGTCGCTAATTTCAGTCATTGGGATACCTCAAACGGTCCACCAAGAAGCGACCTGCTCCATCCGGACATGGACTTAACTTTACCATGCCAGAACGGCTTGCGCGTCTCCCATATTTTATGGAGGGACGGGGTGTGGAAGTTGTCCCACTTGTTCCGTGGGGAATAGAAATGCCCAGAATCATCAAGTGGAATACCGGCCAGTGTAATCTCGTCGTATCCAAGCGCCACCGCGACCTCGACGGCAAACATGCCGGAAGAGCCACGCGAGCTGATTCCCCAGGAATAGATATCGGGCTTAACAAGCCCCCCGCGCCCGTGCATGTAAACAGACGCGCGGATATCATTCCCCTGCCGCATGTCAGACGACTGCCGGATGTTATCTCGGTGGAAGACAGGGACATCCATATGGCAACTCGCCCAATGCTGGAATACGCCTTCGTAAATCACGCCAACAAGGTTAACGACCATCTTGTCGTGTTCGCCGGCCTGCACTTCGTAAGCAAGAACATCGTCCCAAAGACAGGGGGCCGACCCCATGATTAGGAGCCGGCCCCGGAACGCACCAAGCAAAGCAGTCGAGTCTAATCCCACTTGGGTTAGTCCACGACGTAAGCGAAGTATCCCTTGATAGTCGCAGCGGCCGGGATGGTCCCATCATTGATCTGAGCCGTAAGCGTAACGCCGCCCTGCGACTCAAAAAGGTAGGTTTCCCCACCACCAACGGTTCCGCCCGGATTGACAGACCCCGCCGTAGCAACAGAAACGCCATCGTCGAGACCATTCGGGTCTGCGACAACAGCATCGCCGTCGTCATCAGTGTAGGCCAGCCAGCCGAGATCCATCGTCCGACCCGTGCCCATGGCCGAGTAACCTAGCCGGGACAAGGGAAGGATCAGACGAACCTTACCTGCGGGGAGCTTCACCAGGTAGGCAAGCGAACCAGCGTCGCCAGCCGAGGATCCCTGAGTAAACTCGCAGGTAGCAATGCGAAGGCGTCCGTGCCACTGGTGAGAGGCCGGCATCTTCGCGGGGACATTCGTCGTCAGGGCGTACTCTGTCGACGACTCAGTGGTAACAGCCATTTTCAGTCTCCCTAGTTAGCCGGATCAGGACGGATCGCAAGCGATTTGCACGATCTTCTCTTCCTCAATACGGGTCGCGCCCGCAGCAAATTCGAGATAGACCTGCGTCGAATGGTTCTTATCCGCACGTTCGCTGACACGAACCATCACATCCTCGCCAATCGCCAGGCCGATAGCATTTCTGGCCCAAACGTAAACCAGTTCGTCGGAGCTTCCGTCGACGCTAAGCGACTCGTAGCGAACGAAGCGGATACCCATGAAGGTGTCCACCCGCCCCTGGACGAGGGCATAAACGTCGTTGTAGTCCCGGCTCTGGACTTCCGTCTCAGACAACAGCTTAGCCAACTGGTTAGCGTTAGCCACACAGAAGAGCTCTTCGTTGTCGTCGATGGCGTCGGCGGCAAGAAGGGTCTTCTTCGCGGCGATCAGCTTGCCGACGGTCAACCCAACGTCACCGGTTCCGGCGTCGAAGGAGTGGTTCGCAACGGCAATCTTCTGACCGGCCGGGAAGGTGACCGAACTCGCTGCGTCATCTTCGTCAATGGAATAGGCGGTGCCACCCATTGCCGAATAGATAACGCTGTCCATCTGCCGGCCAGCCGCCCAAACGGCGTTGGTCGTATACGGACCCTCCGGGTCGCCAATCAGGCGAATCCGGTCGGCGGTATCGATCAGGTCGGCCCAGTTGTAGTCGTTCAGCGTAACACGCCGACGGCTATGCGGGGTCGAAATCAGAGGGGTATCGCCATGGCGGCTCGTCTTGGCCTGCATCGCGGTTGCCCCGATGCGGTCGTAGTAACCGGCCTTACCCTTCAAGAAGTCGGGGTCGGTACGGACGAAGGGGCGAAGGCGGGAACCCTTCTGCTGCGAGAGAAGGATGAAGTTATCCTTGAACTGCTCGCGATAGGCATTTGTAACTTCGGTGGACATTGTTTGTCTCCCAAGCAGGGTTGAATCTACTTCGGAGAGTAATCCGGCAGCACCGGGCCCTTCCTTGAGCGTAACGCCGCTCCGGGCGGCAGGATTCGCCTGCTATAAACGGGCTCCTGGAAGGAGTAGTCCGTCAACGCGAGTTATATCATTCTTCTGTTTCTTGCGAAAGAGCCTTTTTTCCACACACGAAAAGAAAGTATTTCTCTGCCCGGCTTATTTCATCGAACTGAACAAGACGAGCGGCGGGCATGTTAGCAGCCGCGATCTTTAGGCACTCAAGACGAAGCACACGATCTTCCGGCTGAATATTTGGGATACCTTTTGGCATCATGCGGCCCCGGATATGGCATACATCCGCGTGATTTCATCGACCGCCGCCTTGTGGTCGGGGTGATTCCTGTCACGATAGGGGCTCTTTGGGTCAGACTGCGCGGCACGGATTTTCGCGCGAGCATCGTCTACCGTGACTACGGATCCACCAGAGCGGCCTCCGCTGCCCCCGCTATCAGATTCGGAAATAGACATGCCGATATTGGAAACAGCCCGGAATATGCCGGGGTTCTTATCCAGCAGACCGCGAATGGTATTGGCGTCATCAGCGGTAAAGAACTTTGTCAACGCGATTTCAGCGGCACCCTTCCGTCGATCATACTCTGCGCCGTATTCAGAACGAAGAGCCACCGCCGTTTTTTCGGCAGCCTCCTTCTCGCTCTCGGTTAGCTTCCCTATTCGCTCCTTCTGGTCGGCCACCATCCAGTTGAAAATCGCCGACGCCTGGTCTGTGGTGAGATTGGCATGATGCGCTGCTGAGCGGAACGCCTTAACCGCCTCTTCATTCAGCGGTACGTCCTTCGCCTCAAGCGCATACTTGTCCGCCGAATCAGGACGGCCAATGCGGGAAAAAAACTTTGCACGGTCTTCTTCCGAAGCACCATCGCCGGGTACACGCACCATCCCGCCAACCATGGACTTCGTGTCAATGAAAGCCCGCGCAAGCCCGGTAATGTCCTTGATATCCTTGAGTGCATCGTGGCTACGCAGGTCTTCGGGGAGGGTCTCATGGAATTCAGCCATTACTCACTATCCTTGTTTTTGTTGAGAACTGCCTGCTCGAACTCGTGCAGGTCAATGGAAGCCATGCGGGCAATCCGCAAATAGACAGCACGTTCGCCTTCACGAAAAGCAGTCCCATCAGGGCTGCCCTGTATAAAGCTCGAACGCTTGCCGAAAGAGTGGTAGAGATCAATGAGAACTTCGCGACCGGATGGAGTCGAAAATACATGCCGGTATGCGTCGTAGATCTTCTGGACTTTTTCATCTAGCTTCATGCAGAACCTTGCGCCTGTGCCTTTGCCAACTTCTCTGCAGTCTGGGACTGGACCAAGCCAAGCTGCGCCTGCTGGGCCTGCTGCTGTTGCTGGGACCGTTGCTCTCGAAGATCCTGGACCGTCTTGTCGTCGCGCATGACATTGCGCGGCACATCCAGGTTTTCGGCGTAGAGCCTGACAATATTGTCGGTATCAACCCGATCGAATGCTCCCGGATCGACGTTAGCAATCCCGGCAACGCCAGCAAGCCAGCGGTCGACAGCCGCAACTTCCGACATGCGTTCGGAACGGGAAAGAGGACCAGAATAGTGAACTTCGATCTCGTACCCCTGCAATTTAGCAGGGATCTCTGGGAATGCACCGCCATCAAGCATCATGTTGAATGCCCGGCGGGTAAGAGGGTTAAGAAACTCAGTCTCCATGCGGCCAAGAGTCGGGCCCAGAACACGCTGCATAAGCTCTACGCGGGTGCGTATTTCCTCGGCAGTCATCCTGTCAGATTGCGGCAATTCAAGCTGGTCAGCAAAGAAAGCCTGGCGAACCGACTGCCGAAGCTCCGCGAACTGCAGGCGGCTTGTATCGGGGCGGCTGCGTGATTCATAGAACCAGAGCGAATCCTTGTCACGTACAACCGTCCCCTGCCCCGGACGAAGGTCGACATTCCCGATAACCCCTTCATCTTCAATGAACCAGGGCGGGTCAAGCGACTTCTCCCAGTCCATCAGGGAAAGTTCGGTCCCCTTGTCGAGAACCTTGAGATCGGCAAGGGCAACGTCGCCCGGTCCGCGCCCGTAGCATTCTCCCGCGTTTTTCGTCCACCGGGAGACATAAACAGGAAATTCGTCGTAGCCGCCCTCTTCAACAATCGTCTCGCTCTCAAGGCAGATATGAACCGAAGCATACTTCTTGTTCAGTTGGTCGACCTTGGTTTCATCCCGGTCGGATCGCGGAAGGATCCAATGAATGAACCCAAACCGCGTCGTCACATCCCGCTTTTCAATGGCGTCCTTGATTTTCTTCGGAAGCTTCCCCTCGCCGTAACGGCTGCGGGCCTGCAGGGCCGTATACATCAGCAGGCAACACCAGCTATCAACCATCCCTTCGTCGTTTTCCTCGAAGATATACGACTCGATTGGATAGGACGTGAACCGGAACCCGTTGAACCGTTCCTTCCCGCGAGCCTTCTCGTGGAAAAGCGCAGCGGTGCCAAAGCCAGTGATATCCAGATAGAACTCATGGCACTGGCTATGGAAGTTGGAGGAATTGAACTGCCTCCAAAGACGCACGGAACATTCGCGGAGCCACGCCTGAACCTCGGCGTCTTTTGACAGCTCTTCCGAATCAGGGCCCGCGCCAAGCCGGAGGTCGAACCAGCGGAAGGCTCGGGACGTAAGCGTCCCCTGCAAGTTGGCGGCAAGGATCTCGTGCGCATGCATCCCGGTCGATGTATATCGATCCTTGTGGATCTTCGTCCCCGGCGTCTTCCTGTGCGTGATGTTGCCTTTTCGCGGGATCAGATGGTCGGCAATCTCCTGCCAGGCCGGCTCCCAATAAGCCCTTGTGTTTTTCCCCGCGTTATAGCGGTCGACAAGATCCTTGGCCGAGAGTGCCATTTTCTACCTACCGGAAAATACTGTGGTCACGGATAGTCTTGGCGATGGGTGCGAACCCAACCGGGATCGGCTTTCTGGCAAAGCGCAGTGACATTACAGCATAACGCATGGCGTCCATAAGGTCATCGCGTTCTTTTACTATCCTGCCTTCCTTGCGGTGGTAAAGCCTAAACTCTTCAAACACGTCTTTCAAGTGAGAAGCTATTTTCAGCCGGCCGGTCTGCATTCGCTCCAATACTACGGCGATACCTGCTTCCACAGAATAGCCACCTTCCTCGAACTGGGAATGCTCCTTGAGCATCTTCACGCCCTTCTTGCGCCACAGGTCGGCGATAGGCTCTCCAGACTGCCGGTCGTGCTTATTGCCGTCATGCGGCCACGCCACCGGGATATGCTGCCCCTTGTCGCGGAACGCTCCAATATGAACGTCGAGCTTCTCCTTGGAGCGCTTGTATGCGTCATAGAAGTAGATCGTATCTGTATCACGGTCCCAGCGAAGCCACATGCCGGCGACGGGGTGGTCCCAATCAGCAAAGTCTACCGCCGCAATGCACGGCCAATAGTTGGGGAACCCCTTCGGAAAATCCGCCAGGTCGAACATGATTGCTTCTTCCGGCAAGGGATAAACCCGGCCGGATCCAAGCATCGGGATTCCCTTGGTCCGAGCCTCGCGCTCATGCTCCGGGTAGGACGACTCGATTTCGCGAACGTCCTCTTCGGTATAGTGCCCCGCATCGCGGAGCTCCATCTGGACAAAGGTACGCCCGGAAAGCCTGCCGCGCTCCTTGCCGGCGGCCTTATCAAGCTCTTCGAGCTCCTTGATAGCCTCGCGTTCCTCGATGGTCATTGTTTCCTTGATCTCGACACCTTCGTTTGGCCGAAGATACCGGGCGACCACGGACGACATGCCGAGAAGAGGCGTGAACGTGAGAAGAATCGGCCCACGAGTGCGGTTGGTACGGGTCAGCACTTCCGTGTAGAAATCAAGCGGCGGCTCTTCGTCGAGCCACGCTCCACCTAGCGTGTCACCCTGCGCCTTGGCCCGACCCTTCTCGTAGCTCTTTAACGTGATAAGGGACGTGCCTGAGACGCCGTTACGCTCAAATCCGACCTCCACTGTATCAATCAGGTCAGGAACGCCCCTGGCCCACGTAATGCGTTTGATGCGCTCTGCAGGGACCATGCCGGTTCCGATATCCCGGCCACGACCAAACAAGACCCTCTGGACCGTCCCACGGATCGCTTCGCCCGTCACACCGCAAGCCCACCACGGCGACGGCTCGCTGAACTTGAACCCCGGCCAGTCGGCGGGATAGATGCCCGTGGTGTGAAACGCGACCTCGGCCCCAGCGCACCATGTCTTGCCTACCTGGTTGGCAGCCATGAGCATCCGTTCCCGGCGCTTCTTGCCCAGACGGTGAAACTCCAGCTGCTTGGGATACGGGCGGTAATACTGAAGCTTGTTGAACCGCTCGATTTCCTCAAGCTGCCCAGCAAGAATATTCAGCTCGACTAGAAGTTCGTCGTCGTCGACGGCTTCCGCAACGCTCATGCAGGAACAATACACCCTCCCACGCCAAACGCAACAGCACAAACTTTCGATAAAGTTTCGGGATTTACGAAACCCGAAAACCATGCTATCTGCTAGAGGCAGCAACGCCAGCGGTCACGTATACTATTACTAGTATACGTTCTTATATAAAGAGTCTTTATATAAAACAGACTACTAGTAGTCTCTTTACCAATAAATATCTTTAGGAAAGGGGGTCTGGGGGAAAACCCTTTAAGCCCGAGGACCCGAAACAATCGCGAACTAACAGCGATAAAATAGCGAAACTGTGTAGTGCCCCTCGCAAAATAGCGAAACTGTCGCGAAACAGACCAGAACAAACCTCGAAACAGCCGCTGAAATAGCGAACAGACCGCGAAACATCGCGGGTTTTCACGGAAAAATAGCGTCTGGGGCCCCCTCAGGGCGGGGCGATGAACGACTTTGGGGGGTGTGACCCCACCACAAAGGAGTTCAGTGCGTAACTTCCGCCGTAGGTATGGCGTCATCATCAACGCCATCCGTGGCAGTATCATGCACAATGGCCGTTGATGGGTGGATGCGTTTACGGATTTCCTCAATGCGCTCCATGATCGACTGTGCGTCCGTGTAGGAAGGACGCCTGGAAGGATCAGTCAGATCCTCCCTGCGATGAACAGGGCCATGACCAGCTCGGTCCAGTAGATCCTTGATAGCATCAGAGCGTACCTTCTCGGATCGTGCGTTCAGTGCGAGCATCAACTGTGCGTTAATCAGCGCCGGTACCTGCTTCGTGTAAGACTCACGGGACAATTCATCAATCCGCGCAAGTATATGCGGGAGCTTGAGTAAGCGACTCGCCTCACTATGAGCCGAAATATCGGAGTATCCTGCGTCTTTCGCGGACTTCGTTCCGTTCCCGTTATTTGTCACATATGCGAAGCAAAAGGCCTCTTGTCGGTCGGTTAGCCGCTTTGCAGACATGGTTCCTCCTGAGGAAGGTACTGGCGAGGTTGCTGGAAGTATACAGAAGGACCACATCGCCGTCATCTACTATTGCCGCGAGGGTCTGTGCCTAAGGCAAGAGTGCCTGCGTAGTCGCATGTAGTAAATCAGTGAAGGCTCACGGCACTATCCAAATGCCATTAGCTTGTGATTAACGCATGGTCGACGCATCACCAGGCATTTGGACTTGCCCAAGGCACATGCACATCTCTCTCTCTCTCTGTGTCATTCCCGTGGGGAATATGGGCTGAATCAAGAGGGGACGACCTTCGGTCGCCTTGCGGTTTTCAAGAAGGTCTTGTTACCCACGTTTCTTTTCCCAGGCAAAGCTACGGCACAATCGCTTTGCGATTAGCCTTCGCTATTGCACCGATCTTTTGTTGTGGATTGTCGCTCGGTCCCTTGCGCACCGCTACGCTAGCCGGGTCGCTCAGCAGCGGTTCGCCAGTCAGTCGGTCGCTCGCTCGAACGCTCGCTTCCTCCTTCCTAAGTTGCGAACCGAAGTGCTGCTCCGCTCCCCGACTTGCGCTCGGGCTGCGAGCTCGAACAATGAATTCTTTCATCATGTTGCCTTGCCCAGGAAAAGAGCCCGTGGACAAGACCATCCTGAAAATCCCCTCTTTTCCGCCCAAAGAAGCCCACCGGGGAATGACCCCAGAGATCGCAGAGATGAAAGGAACCTGCCATGAGGAACCCTGTGAGCTTCCAAGAGCCCTATGACAATGCCGAGCGGATCGCGGTGCTTCTGGAGATGCTGGACGCGAAGCTCTCCGACGACCATCGCGAGCTGATCGAAATCGAACTGCAGCAGCTCTCGCGCGAATACGATATCGCGTCCAACAGCTGACGCCGGGGGATACATGATGATAGTACAAATTGAATTCACTAAGGAGTACCAGAAGGACCCGGTGACTATCGCGGTTTCTTCTGACTTCGATGAAAAAACCCGGCTGCGATACGCGGTTCAAAAGGCGGTGGACTGGGGCCTCGATCTCAGCGGCGCTTGTCTCCAGGGTGCCGACCTTTCCGGGATGCGCCTATGCGGAGCCAAGCTCCGGGAAGCCGATCTCTTCGGGGCTACCATGAAAGGTGTTAACCTGGAAGGCGCTTATCTGGCTGGCGCGTTCCTGAAAAACGCCGACCTGACAAATGCCTATCTCGCGGAAGCGGATCTTTGTTCGGCGATTTTATCCAACACGAACCTTCGTGGTGCATATCTTGCTGGGGCTCATGTTGCCGGCGTCGGCGGAATCATCTCCCTCGGTCAACCCGATGGATGGTGGGCACACGCCTATCTCCACAATCGAGTGATGATGTTCCGATTTGGATGCAATACCAAATCTCTCGCCGAAGCTCGGGGATACTGGGACAAGACTCACCGACGGTGGCCCGAACGGCAAGAAATCGCAGCATGTATCGAGTACGCCGTGACCGTGGCGAAACTGAGAGGATGGAAGTTCGATGAACTATCTTGAATTTGCAGTTGGAATCGCAGCGGGGCCAGTCTTCGTACTGATTGGCCTCTGCGTTCTGTGGCTGAAAGTGAAGTGGGAAGAGCGTGATGCACGATGATTCCGGTCTTCGTGAATATCATCAGCTTTCTTCTCTACTTCCTTCTGGCTCTCGGCGTCGTGTACTGGGCCGACTTTAGTATTAAAGGCCCGAATTACTTCCGGACGCCGCTCCGTGATTTGGTTCTTGTGGTTTCGATACTTCTTCTCGACCTGATCTATCATGTAGCTAAGGCATAACAGCCCTATATCAACGAAAGGAATGCTAATGTCTGCCAATCGTGCCCGTGTCATCCAAGACCTGTCCCGTCCCGTCTGGGAGAACGAAATCCCCAAGACCGAGATGGCGCAGAAGATGGAAGACGCTCTCGACACCATCGGTGCCGCCGAGGTCTCGAATGCCGACGACTTCGTGGCCGGTATCGCCAAAGCGGCCGACCGCCTGGTCGCCTCTGCCTGCGACAGCCCCTACATCGCCATGCGGCTGATTCGCAGCGTCTGCTATGGTGCGGAATCGCAGCATAAGTATCTGACAGAGACCATGCTGCCGAACATGGCGGGCGGCCTGCAGAAGAGGGTTCGGAACTTCTCCGGGAACGAAATCGATTCTGTCGAGATCGACAATCTGATCGACAAGATCGCGTCGACCGAAGAGGACGCGGCCTGTGTGAAGGCCATCGCCGAGCGCCTGATTGAGGTCCACGATAACTGGGCCAGCGCATTCAGCGGCGACAGCCAGTACAGCTTCGGACCGTTTAGAAGTCCGGAGCCGGATGCTGCCAATCGGGCCCTGAACGCCCGAGCGGAACAGATCGCGAAAAAGTACGGTGTGAGCTCCGGCCAACGTGGCCCGAGTCGTTCCGGCGACGGCACCCCTGTGGCCGACCGGACGAGAATTGACCGTTAGTTTGAGCCTAGCGGCCTCCAGGGGATAGCGGACGGGGAGTCGGATGTCAATCCGGCTCCCCCGATGCTGCGGTAAACCAAAAAAAAAGGGAGCCCTGGGCCGGCGTCGTTCATCGCCCCGCCCTGGGCGGCACGTAATGGCCGCTTGCGGCTCGCAAAAATCGCTTGTGTTGTTCCTATGGCTCTCAAAAGTTTCAACCAAAATTGCCCGATGGTAATTTTCAATCTGTCCAGTCGATCAACTTCGGCCTAACAAGGAAACGCCTAATGGCGACTGCGCACAACTGAAAATACCTTCGAGCAATTCGATTCCGTAATGAAAGGTGTGAAATGAAAATGCCCCTGTTTTCAAGCATTTACCGGCATCCCGCTGTAAAGAAGACAATGCGCCGTGCCGTAACTGGCGCAAGCTCGGCGGTATTCGGTGCTCATGCTTTTTCGGAAGATCAATTCAACCGGCTCGAAACGGCCTTGAATCGAATCGCCGAAGCAATCGAAAAACAGACAAAGGATGATCCGAATGTTTCTCCATGCGCTGATCGAAAGAATGACGCCTTTTCGGTATGTCCTGAGACTTACACGGAGAGGGCAATGGCAGATCTGCGTAGTCCGTGGGTACGTGAAACAGATCGGACCTGACTTCCGTTCTCTCCCGGAGGTTCTACGATTTCTCCAGGTATTGAATGGAGAAAACAATGCTGGTGAAGATAAACGCGACTGATTCCGATCACTCGTATCTGCTCCGAGCGTTGGAAAAATCAGGCAAGACGGCAAAGACCACTGTTGTCCCTCGGGACTCACTGGTGCGCGTACTCATGGACTATTCTGTTTTCTATCAACGCCTTCTTGAAATCGGGGATACCGTCAAGGTTCAGCCGAGCAAATCCAGATAGGCACGTAAACAGGTGGGAATAGGCGCGTAAACAGGTGCGATATGAAACACGACCTTCAGACGCCGTATAACAAGCTTAAGCAGCGTGGTCTCGGGCCTGGCGGGTTTCATTGCCCGTGCTGTACCGATCTTCGCCCCGCCAAACAGAAGAAGCGTGACTCCCGCCGCTTGCGACGGATTTACAGTATGGCGCTCAAGAAGCAGGAGACATGAAATGATGGTGCAAATCCGGTTTTTGGAGGAAACACGTAAACCGGCGCTGGAAGTTGAAATCAGCGACAGCACGTCGGAACAATTTTACCTTCGCGCCGCTCTCGAAATAGCTGTGCGCCTAGACTTAAACCTATGGGGTGCAGACCTACGGTATGCCGATCTAAGGAAAGCGAAACTAATGTGCGCTAATCTTGGTGGCGCTAGTTTCCAGAACGCTAACTTGCGAAATTCTGACCTTCGTGGCGCTAACTTCGCATATGCTAACTTTGCAAACGCCCACCTGGAAGGTTCGAATTTCGCCAACGTCAACTCGGTCATCGCACTTGGGCAACCTAATGGTTGGTGGGCATTTGCCTACGTCTACGACAGCGAGTTGATGTTTCGGATTGGCTGCAAGACCAAATCGCTTGCCGATGCACGGACATACTGGAACAAGACCCATCCAGATTGGTTCAAACGCCAAGAAGTCGCGGCCTGTATCGAATACGCTGTGAAGGCGGCGAAACTACGCGGATGGGAGTTCGAGGAATGACCCTTCTAGAAGCCTACACCCGAGCCTATTGGGACGCATCCATCGGCTATCGCGACGGGACGCTATCCAATGAGATCACGGTAGGGTTCTTCACCCGCCAGGCTTTGGAATGCCGGTTCCCCCGCATCCGCAAGCTGTGTGAAGAACGGGTGAACATGCGCGGGTTCGTGGATTTCATCGAGGATGTGAAATGAAGGAAGAACTAGCACGGCTGCGGGGGTTGGTCGAGCGGACCCAGAGCGTTGTATCACACGCCGATGCGTCTACGGCTTGTGAGGTTCTCCCCGCCCTTCTCGACTGCGTGGAGGCGCTGGAACTGGCGCGGGAGTACATCGCTAGAGACCTAAAGAATCACATCGAATGCTGTTGCGCCCTTATCGACGGAGTGCCTGACGAATCTCAGACGGACGAAATGTCGCGCCCGGTAATCGAGAGCATAAAGATGTTGCTTGCTGATATTGACGCAGCCCTCGCATGGCTACGCGAGGCCATGAAGGAGCGCGGGTGATGAAGCGACTTCATAACCTCAAATGCTGGCCGGAATACTTTGCGGCCCTGGCGGACGGCTCAAAAACCTTCGAGGTACGTTACGACGACAGGGGCTTCGAGGTAGGCGACAGTATTTGTGTGCAGGAGTACGCGCCGGGGCCAGATGAATACACGGGGCGAGAGTTGTTTTTTGAGATCACCTACAAACTCTCTCGCGATAACTATTCGCCCGTGACCAACGGCCTGTATGCCGGGTACTGCGTTCTCGGCCTACAGAGGAAGGAGCGTGGGTGATGACTGACCTACTGTACCGATACGAGTCCGGACGATATTCGACAGTGTCCTTCACTGTGTGTGGAGGAGAGGTGTATGGGACATCTGATCCAGAACTGGTTCTCCGAAAGTACACGGTCATTCGTCGAACCCCGAAGGGGGCGTGGATTCGGGAGTACGGTAGGGATCGGTTCGTCCTGCTGACGGCTCGCAAGCGGTTCGCCTGCAATACCAAGGATGAAGCACTGGAGAGTTTCATCGCGCGTAAGGAAGCGCAGATTCGGAAGCTGCGTGGCCAACTCAAAAAAGCGAAGGCCGACTTGGCTCTTGGGCTGCGGCACAAGGAAGCGGCTGTTCTGCCCGATGAAGTGTTGTTCCAAGTGAAGTCTGGTCGGGTGGAGGCACGATGACTGACACCGGAGCAGTTGGCCAAACGTCTAATGAAGGAGCGCGGGTGATGACCAAGTATCCATTCCTGCGAAGCAGTTCTTTCCTGGGGGAACCAGCCGGCGAGTGCGCGGCGTGTGCCAGCCCAGCGACCCATTCAGTTAGGATTGCGGGCGACTACATGCGCGGAAACGACGACTTCTACGTCGTCTGCTCAAGGCACTTCAAGATGTCGTCGACAAATACAAGCCGGTTCGTCGCCCACTTCCTAACGAAGGATAAGTTTGTGAAACGATCCGGCGGAATGAAGGAGCGCGGGTGATGACTGACCAACGTATGCGACTGCAACAAGACATGTGTTGCGAAGGGAAGAACCCAGACTGCCCCGATGTCGCCTGTGATTGCATCGGACCAGTCGGCCCAGACCAGTCGTGCCGCCTGTGTGGCGGTGATGGCACTGTGAACTGTGAGACACGCAGAAGGAAGCGCACCGTTCAGATTATGGACACCATCGACCCCAGTTGGGCAGAATGAAGGAGCAAGGGTGATGACGTACGACGAGAAGATGACGCCAGAAGAACGCGCCCGTGAAGTTGCCACCGCCCTGTCTGGCATCACCCGGTACGAAGGAAAGGGCGACGAACAGGACATCGCGATTATCGCGCATGCGATACGCAAGGCAGTCGAGGAAGAAAACATGGTGTGTGAGAGGTTATCTCGTGACCACGCTGAATTTTGCTGGGATGAGGCTCGCCGTGGAGGGCACCCGTCGCTCTATGAACGATCAAAAGGTGCCGACTATATCGCAAGGAAAATCGCAGCACGGAGGAAGTCGTGACTGATGTAAAGAGCGACTTCATCGAAGGCCCGCTCAGTTCCGAGGAACTCGGCGTACACTACACTGATGCTCTCAACGCCCTCACGGCCCGCAGGGCATTCCTGAAATCAGACTGTGCCGTATTGATTGCTGAGAAGGCGAAGGAAGCAGCCGATGCAATCGAGCGCAGCAGGAAGTGGAAGAAAGAAGTCAAGGAGCTGCTAGCGGAAGCCGAGATCACCTATCAGGAAGGTAACCCAGAAGAATGGCTTGCAACCATCTGGGCCACACTTGAAGAAGCCCGCGAAACCATATCAGTTAACACGGGCCTTCCTGTCATACCATACGAACAGTGGGACGACATTTGCGAGGCGATGGCTAAGATCAGATCCCACCTTGGCCTGCCAGACGAAGTTACCCTGGGATAACAACGAAGAAAGGTTATTTACCAATGGCTCATATGATCGAAAATGAGAACGCAGCCTACTCTGTGCCCGCTTGGCACGGCCTGGGTGCGATTCTTGGAGAGGCTTCGCTGCCTGAGTTTATCAGCGCGGCTAACATGGACTACGAAGTGGAGAAGCGGGACGCTTACGTCCGCAACGCCAATGGAGATTTTGTTGCTGTACCAAATCAGCAGCATGTTGTCCGTGTGACCGATGAAAAGGTCGTGAGCCTTTCGACGGTTACGGATCGGTACGTACCCATGCAGATCCGAACGCTTGTCGAACTTGCGACGCCGTTTGTTGAGGGCGGTTGGGCAATGCCTGATGCGACGTTTCTTCTCTATGAGGGCAATAGCGAGGTCATCTCTCTTGCGCTCAAGGGCGAAACAACTACTCAATCGGATCCTTCATCCTGGAAACATTTTCTGCTTCTGCAGAATTTCCACGGCAGGGGTACGGTTCGCGGCAAGGTAACTACGGTCCGTACTGTCTGCCACAATACGGCGACAGTTGCTTTTGCGCCCGGTGCCGACTTCGCTATCAAGCATTGCTCCACCGTCGACCAACAGGTTCGTGAAGCAATGTCCAAGATGGACGGCATCCATTATGCGATCAGTAAGCAGATGGAAGCGCTTGAGAGATTCTCCGGTATCACCGTGGATCCCGAGAAGTTCATGCGCCAGTTGCTCGGACTTGAGGACAAGAAGCCAGACGAGATTTCGTCACGGGCAAAGAACCACTTGGATGCGCTTATTGACGCAATGGAGCGTTCTCCAGGCGTATCAGGTCATATGACAGGCTTGGATGCTTTCAACGCCGTTACTTACATCACGACCCACCGGACGGGCACACAGGGCCGTGAGAAAGTCGTGGCGTCGTTACTCGATGGCGCTCGCGCGTCAATGCAGAAGAAAGCGGCGAACATGCTTGAGAAGCTTGCTGCTTAACCAATAACCGGGGGCTTACTCCTTTCACCCCGGCTAGGATCCCCTGATCAGGTCGTACCCCCGCCTGGTCAGGGGATTTCTTTATCTACTGCGCACAGGATGTGGAGCATGATCGAAGTTTTCAAAGGTGTGCTTTTATTCATCGGAGCGATGGTGGCTATCTACGCCTTTATCGTCTTCGCGTTTGCGCTAACACCACAATAGGAGACAACAATGCAGCTCAAGTCGCTTTGGATCCGTCGATGGGACATTGGTGAGCCCCTTAAGGGAGAGATCGAATTCTATGCGAAGACTGGAAAAATCTCCCTGAATCTGAACGATTCTATATGCGGTCGTCTTTTGGCTGTTATCGCCGATGAAACTGTGAACGCAGCTCGCGGTGTCGCAGAGAACCTTACCGCCGAGATCATCGATGCTTCTTGCCAGCAGGATCTCATTTCCCCGCCCAGTGTGGATGCCGACCAGGCTATCCAGAATAACTGATTACAGGAGTTTCCAATGGGTCTGGACTGCTATTTCGTGAAGCTTTGTGCACCGGGCGAAACTGCTCCTGTCGTTGAATTTGACGAACCGAAACCGAACCTTATCGGAGGAATGCTTTCCGGGCACGGAGAAGGAAGCTTCCGTGGCAAGGCGTATGCAGACTTCGTTGAGGAAACCTCTGGTATCAGTTTATACCAGGAATTTATATATCCTGGGGATTTAGACAGGATCGCAGAAGCGATTGCCGAATGGCTTAGTATGAATCCAGAGAGCGACTACGATTCCGAATACGGAACAAACAGCAACGCTGATATCAAGGATCTCCATAGGGTTATCCTTACATACGCAAGCCACGGGTTCGGGCTTCATGGATGGTGGTAACCGCGTATATCCGCCAAACAAAAAAGACCCCCGATAACCGGGGGTCAGTCGATGGCAATGGAATACGTGCCCAAGGCCTACATTAAACCACAGAAGCGGAACGAAAGTAAGGGCCTAAGCTTTCGAGCAATATCCCCGGTTGCTTCTCGTCACCGACGTTTCTATACGGGGTATAGCGAGTTTCCGACATTTCCAGCCAAGCTGATGCCGAAGTCTTGTGCCGGCGTAGCGTGTAGACTTGATCGAAGGCCAGCAACATCCCCTCGCCACCACGAGTGTTGTCCTCTTGATTAAGCTGTGCCGCTACAAAGGCCCACACCTGCAGTTCTCGTACAAGCCCAGCGATAAGCATCGCGACTGCTTCGAGGTGGTCTGTGCGGTTTACATTACCGCCGCCACGTACAAGCTGTAGGTAATCAAGGAAGAAGCCACGGACACCGTGTTCCTTGACTGCTGTGCGTATAACATCTTCGAGTTCTTTCAGATTAATCCCGTTCGCATTGCAGTAGATAATGTTGTCATCCATGTCCTCTGCATAGGAACGGACTTCACTTGAAAGAAGAACATCGTCGCGAGTAAGAAAATCAACACTGCTTCTTTTTAGGGCACGGGAAAGGTGACGTTCCTCCAGTTCCCTGTCATTCATTTCAGCGGCTATCCATAGGTGCGAAACGCCAGACAGATTCAGGTTATAGCTGATCGTCCCGAGTAAGATCGTCTTCCCAACTTTCTTACGTGCCTGTAGACCGTATGCCTTTCCGGCGTACAAACCGCCACCCATTGCTGCATCAAGACGCTCAATCCCAGTCTTGTCGCAAGTGCCGGGATCTTCGAGCGAGCGTAAAAGCGACGCCACGGCATCGCTTCGCTTGCGTAACTGCCGGGCCATTAGACGGTCTCTGCAGCAAACGTATTGTCCACGCGGCTATCATGCTGCTTCTTGATTATGTCGTCTTCCCAACCTTCGCGGTTAAGCCAGGTTGAAGGATGCGGCACGTACTTGAGCTCCTTGTCTGTGCGAGTGACATGCTCCAAAAAAGCATGAGACGCCGATATCAGCTTTTTGTGGGCTGCATCGAATGAGCCGCATTCATGCGCCAGAAGCCGGATTGATCGCTCGTAACAGCGTCGGGCGAAGCCCTTGCCGACCTTGCGTGGGTACACTGCGTACCACTCGTCGAATGCCTTTCGGAAATCAAAGGACTCCTTGCTATCGGTGTTAATCTCGATTGTGATTTCGCCGTTGCTCTTGTCTATATCGGCCTGTAAGCCAGCCGCCATTTTTTTCATGCGAGCAAGACTACGGTCGAAAGACTCAATCATCTGATTGAGTTCAAACACTATGTCTGCAGCATCTTTTAGATTTGCCATTCGTGGTTCTCCATGAAGTATTGAAGTATCCAGTAGGCGTCTGCTTCGTCATGCGTAGCAACGCTTACATTGCGACTGGCTGCGGCAAGCATTTCTTCCTTGGGCGCATTGCCTTTTCCTGTCGCGAATTTCTTAACGACGTTCGGGTTTACTTCGAGTACGGCACACTTGATGTCGCACATTTCGATCAATGCGGTCATGCCGTATTGCAGATAGGCCGAACGGTGATTTTTCACGTAAGGCCTTTCAAACACGATGATATCGACATTCGTGCTATCTATGGAATCGTGCAGCCAAGCGTCGAATTCACGGAGCTTCTCTGCGCGAGACCCTTTGGAAAGCACGTAATGACCGATGTTTATCACTCCTTCAAGAGAGTAGGCGTAGCCAATGGTTGTTGCTGGGTCCAGTGCAAGGATGCGAAAGTTTGACGACATTGAGGCGACCCTGTTGTGAAACTGTGGACGCTCCCCATAGTTTCTGCTGATTGGTACGGTTGTCATTGTACTCCAGCGCAAGCGTCTCCGGCAGACGGAACCTTGCCGATAAAATAGAGAAAGCAACGCAATGGGAATGCGAAAGCGACGGTACTACGTGTCGGCGACATGGGAAAAGTGGCCGCACTATGGGTTCTACAAAACAATCGTGGAAGCCCAAACAGGAGACCAGGCCAAGACATTCTGCTTGATGGAAATGCAGAACGTGATGGCTGATTGCGAAACACAAGACGCACTAGAAGAAATCGCGCGTGAGTTTCACGTAGTTGATTGTTTCGATGTTGACGGGTTTATCAGTAAACACGGAGGTAGGAGATGGATAAGGGCTTGAACATTTACCAGCGCATACTTGCCGTAATGGCAGATGTTTCATATGTCGCCAAGGGGGACAAGAAGGTAAACAATCAATACACGTTTGTTTCTCACGATGCGGTTACCGCTTGCCTTCACCCAATGTTTGTGCGGCATGGCATTGCCGTGATTCCCACGGTTGTTTCGTCTACCCAGAATGGGAACCGGACGGAAGTCGAGCTTGTCACACGGTTTTACAATGCGGATGATCCTCAGGATTTTTTCGGCGTTACAACCTTTGGTTACGGGATCGATGCCCAGGACAAGGGCCCCGGCAAGGCAGTTAGCTATGCTTACAAGTATGCACTTTTGAAGGTATTCGCTCTTGAGACAGGAGATGACCCGGAGCGAGATGCGCTTACCAATCACAATGACCAGGAACCCGGTGCTAGCCACCAGATGAAGACGCAGAGCAAAAGCGTCGGTCCTGACTGGGGGGCGTGGTTTGCCGGCTTTGAAACAGATCTTGCTGGCGTGACTACCGAGGAAGAGCGGATCGCCCTTCGCGACCGTGTAAAGAAGATTGTCGGCGAGATGCAAAAGGCCGGCGAGAAAGACATTCCGCAGCGTGTTGCGGATGCGCTGAGAGAAGCGAAGGAACGCCTCGCTTCTGGTAACACCAATTCGGAGGAATAATTATGAGTCTTAACACCTGTGCGTTTGTTGGTCGGCTTGGCGGCGATGCCGAGATTCGGTCGACTAAGAGTGACACGAAGCTTCTGACATTTTCGATTGCTGTTGATACCGGCTTTGGCAACAGCAAGAAGACCATGTGGATCCGTTGCAACCTGTGGGGAAAGCGAGCTGAAGGCAAGCTCAGCGATTATCTCAAGCGCGGAACGACTGTTGGCGTTAGCGGCAGCCTGAGTGTCAGCGAATGGACTGCCCAAGATGGTACTGCGCGTACCACCCTTGAGCTCAACATCGCCGACATTGCGCTATGTGGTGGCAACAACAATTCGCCTTCGTCTGAGCCTTCTTACGAAGACGATATCCCGCTCGACTGATGTTCGGGCGCATAGCCCCCGGCCTGCGTGACATGGGGTGGCCTGTCATACCTGTGACCGGCAAACGCCCCATGTTCCGTGGCTGGCAGCAGTATTGCCAGTCGATGCCACTTCACAGCGAGGTTGAATACTGGCGTATCATGCACCCAAACGCCAATGTGGGCCTTTGTCTTGGCCCATCTTCCAACGTCTTTGCCATTGATATCGATTGCCTGGATCCAGAGCAGTCCTATGCTGTCTTTGACAGGGCAATGAATATTCTCGGCCGTTCCCGTCTTGTCAGGATCGGCCGTGAGCCGAAGCGGCTTGTACTGTACCGAGGCCATCGCCGCTCTGATCTTCGTCACCCAGTCGAGTTAAGGGGAGACGGAACCCAGTGTGTCATTTATGGCATACACCCGCAAACGAACCGCCCTTATGAGTGGCCGGAATATTCACCAGAAGAACTGACTCCAGCGGAAATCCCAGAGCCCTCTGAATCGGCCATAGAAGCCTTCTGGCGGGCTTTGTCTGAGATCCGGCTACCGGTACCGGCCGGGCCCCAGAAGGCAACCCTTGGCTCTAAGAACGCCCATATCTTCGACATACTGTATAAGGAGCGAGCCGGGAAGCGTGGAGCTTCTTTCTACCGCGTTCTTGCGGACCAGCTATCTGCCGCTGAACAAGGGGAACGGCACAACCGGCTGGTCTCTGTTGTTGCAGCGCTGGCACGTAAAGGCCTCAATACAAGCAAGATCCGCTGTTTTGTTACAGCGCATTTTACAGCGCCCCGAAGAGGCGATGGGGCAGAGCTTTGGGACAACCTGGATGTGGTAATCGCCGGGGCTGTCCGTAAATTCTCAAGAAACCAGGAGGGCAAATGAATCCACAATATATCGAACACCAAAAGATCGGTGGCACCGCAGCCTGCATACTTGCAAAGGGGAGCCACTTCGGGAATACCGCTTACACGCTTTGGCTTGAGCTTACAGGAAAGAAGCTGCCGGAAGATCTGACATGGAAGCTTCCTGTGCAGGTAGGCATTGCTACCGAATCCCTTAACTTGAAGTGGTTCGAGCATACCACGGGGTTGAAGGTTCACAGTGAATCGAAACTACTCCAACACCCGGATTATGAATTCGCCGTTGCTCAGGTAGACGGGTTTGTGATCGAGAACGACAAACATTCGGGAATCATCGAAGCAAAGCATACAAACGACCGTTCGACCATGGACGAACAGATCGAAAGATACTACCCGCAGATGCAGCACTACATGGCTGTGACAAACCATGATCGCTGCGCCCTATCCGTTATCTTTGGTAACGGGAACTATCAGTTCGATTGGGTAGCCAGGGACGATAGATTCATCGCCGACTTGCTGGAGCGAGAATCTGAATTCTGGAAATGCGTCACCCTGGATATCCCTCCATCACGAGAGGTCTCAGACGAAATCAAGCCGACTGTGGATCCGACCAAGGTTATCGATATGTCTGGCAACAACGAATGGGGCGCATTCGCTGATGACTGGCTCAAACACAAGGATTCTGCAGACAGCTTCAAAAAGGCAGAAAAGCAACTGCGTAGCCTAGTCCCCGACGAGGCTAGGGAGGCCTTTGGACATAATGTTCGTGTTGTGAGGGACCGTGCTGGACGCAAACACATCCGTGCAATGTAGCATCGAAGAAGCAGCCAAGTTCTACTGGGCTGCATCAACTCTCGCTCGCCGGCATCTAAAGGAATTGTCGGTCAAGCAAAAGCTCATACTAAGCGCTACGGTTAGCGGCCTGCCTCAAGATGAAAACGGCGGCGTACTTCCAGCAATGGTTCACCAATTAAAGAACTTCATAAAAGGAAGCAGCGATGGCCTTTGGTTTGACCCCAAGACAAAGGGATCTTAAGAAATACATTTCCGAATACATGCTCCGCAATGAAGGGGTTGCCCCGTCTCTTGCCGAGATGGCGGAATTTCTTGAGGTTACCAGCACATCCAGTGTTCATAGAATACTCGACGTACTTGAGAGGAAGGAACACATCGCCCGACTAAAGGGTATGCCGCGAGCAATAAAGGTGTTGCCATGAAAACAACCGATTCTCTTGTGTACCTCTTGAGGTCCATTACTGATCTTGAGAATGATCTACCAAACCACAGGGATATCCTGAAAGAGTACGCTCCGACCATTAGGGCAGCAGCACAGCGCTTATGCAGGATCGACAGGAACGTGACAACCCACAATCAAACAGGCGGTAACGATGTCAATCCAGACTGATATCAACAGCGCGGTTTCTGAGTATGTTCGAGTTCCGGCCGTGGTTCGTAACCTCGCAAACCGGTGTAATGAGGATCTTTACAACGGGCCGCTTTACCTCGATGCGAATGGCGAACCGGTATCGATGTTCGATCCCGAATACGACCACGCGTTCGACTTCCAGAGGGCAACCGGGATTCTGTCCGACTGGTGCGACCGGAATCTGCCCCCTGCCCTGTATTATGAGTCGGAAAGCGGATGCCTTTCAAAATCGCCACCAGAGCCAGAGGAAGACGAAGCCGACGTTTATTGGGAATCCGCCGAATACTACGAGATCGACTTTCGGGAGATCACCAAGACGCTATTTGGCGGCGAACTCGCAAGATATCTCTAAAGGAGACAACACCTTGACGCACCAAGAACCCGATGCCCAGACAAAAGCGCGCGAGGCTTGCGAAGCCCTTGGCCTCTCCCTCGTTGCCAAGTTTGTTCCATTCAGTCAGTCACGTTTTAAGGGTGAAACGTCACCGTCTCTTAACTGGAAGGTCACAATCCAGCGCGACGGCCGCAACATTCTGACAGCCGATTACATGCAGGAATACGAGCATGCGCCGTCCTACAAGTCGAGCCGGGGGCACACCTTCGCGGAATGGGATGCGGTCGAGAAGGAATGTGAGACAGGCAGGAAACACCAACTGCGCGACGGCTGGGACAAGGCATTTTCAACAAGCGAGAAAATAGACCCGCCCACTGTTACCGATGTCATGTATTCCCTGCTGATGAACGCGGGCGTGCTGAACCACGATTCGTTCGAGTCGTGGGCGAGCGAACACAGGCTCGGTCTCGACTCCCGCAAGGCCGAAGCCGCCTATAAAGCGTGCCTCAAGATCGCCCGGAAACTCCACAGCGTATTGAGCGACGAGAATATGTCCAATCTGCGCGACGCATTCTCAGACTACTGAGCCTCAAACTAACCGAGGATTTGAATGGCTGATAGTTTTTACACAATCGGAAAGCCCGGCCGCTATACCGACAATCTCCTAGTGTTGGTTGACGGGCAGAGAGTCGGAGAGTTGGTCCCCCAACGCGCACCCGGCCGGCCGAGCCGCGTAACCGAATGGTTGACCGAAGTATGGCTCGAACACGAAGCCATGGCCGATGACGGCGGGTTCCCGAATTCTTACCGGACGCTACGGGACGCCAAGAAAGCGCTTAACACGTTCATGGAGCGAAACGGGATTACCAAAGACGAAGGACGCCCAGCATGAATACATTTGATATGAGGATTCACGCGGAAAAATCAGAAGCACTCCTGTGCATTCACGCGCTGGAAAACGTCAACCAGGACGTGCGTGTACTGCTGAACAAGATCCGTCGTGAACGTCCAGACCTCTATGAAGTAACGGAACGATTACTTGCATCCTGGCAGGACGCATATTCGGACCATGCTGCACCGTGGGTTTCTGAATGCCGCGCGAAATGGGAACGATCAATAGGTGAGAAGTGATGGATGAAAAAGGATATGAGATTGAAGACTTTCTTCACATCAACCGTTACGGGGAGGGGCCGCAACGCACACTTATGGGTGGCCGGCCCCGGTGTTGCGGTTATGTCCGTGGGAACGGGATTTATCGACATCAATGCAGCAAGCAGGGGAAGCTGGAAGAAGGCGGGTATACGTGGTGCAAGACACACCACCCACAAACGGTAGTCGCAAAGCGAAACGCCAGGAATGCCGCTTGGGAGAAGAAATGGAATGCGCGAAAAAACGCGATAGGTGCGGCCTATGCCCGCCAATGCGCGGAACAAAAAGTGTGCGAGATTGCCATCAAGTGTCTGTCGCAAGAGGCGACCTTTGACGAACTGATGGAAGCAGCGGAGGAACTATCCCGGTTGCGGGGTTAAACTGCCAACCCGGTCGCGATTCTTCCTGCTGTATACCTTCTTTGACTTCTTCACTCGTGGGCGGAATACAGGTGTACATACAGCGCGGGCGTATGGATTGCGGCGGGTTGGCTTCTTCATAGCGTGTCTAACTAGCCGAACCTGTAAGTAATCGTTACAAGTTCATCGGCAGCGTTCCTTCACGGCCTCGTTATGAACGACAACTTGCTGCTTCTCACCCCGCGTCCACCGCTGTTCCCATCCAGAGTCAGGAATAATTCGGGATATCCAGGCACACTCAACTGAGGGACTTGCGCAGGCGCTCGTCCAAATCATCATCATCGAGACCAGAAACATCCTCCCGCCGCTCGTTTGTACTACGGGCCTCGCTAATAGCATCTCGTGCCTTCCTGGTATCCGACCACCACTTGCCGGCAAAGAGGGCCACCACGGGGCCTATAAGCGCCTTGGCGAGCCCAGTAATGATCTCTGCTAGCCACATCACACGTCGTCGGCGTTCTTGTTCTTGCCCACGTTGCCAGCCAGGACGTTCAGGATGCGAAGGACAATCCCAACTACCTTGTCGTCTACCTTCGTCGGCGTCAGGGCGGTGATGGCGGTCGCAGCGGTCACGACAGTCGTGATGGCAACAAGCCACGCGGGCAGCGATTCAAGCAGGGATACGAGCGATTCCATTTCAGACTCCTTTGAGGAAGGTGTGTGATCCAATCCGACCCGTCACCTTGTCAGGATCGAACCACGCCGGGGGGTTGGGCATGTTGGTGACGAAGTAGTGCGTCGCGCCGTTCGTCCGGTCGTCCCGGATATCGAGCGCATGAAGAACAGCCCGGAGACATTCGCGAAGTACCGGGTCGGAATAATCGACAGCGAGCAGCTTCTTTCTGTTTGGGTCGTTCTCGTTCCAGCATGAGAATTGCCACGGAAACAGGCATACCGTTTTCAGGGTATCGCCCCACCATCCGCCAATCTTGGCGCGGTTCACAATCACGTTGGCGACCGCATGCTTGCCGTCCCACGATTCGCCCCGTGCTTCGCCGTAGTCGGTGCGGGCTGCAGTGTCTAGGTCATCCCATGTAACAGGCTTCATTTCCGCTTGCTCCAACCAAGCGCCGGCAATACGCCGTAGATAATAGCACAGACGTGCATGAACTGCCCCGCGCCGTCACGCGCCCTCGCCCGCAGAGCCTCGCCCGATAACCCCATCTTCCTGTAGTGCGCCGAGGCGACAAGCCGCGCCATGTCCTTTATTTCCTGCTCGATAGCGGCTTCGTCCATCTCTTTCCGCTTCAACGCCATCTCCTGTGCGTACCTCATGACAGCATGTCCGGGGTTACAGTCTGCCGCGAGACTTCGCCGTGTTCATGGTGAAAATCAATGCGCTTCATCTCCCGCCCGGCACGGTAGCCATTATTGTACGCCCATGCGTCCTGCGGGGGAAGGATGCGGAACGACTCCACCTTGACGCCGCCAATTTCCCGCATCCTGTCGACGTGGGTGTGACCAGTAAAGCAATACCTATGCTTGGTCTGGCCCCAATCCTGAGGGCGGTCGGCAGCCATGACCAGAGGCAACGCCTCCGGCTTCGTGCGGTCGCCGTGGTGTACGCCTATCATCACGTTTCCGAAGGTGATGTAATGGAACGCA